>Ga0181574_10004244_pt1 | contig 12471 bp, 8 predicted proteins | sample 101ome_24_FD_145600 | JGI IMG/M metagenome (GOLD analysis project Ga0181574, IMG submission 145600) | Coastal salt marsh microbial communities from the Groves Creek Marsh, Skidaway Island, Georgia - 101410AT metaG (spades assembly) | ecosystem: Environmental > Aquatic > Marine > Intertidal zone... | reverse complement strand
TGTATCGATGTTGAGGCCTTCGGCGCCATTATCGACCAGCTTGCGACGAAGCTTGCAAATGAACACATCGATGATTTTTGGCTCTGGCTCATCAATGCCGCCATAAAGATGGTTCAAGAATGCGCCTTTACTGAGGACGGCACTCTTGCGAAACGCCAGAAACTCAATGATACGGAATTCCTTCGCGGTCAGATCAAGCCGTTTTTCACCGACTTTCGCGTAATTCCAACTAAGATCGACAATCAGATTACCGACCGAAATTGTCGCTGATCCATGACCATGCGTGCGCCGCATAAAGGCATCTAGATTCGCCATTAATTCATAGCGGTCAAATGGCTTGGTCAGATATCCGTCAGCACCCGCGCCAAGCGCTGTAATCTTTTCATCAATGCCGCTATTGCCGGAAATCACCAATATAGGAACAAGCATATGGTTTTTCCGCACCAATCGAGCAAGTCGCGTTCCGTCGCCATCGGGAAGGTTAAGGTCAAGCGGGATAGCGTGGATTCGACTGTGCTTTAATTCTGATAGCGCTGTTTCGATAGTGTTTGCCGTTGTCTTGAAGTGGCCAGCTTCTTCTAAAGTCATGCCAAGAACATCTGCGACAATTGGATCATCTTCAACTATGAGTACATGCATTTTGAAAACTCTCTCTCGATTCCGGTTACAATTTTATCACTCTTGCTTTTTGCGCGAACTGAACAGAACCATTGTCACATCTCAAAAACCGAGGGATCTCGCGCTGATCTCTGATATTCAAAAGGTTAAGCGGGTAACAGCGTGATCACAAATCACATATGCGTGATTAACTTTTTAATAATGTTTTTTAATGGTTACACGAAAACGGATAGGCATTTTTGGCCAGAATGCACTTGCGGTAAAATTCGATTCAGTGTATCCGACACCCCTCTTTACGGCCGTCTTTACGGCAAACTTCAATTTGATTACGAAGGTGATGAAATGAAGACCAAAAAGGCTATTTCCGACGAAACGCAGATTGTCTTGCCGGATAATGCGGACATGACAAAGAGTGCGGCGCGCGCCAAAGCAGAAAAGCAAGCCAAAGTTAAGGCGGGTACGATTGCGCAGAATATGTTGCCAGAAGATTATCGACCCAGCGAAGACGAAGAATTCATGAACCCCATGCAGCTGCTGTATTTCCAGCGGAAATTGGAAGCATGGAAAGCTGAGTTGTTGGATGATGCAAACGGTACCATTACTGGATTGTCGCAGGAAAACTTGCACCAGCCAGATCAAATGGATCGTGCGCAAATCGAAAGCAATGCGGCGCTTGACCTTAGGACGCGGGATCGTGAGCGCAAATTATTGCAAAAAATCGAGGCGGCATTGCGGCGTATTGAAGATGGCAGCTATGGCTATTGCGTCGAAACTGACGAGCCGATTAATCTGCGACGCCTTGAGGCGCGGCCCATTGCCTCGCTTAGCCTGCATGCACAAGAACGCCACGAGCGTATGGAGCGCGTCCACCGCGACGATTAGGGCCTGCCTGAAATCGGGATCAATAAAAAATAGCCACCGTGCCAGCCAACCAATTTGGGCACCAATCAAGTTGGGTATCAACCCACTGGGCATAAACGTGGCTGTTTGGCCTTGCCTTCGTATCAGTCTCGTCGCCTGCACATGAATAAGACGGCATCACCCTGCGTCCCCGCTGCCCCCTAAAATCGGCCAAGCTAAAAACCCATCAAAGCGATAAAAATAGAACAAAAGGTGAAAATATGCTTGTAATAAGAACAAAACAAGTACAACATGGCGACTAACGCTCAAAACGGCGCCCCGCAAAACGCCGTTTCGCAAAACGGCTTACTGGAGCCATAAATACTGGGCCGCGTTGTTCATGGATATCGGGACAGCAAAGACGGGTAGGGGCGTTGATATAAGCATGGACAGGTGTCGTTGGTTGTGCAACTAAGGAGGCATAAATGGCTGGAGTTGTAGTGGATCTCAAAATGAAGAGTGATGATAAAAACAAGGCGCTTGAAGCGGCGATTGGGCAGATTGAAAAGGCCTTTGGTAAGGGCTCGGTCATGAAGCTTGGCCAACGCGAATCTGCGGTGGATGTACAGGCGATTTCGACTGGATCGCTAGGCCTTGATATTGGTCTTGGTATTGGCGGTTTCCCGAAAGGGCGGATTGTTGAAATCTATGGCCCAGAATCATCAGGGAAAACCACGCTGGCGCTTCATGCTGTTGCCGAAGCGCAAAAAGACGGCGGCATTTGTGCATTTGTTGACGCTGAACATGCGCTCGATCCGGCTTATGCGCGCAAGCTTGGGGTCAATATTGATGATCTGTTGATTTCGCAGCCTGATGCCGGTGAGCAGGCACTGGAAATTGCCGATACTCTGGTTCGGTCTGGAGCGGTTGATGTGCTTGTTGTTGACTCGGTTGCCGCGTTGGTGCCGCGTGCCGAATTAGAAGGCGAAATGGGCGACCATCATGTTGGACTTCATGCGCGTTTGATGAGCCAAGCCTTACGCAAGCTAACATCGTCAATTGCACGCTCAAACTGTCTGGTGATTTTTATTAACCAGATTCGCCTAAAGATCGGCGTTATGTTTGGCAATCCGGAGACGACAACCGGTGGTAATGCGTTGAAATTTTACGCCTCTGTGCGTCTGGATATTCGCCGGATTGGCGCGATTAAGGACCGTGATGAGGTGGTTGGTAACCAGACCCGTGTTAAGGTCGTGAAAAATAAGGTTGCGGCGCCATTTAGAACGATTGAATTCGATATCATGTATGGCGAGGGCATCTCGAAAATGGGTGAATTGCTCGACCTCGGTGTTGCTGCTGGTATTGTTGATAAATCGGGGGCATGGATTTCCTATAAGGGGCAGCGTATTGGCCAAGGCCGCGAGAACGCAAAGAATTTCTTGCGTGAAAATGCGGAACTTGCCGCCGAGATCGAAGGGGCGATCCGGCAGAATGCGGGACTTGTTGGCGATCAGATGCTGGATAACTCTATCGCCGATAGTGAGGAGGCAAAGGTGCCAGACTCGCCCGATTTGCCTGATTTATCCAACACACCCTAGGCCGGCTCAATTTAGCCCGGCGCACCAGATTTAAAAAACTGGCATTGTCGTGTCAGTATCCGGCGCGGGTGTCATGTAAAAAATGTTAGTGGTCAGTCTCGTTTTCGGGGCTGGCCATTTTCTGTCCGCGAGGATTGGTGAGATACGCCGCAACATAGCTAGGCGGCTAGCGCCAAAACGCAATTGGGTTTCGAGTGGATTTCGAGTGGGTTCTTAGATGAATTCCAATCAATTTAATCAAGTTGATCTGGACAGATACCCCCTACGGCGGGTAGATAATAACCGCAATTAAATGGGTTTTGCGCGGTGTATTTTTTTGTTGGCGATCAGCAGGGATAAACCGCCGCGGGCCAGACGCTGTACTGGGGGCAGTTTTTATGTCGAGTGTGAATGATATCCGCGCCACTTTTTTGGATTATTTTGGCAAGAACGGACATGAAATTGTCGCCTCTAGTCCGCTTGTACCGCAAAATGATCCGACCTTGATGTTTGCCAATTCGGGAATGGTGCAATTCAAAAACCTGTTTACCGGTGCCGAGACGCGTGATTATGTTCGGGCCACCACTGCACAGAAATGTGTGCGCGCCGGTGGCAAGCATAATGATCTGGAAAATGTTGGGTATACGGCGCGTCATCATACATTTTTTGAAATGCTCGGTAATTTTTCCTTTGGCGATTATTTCAAGGAAAATGCGATCGAGCTTGCATGGCGTTTAATCACCAAGGAATATGGTCTCGATGCGTCAAAATTGCTGGTGACCGTCTATCACGAGGATGATGAGGCAGCCAATCTGTGGAAAAAAATTGCCGGCCTTGGCGATGATCGCATTATCCGCATTGCCACTTCTGATAATTTCTGGGCGATGGGTGACACCGGTCCTTGCGGCCCGTGTTCCGAAATTTTCTTTGATCATGGTGATCATATTCCGGGTGGCCCGCCGGGGTCTCCTGATGAAGATGGTGACCGGTTTATCGAGATTTGGAATCTGGTTTTCATGCAGTTTGAGCAGATGCCGGACCAACGTATCAATCTGCCAAAGCCGTCTATTGATACTGGCATGGGGCTAGAGCGTATTGCCGCCGTCTTGCAGGGCAAGCATGATAATTACGATATTGATTTGATGCGATCACTGATCGAGGCGTCGGCTGATGTGTCCGGCACGGATGCGGACGGCGCCAATAATGTATCGCACCGGGTGGTCGCCGATCATCTGCGGGCCTCCTCCTTTTTGATCGCTGATGGTGTTTTGCCGTCAAATGAGGGGCGGGGCTATGTGTTGCGCCGGATCATGCGGCGGGCGATGCGTCACATTCATCAAATGGGGTGCACCGATCCGACAATGTACCGGCTTGTGCCAACATTGGTTGCCGAGATGGGCGCACAATATGGCGAACTTGGACGGGCGCAATCGCTGATTACCGAGACATTAAAACTTGAGGAAACACGTTTTAAGGAAACGCTTGGTCGCGGGCTGCGGATCTTAAATGATGAGGTCGCTGGCAAGGCATCAGGCGGCACGCTGGACGGGGCCACGGCGTTCAAACTTTATGACACATTCGGGTTCCCGCTTGATCTTACCCAAGATTTCATGCGTGGCTATGGCTGGCAGGTTGACCTTGACGGATTTAACGCCGCGATGGATGCGCAAAAGGCGAATGCGCGTCGGGCATGGAGCGGGTCTGGTGACAGCGCCACCGAAACCATTTGGCTTGATCTGGCACAAAATTTGGAAGCCACCGAATTTCTTGGCTATAGCGCGGACACGGCCGAGGCGATTGTTACCGCCCTGGTCGATGGAAATACCGAGATTGACAATGTTGGCAAGGGTGGCAAGGCGCGAATGGTGGTGAATCAAACCCCGTTTTATGGCGAGTCTGGCGGCCAAATAGGCGATGTTGGGACGATCAGCTGGGATGGCGGGTCTGCGCGCGTAACCGATACCCAGAAAACCCCGTCTGGCCTGTTTATTCATCAGATTGAGGTCGAGGCAGGCACGCTTGCCAAGGGGCAGGATGTGCGGTTGCAAATCGACGTCTCGCGGCGGTTGCGACTTCGTTCCAATCATTCGGCAACGCATCTTTTGCATGAGGCGCTGCGGCTTGTGCTTGGTGATCACGTTGCGCAGAAGGGCTCGCTTGTCAGTCCAGATCGGCTGCGGTTTGACTTTTCCCATCAAAAAGCCGTCTCGCCGGAGGAGTTAGAGCAGGTACAGCAGATTGTGAATGCGCGAATTCGGATGAATTCAGACGTTACTACCCGTATCATGACCCCCAACGCCGCGATTGAGCTTGGCGCTTTGGCGCTATTTGGTGAAAAATACGGTGATGAAGTGCGCGTTGTGCAGATGGGCGGCGTTGCCGACGATAACCCGAACAAGGCGTGGTCGGTCGAGTTATGCGGCGGAACCCATGTTGGCCGGACAGGCGATATCAGCTTGCTTAAAATTATTTCAGAATCTGCTGTTGCTGGCGGCGTGCGCCGAATTGAGGCGGTAACGCACGAGGGTGCGCTGGCTTGGATTGAGGGGCGTGATGCAATTTTGACCAAAACGGCGGATCTCTTGAAAATTGCCCCGGAACAGCTTGCCGAACGAGTGGCTCAACTGGTTGATGACCGCAAAAAAGCCGAGCGTGATATAAGCCAGTTGCGTCGTAAACTGGCCGCCGGTGGGGGCGTTGGCGGTAAGGACAGTGATGTCATTAATGGGATTAATTTTGTGGGGCGATTGCTCGACGACACCCCCGCGCGTGAACTAAAATCAATGGCTGATGAAATCAAATCGTCGGTAGAAAATGCGGTAATCTGTCTGGTGGCAACCGATGCTGGCAAGGCGTCGATCGTTGTTGCGGTAACGGCAGATCTTGCTGGCCGTAAAAATGCAGTTGATCTTGTGAAAATTGGCTCGGCGGTGCTTGGAGGTGGCGGAGGTGGTGGCCGGCCAGATATGGCACAGGCCGGCGGCCCCGATGCAGATAAGGTAGCCGATGCAATAAAGGCCGTTTCCGCCGCCCTCTAAATGGGGTGTTGGCAATGGCCTCATTCTCTTTGCCCCGCAGTTGGGGTGTGTTGTGAACATCATTTTAAAAGGCAATCATCATGTCAGATAACGCCAATCCTGATCTAATCTACACCAAGGTCGACGAGGCACCAGAACTTGCCAGCGCGTCACTCTTGCCGATTATCAACCGGTTTGTAAGGCCCGCCGGATTAACTGTCGGGCGTCGTGATATCTCGCTTGCGGGGCGGGTGATTGCCGCATTTCCTGAAATGCTGACCGAAACCCAGCGCCAGTCGGACGATCTGGCCGAGCTTGGTGAGTGGGTGAAAACACCTGGCGCCAATGTGATCAAACTGCCGAATATTTCAGCATCAATCCCGCAGCTGGTTGGCGTGATCTCTGAATTGCAGTCGCAAGGCTATAATCTGCCCGATTACCCCGTTGCACCGGCAAATGATGAAGAGCGCGCGATTGCCGCACGTTATGATGCGGTCAAGGGCAGCGCGGTCAACCCGGTTCTGCGCGAGGGCAATTCTGATCGGCGTTCGGCGCAGGCAGTTAAAATCTATGCGCAAAATAACCCGCATTCGATGGGCGTTTGGTCGGCTGACTCGAAAACGCATGTGTCATCAATGCCATCAGGTGATTTTTTCTCGAATGAAAAATCTGCAACGCTAACCGCCGCACAGGCCGGCAAGGCAAGGATCGAATTCGAAAATGCCGCTGGCGCTGTTACCGTGCTGAAAGAGGGGCTTAATTTACAGGCTGGAACCGTTGTTGATGCGTCATTCATGAGCCTTGCGACCTTGCGGGCGTTTCTGCGTGACGAGCTGGTTGATGCAAAGAAAAAGGGCGTGTTGTTCTCAGTCCATCTAAAAGCAACCATGATGAAGGTTTCCGATCCAATCATTTTTGGTCAGGCCGTTGCCGTTCTGCTTGAGGATTTTGTTGCAAAACATGGTGACGTCTTGCGCGATCTGGGCATGGATTACAACCTTGGCCTTAGCGATCTTGAGGCGCGGATTGCAACGCTTGGCGATGATAAGCGCGCCGCGCTAGAGGCTGATCTGGCGGCGTGTTTTGAGGCTAATCCACCGCTTTATATGGTGAATTCGGACAAGGGCCTGAGTAATTTCCATGTGTCGTCAGATGTCATTATTGACGCGTCAATGCCAGCGCTGATCCGCGCTGGCGGCAAGGGCTGGGGGCCAGATGGCACCGAGCAGGATTGCAAATGCGTCATTCCTGATAATTCCTATGCGCCGGTGTATGAAGAGGCGATCAATTTCTTCAAGAAGAACGGCGCGCTGAATCCGGCGACTGCTGGCTCGGTATCCAATGTCGGACTAATGGCGCAAAAGGCCGAGGAATATGGATCACATCCGACAACCTTTCAGATGACCGAAGATGGCGTCATGCGCTATGTGTTGGAAAATGGTGAGATACTGCATGAACATCAGGTTCAAAAAGGCGATATCTGGCGTTCATCAAGCACCAATAAGGCGCCGATCGAAGATTGGGTCAAGCTTGGCCTTGCCCGGCAGAAGGCGACTGGTGCCGAAGCGGTATTCTGGCTGAATGAGGCGCGCCCACATGATGCGGAAATCATTGCTTATGTGAAATCAATGCTTGATCAGCTTGGTGTTCCGCTGTCATCGGTTAAAATCATGGCGCCGCGTGAGGCCACCAGATTCTCGCTTGAGGTGATTACCGCTGGCAAGGATTGTATCTCGATCACGGGGAATGTGCTTCGCGATTACCTAACCGATCTGTTCCCGATCCTAGAGCTTGGTACCTCGGCAAAGATGCTGTCCGTGGTCAAGCTGATGAATGGCGGCGGCCTGTTCGAAACGGGTGCCGGTGGGTCGGCACCAAAGCATGTCCAGCAATTGGTTGAGCAGGGGCATCTGCGCTGGGACTCGCTTGGTGAGTTTTGCGCCTTGGGGGAATCACTGAACTTCATCGCCGAGTCAACGGGTAACAGCAAGGCCGGTGTTCTTGGCAAGGCAGTCGATATTGCAACGCAGCGGCTGTTGGAAAATGACAAGTCGCCAGCCCGCCGTGTTGGCCAGACCGATACGCGTGACAGCCATTATTATTTTGCACGCTACTGGGCTGAGGCGCTTGCCGCACAAACCGGCGATCAGGATTTGCGCGATGATTTTGCTGCGCTGGCTGCATCATTGTCACAAAATGAAGATAAAATCGTCGCCGAATTAGCGTCAACCCAAGGCAAGCCGTGCGACCTTGGCGGTTATTACCACGCCGATACTGTTAAAGTTGATAAGGTCATGCGGCCAAGCGCAACATTTAACAGCATCATCGGATAAGGAATTGCCGCGAGAGCAAAGGCCAGCAGCCTCTTGCCGACGTGGCGGTTACATTAAAGATTTCAAATCATACGGTGATTTCGCCGTTGATATTGCCCTGATAATGATATTTGGCCGGATTGATTGAGTGTCCATCTGTCATTATCGGGGGTTCTTTTGCCGGATATCAGGCGTCATATCCGCGTTTGATCTGGCGGGAAAATGGTATCAAGCTGGTCCATTAAACTGTCCAGATCATCAACATGATCGAAATGACCAGTGTGACCGTGATGCATAAAGCCCTGATCAATAATGTTTTGAAACATGGTCAGCATTGAATCCCAATAGCCGTTTAGATTGACGATGATAATCGGTTTTTTATGCAGTCCCAATTGTCGCCATGTGATGATCTCCATCGTTTCATCCAGCGTGCCAAGCCCGCCCGGAAGAATGATAAAGGCGTCGGCCATATCATACATCATGGCTTTGCGCTCATGCATTGAATCGATAATATGAAGGTCGGTAACGCCTTTATGCCCAACCTCTACATTGTCCAGAAACTGGGGAATAATGCCGGTAACGCGGCCGTCGACTGCCAACACCCCATCAGCGACAGCGCCCATCAGACCTCGTTTACCGCCACCATAGACCAGCCCCAAACCACGCGATCCGATCATCTGGCCCAATTGATAGGCAGCATCCTTATAGGTTGGGTTGGTGCCGGCTGCGGCACCTGTAAACACACAAACTTTTTTCATTTGGATTCCTTTTATTACCAGATCTGCACCTAACTGACATTGAACCTTAACGCAATTAGGATTACTCTGTTAACAGTCAATCTCCATAGGACAGGAAACCACATAAGTGCGCTGGATACTCTACATTCTTTTTGCGGTTGGTGGAGTTCTGGTTGCGGTTGCGCTCTCGATGGTGTTTCTTGATGATGAAACCTGGCAGATAGAGCCGCAAAGCCAATCAATTGATATATCAAAGCCGGCGCCTGCGGTTACGGAACCGACAGGCAGCGATCCTTCAGTTGCGCCGCAATCAAATTTGCGCACCGGTGTGGCCTCGCGGCCGCCATATGATGAAACCCGGCAGATAGAGCCGCAAAGCCAATCAATTGATATATCAAAGCCGGCGCCTGCGGTTACAGAACCGACAGGCAGCGATCCTTCAGTTGCGCCGCAATCAAATTTGCGCACCGGTGCGGCCTCGCCGCCGCCATTGATTATAGATCTGGCGCGGGTCAAGCCTGATGGTGCGGCAGTCTTTGCCGGTACGGCTGCCCCGAATTCAAAAATCAGTATTTTTGAAGGCGATATTCTGCTTGGCGAAACGATTGCCAATGGCAGTGGTGAATGGGTCATTGTGCTGGAAAAAATGCTCGCACCCGGCCAGCATCTCATTTCTGTTGCAATGGAACGTCCGGATGGCTCGACCGAGCTTGCCGATCGCAGTCTGGCGTTAGAAATATATCAAGATGCCGACACCAAGCCCTTGGTTGCGCTATTGCCAGAAACCGCCACCGAAGTGCCTGTGTTAATTCAGTCGCCGGATGATGCCGATCTGGCGCAACCGGCAACCAGCCCCGATAATGCGACTGTAGAAACCTCGGCTGCTGAGCCTCAGCCGGTTATCGGTGCAACCCCGCTTGCCGCTCTGGCGCCAAGTGCCATTGTCTGGCGCGATGCGAGTAATATTCTGATATCAGGCTCATCGCGCGGCGGCATCAAGGTAACGGCAACTGATCCAAAGCGTAGCTTTGGCGAGGCGTTGGTGCTTGCCGATGGGGATTGGCAAATTGCCGGTAGTCTGGATGTCAATGTGAAGGTGAACCATCTTCGCTTTGAGCTTTATGATGAGGCCAATCAGGTGATTGCGCATTATGATCTGCCGATTAGTGCGCGCGACCTTGCCAAAGGTCAGGATGGCTCGCCTCTGATCGTTGTGAACAAAGGTGATGCTTTGTGGCGCATTGCCTATCATCAGCTAGGTGACGGGGTGAAATATGTCGATATCGTGCGGCGCAACCGGCAGGATATTAGCGATCCAAACCTGATTTACCCAAAGCAGATTTTTGCGGTTCCAAAATCGACCAGCCCAATCGCCGATCAAAATTAAACCGATCGGCATTGTCAAACGGCATTTTGGATTGGCCAGCCGATAACCAGATGATTACTGGAGCTATTATTGGAGCTATTATTGGGGCCGGAAACGAACCTCGTGTCGTGAATGAGGCAAGAAGATGATATCTGGATCTGACTGGAAAATCGCTGATGATGGCTGGCCGGTGCTTGCTATGGCCGGGATTGTAACAATCGTAACCAGTTTGATTTCTTTACCGATAGGGTGTTTTGCGCTTGGTCTCATGGTGTGGCTGGCGCATGGTTTGCGGGTGCCAAACCGGCAAACAGCAGCTGACGAGCAGTCGATCTATGCGCCGGCAGATGGCTTAATTCTGGATATTACGACCACAAATTTCCCTGATGGCATGATGAGTGACACGGCTGGCGCGGCTGGCGCGGCACGGTGCATCACCATTCAAACACGCCTTAGCGACTTGCAATTGCAGACCAGCCCGATCACCGGCCATATTGTTGAAAATGTGCTGCTGCCCGGGCTGTTCACCTCGTGGGGCGATAATCCGGCAAGCTGGCAGGCAGCACGGCAGGTGAATGAGCGGCGCGAAATCTATATTCGCGATGCGTTTAACCGCGATATTGTGCTGGTACAGCTTGGCAGCAAGACCGCGCGTCAATTGGTTTGCCGCTTGGCTGAAGGAAAGCTGGTGCAGGCCGGCAGTCCGATCGGGATGGCGCGCATCGCCGGGGTGGTCGATCTTTATGTGCCCGCTGATTGCAAAATCACAATAAAGCGAGGCCAGCATGTGATTGCTGGTGAGACTGTGGTGGCGCAATTCGCCCGCAGACCTGCCTCCAAACAGGGTTAAAGATCATGTTTGACGCCCAAATTCGGCCAATGATTGACCAGCTGTTAAATCCGGTTGGGCGCGCTCTGGTCAGGCTTGGGGTGACAGCTAATCAGGTTACACTCGCTGGGGCTGGCTTTGGTTTGCTTGCGGCAGGCTGTGTGGCATTTGAGATGTTTCAAACGGCCTTATGGCTGGTGTTGCTGAACCGCATTGCTGATGGGGTCGATGGGGCGGTGGCGCGGGCTAGCCGGTCCAGCGATTTTGGCGGTTATCTTGATATTGTCAGCGATTTTATTTTTTACAGTGCAATCCCATTTGCCTTTGCGCTGGCGCGGCCGGAAAATGCGCTCGCCGCAGCGTTCCTGATTTTCAGCTTTATCGGCACCGCCAGCAGCTTTCTCGGCTTTGCCATTCTTGCTGAAAAGCATCAGGTCACAACTGAAATTCGTGGCAAGAAAACATTTTATTATCTTGGCGGCTTGACCGAAGGCGCGGAAACCGTTCTGCTGCTCCTTGCAATGCTTATCTGGCCTGACTATTTCAGTATCATGGCGTTGCTGTTCGGGCTGCTATGCTGGGTAACAACCGGCACCCGTATTTATGCGGCGTACCGCCAATTTAATGACTAACGACGGGCCTTCGGCTTATGGTAGGTCGTGTTGGCCGCCGGAACGACGCTAGATCAAGTGGGAGCGCCAGATAAATGAAATTTGGAATTGGACAATCAACTGCACGTATCGAAGATCGTCGGTTGCTGGTCGGGGCTGGCTGCTATAGCGATGATGTTGCCCCCGGGCAGGGTTTGCGTGTTGCGTTCTTGCGGGCCCCGTTTGCGCATGCGCGACTGGTGCGGCTTGACGTAACGACAGCGCAGCAGCTGGGCGGGGTTCATCTGGTCGCGACACAAGCCGATCTTGACGCTGACAAGGTTGGCGACATTCAGTGCCAATATCGACCGCCATTGATCGGTGGCGGCAAGATGCATCTTGTCAGCAAGCCAGCCATGGTGCGTGATATCAATCGCCACGCTGGTGATATCGTTGCGATGGTCGTGGCCGAAACTGAGGAGATTGCCAATTCAGCGGTCGAGTTGATCGAGGCAGAGTTTGAAACTATGCCCGCGGTGACCGACATTTACGCCGCGATGAATGATGGTGCACCCCAGCTTTATG
>Ga0181574_10004238_pt1 | contig 12480 bp, 7 predicted proteins | sample 101ome_24_FD_145600 | JGI IMG/M metagenome (GOLD analysis project Ga0181574, IMG submission 145600) | Coastal salt marsh microbial communities from the Groves Creek Marsh, Skidaway Island, Georgia - 101410AT metaG (spades assembly) | ecosystem: Environmental > Aquatic > Marine > Intertidal zone... | reverse complement strand
AACAGGCTTTGATGATGATAAAAATAGTTGAAGCACTGAAACTGCAGGCTGTAACTCTCTCGCAGTGACTTCCTTCAAGTTTATAATTGCTCTATGAAAAAAAATTAGACTATACATTCTGCTTGTCTTATCAGTTCACCTAGCAGCTTCAAAAATAACCATTTCTGATTTGTTCCTTAAGCAGCCTTCAAGAAAATCAAAAAATGGCCTCGAGGCGTTATCCGAAGGTACTGTTTGAGAGATGACCTGAAAATATTTCTCATAAAGTCTTCATGAATTGAGAGTTGTGCATACTTGGGATACATAACGGATTATCGAACACTGCGCAAGTGGTGATCGAATATTACTTTTAGTCAACTGAGTGACAAGTTTACTGACAGCTAGTCGATCACTCTGACGAATCTGGTGCAGTAAACTTAGAGCATGAAACTGGACCATAGGATGGCTTGAATTAATGGCCTCCTGAATTTCATTACTCCATCTTCGAACAATATCTGCATTGATCTTTAAAATAAAAAAAGCTTTTAAGTAATTGTGCTCCACGCTAGAATCTGAATAGTACATACCTTGAGAAGGTGTATTCCTGAGACAAGAGCAGCAGAGGACACAACTGAATTTTTATCCACAACAGCCTGTTTGAGGTATCTCTCGATTTGCCCAAGAAGTCCTGCATCTGTAATACTGCAAAGAACGCGAATAGCATTCGATCTATACAGATCAACTTTACTGTTCATATCTTTCATTAATGAGGATGTCACAATGATGACCTATTATTTCATGTAAAGTAAGAACTTATGTTATCTTGAATTGGAGAAAAATAGGAACTTGCCTCATCAGAGCTTGGACATACTTCCTTGATGATAAGATAAACCATTCTGCGGAGGTTACTGTCCTTTGATTGAAATAATTTTGTTACGGAGAAGAATACTTCGGTAGCTTCAGTCTAGGTTTGAAAGAGTTATTTCGTCTACTTATCAGTTGGAGCCCACATACCTTCGTGAACGTGTCTCCCTGATTACATAAGTATAGAAGTTTTGTGATGACCTAAAACTACAGATTTAGAAAAGATCTATTCAAATTGATTACAGCACCTGTTGACATCTGCGCGCGTCTAGTTGAGAATCGTTGAAGCAGCGAGCCTCTTGTAATACGGCGCCTTTTTCGATGCCCCAGAACGGGGAGTAGTAAACTATAGAATCTTGATCAAAGAGTTTCCACTTCAAAGTTTCATAAGAACTACCGTCATCTGAGTCCTCGTCGCGTTTCTTGACAACTTCGGATCCGAGAATAGTCGAGTTTTCCGCCATGAGGGCCAAGTTTACTCTTGTTTCTTCAGTTGAAAGTAACTTTTATGTTTCTAAGAGTTTCTTCTTTGGGGTTGAGCTTCTCCTTGAAGTAAACGGGTAGTGCAGAAGAAATAGAGTGCAAATTTAGAAAGACAAAATACAGAAAATTTTCTAGTTTTCTTCTTTTGTAATTTCTAAACGAACAGCCCACGCGCAGAGTGTGTTGTGTCTTTTTTGGTGAACAGTAATTTTATTACGCGAAACCAACCAACAATGAACAAAACCCTGAACTAAGGAGGACGAAGAACCAGCAACGTAGGTAGTTCTCAGGATAAAACATTTTTTTTTAAAATTAATTTTATTACTGTTGTTGGGGGAGTTCCTTAATTGAGCCCGCCCGAGCGGCGGCGTGGCCTGGCCTTGGGTTAGGGCGGTTTTTTAATCCGGTGAGTGAGATGTATTTCACAATTCTTATGCACGTTGGGAAGCAATAACATGCGACTTGAAAAATGCTGGTTCTGTAGTTCTACAATATATCCAGGCCATGGAATATGTTTCGTTCGAAACGATTCAAAACTGTTCAAATTCTGTCGCACTAAGTGTCATAAGAACTTTAAAATGAAACGTAATCCTAGAAAAGTAAAGTGGACAAAAGTATATCGTGCTTTGAAAGGTAAAGACCTATGCAATGACACGGTATTTCAGTTTGAACGCCGTAGGAATCGTCCATTGAAGTATAATCGCGAAATACTCCATTCCACCTTGCGTGCACTTGGTAAGTTAGATGTCATTCTTACTCGTCGAACAAATAGGTTCTTCGAAAATAGAATGACGGAAGCAAAGAACACGAAATTTGTGCGCGACAAGCAACTGATGGAGCAGAATATTGGACTTATTCGTAGTGCTCGTAGCAGCAGAATGAAAGACAATCAAGATTCACATAGAATAAAAATAGACGTTTCTATGAACTTGGCTCGTAGTAAACAGGAAGAGTAGGTGATCTTTATCGCGTATGATTATTGTAATAACTTGAATACTTCAAATCTGTGAACTCATGATACCATCCTGTTATCGAGCTTAGCATTTACTTATAAGAGATAGAAACTGTAACTCATTGTCAGAAGGTCTTGAGTGAAACCATAGTAAACCATTATTTCCTACAGCAATTTCAAGAGAATAAGTGATGTTTAATGATTTCATCAACATATCTTTACTATGAAGTAACCTTCGAGCCACAAAAGGTAAAATATGAAAGATGTACCCTTTTTGTAAAACTGTATGTGTCAATGTAGTGTGTGAACATGAAACTGTGAATGAAGAACACTTGTATCCAATTTTCTGTACACGACAACACAAAACTGTTCCAATTTGTATTCGATCTGACTTGAGTAAAAGGTCTCTAGCAGAGTTCATAAGAAACAACTTGGCAGGTTTCTTTGCATTACAGTCAATCAACAAATGTGAACTCGATTTCTCTGCAACTATACCAAGGATGATATCTCCCTCAACAGGAAGATACACTTCGTTGAACCCTTTCTTACTCGTGAACATCTCTTTTTGATGATGAATCTAATTCACCTTTCAGCTTTCAAAATTCAACACACCCCTTGACCCCTATTAGCTGTTTTCCCTGTATGGGAGCTCAGTGACTTGTCGTGCGGTTCAAATACAGTGTTAAATATAATTGTTGCATCACGTATGCTTACATCTATTCTTCTTTACCAACCGAGGTACGGAAACTGAGTGCATGCAAAATATCGCGGCAACTTTGTGTAGTTCCAGTGTCTGATAAACATTCTTTCAGAAATGTGTGATTCCACATTTCCACTTTTCCCACACTCAAACTTTTCTTCTTAAACGCGTAGTTAAAAAAAAGACAGACAGTGTGTGTGTGTTGTGAGTAAATTGTGACATGACAGCACGAATAAAGCGAGTTGTGAAAAACCAACAAAAATTGAAAGATAAAAAGATGAAATCGAAAGATAAGATCTTTCGAGATACTATGCGTATAATTCTTTCTGTACCATGGTACCAGGTACCGGTACCAATAATTGAAAAAGTATACAAATCTTTTGGCCACTTTGTTTTTGTACTGCAAATGGTGCGTGCTAGTTAGTTGATTTTCCGGTTTCTCCACAGGTATCAAGGTAGACAAAAGAGGCGGCAGGCTTCCCCTGACCAATGTTCCCCAAAGGCTAGATAACAATAGTTTTCAGGAACTCTTCGGTGGAAAATTTTTTTCCTCGTAATTTTACTATAAGGAAAATTCAGTAGCAATAAGTTTGATTCAAATATTCTATGATTTTTGCACTTTCGAACAGTTGCGTGCCCGTATTTTCATCTTCTATAAATGGAACTTGAAACGTCTTTGCTTTCCTCAGTAGTTCAGTCCTCCGAGGACTTCCTCTAGAGCAAGGACGTAAAATATAAGGCAGTTCCATTTCGCACAGTTTTTCTCTCACAAGTGAACAAAAAGGCGAAGCTTCATATGCCCACAACTCTAGCGGCTTTGCGGGATACCTGCATGGCATCATAGAGTGCGACACACTTGAGGATCCAGTAGTTCTAGATCTCACTGCAATATCAGAAGTTCCCAGATTTGCCACTAAAGGAGAGGGAGAAGAACCATCTAAATAAACATCATATAAATAATCTAAAATATCTTTAGCGCCAACGATAGAAACATTTGATCGAGAGTCATGTAAGTAAGGTAGTACCTCTTCCCCAAGCGGAACATTTTGAAACTTTGCTGCCATTGTTCTGTGACGATAAGCGCCGTATGGACATGGTCTGCACTCAAATGCTAAATCAAGCATGCAGAGTGCTTCACGAACTCTTCGGCATTGTCCGTCTGTTTCTACATCATACAAGACCAAATTTGGTGATTCTTGGGAACCTCTTTTAGATTCAACTTGAGATTCAGCCAGCCTCATCGATCCTAAATGATAAGCTTCGTCTAATTCATATTTACCCAGACCAACGAAAGAGTACATTTCGGACCTTTTCTTTCGAATCCAAGGCCGCCAACCATTCACAAACAAGCTTGATGCCAATCGTAGTATACCACAGCGTACTGTTCCTAATAAATCATCTATCTGGTTTGGGTGAAAAGAATATTTTTTGGGTTGCACGTCATTGTAATAGTTCTGTTCTGCTACTTGGAACTCTCTCACGCTAGCGTCTGAAAGTTTTGGGCGCCACATGGCGTGAGCACCATAAGGAATTCGGCCCGGGAGGATAATTCTAGCAACTGGTCCAGAAGAAATATCCTGAGCATTTAATATTATGCATTCGCTACGAGGCAGACCAGAAGCTACAATATTCTCGTCGTGAACATAAAGAACAAGCCAACCATCATCTTCATCAGATCTACACGACTTATTCGATCGCGGTACAAATTGTGATTCCATACCATACCTTCCAGGACCATGTTCATATACTTGCTTATCACCTGTCTCAAGATCAAATTTTACCACAGCGTCGAATTTCAGTTGTGCATCTTGACTCAGAATTTCTGTTTTGATTCGTCCAGCATAAGCATACCGATTCTTCACACCCGTAAATTCATCATTAATACGGGGAACTTCGACTATACCTTCATCGAGATATCTTTCTTTTACTGAGCCATCAACAAGGTTGATTCGCCACTCATGGACTCTTGGTAACTTCATATTTTCTTCTAGCGTTCGTGTGATCCAATCTCGGGTATCTCTGGCTTTTAGTGCATTATGGAAGAAGCCATCTTCTCGTACACCGATGATAACTATTTCTTCCTGACCGTAAGCATTCGTTTCTTCCCATGAATTGATGAAGTGATAAACCATCTGTGCATCACTGCAATCAAACCACTTTGAAAGAGGAGTATCCGAATCGCGCGAAAATACACCAAATCGTGCACGTTTATCATTATTATATTGGAGAGGATGGCGACCAAAAAATTGGCGAATAGGCTTTATATCCAAGCTACCTTCAAACAAAATAGTATACTTCTCAGTAACGCAAAAATCATGCATGAAAACACATCCAGCAAATGGAAAACTCCACATTGGAGTCAGGTTCTTAATCTTTCCATTTTTATCCACGGATCCAATTGAACAGTGTGGAGGATAGACAGGATTGAATCCAAAAAAGACTAGATCTCCTGTCAAAGGTGCAACTTTTGGGTGCGCCGTAAAAGGTATGTATGGAGGAAGTTGGTCATCAAAATTGCAAGCTCCGAGAGTTGTGAGCCTCTCAGGATGTAGTTCCCACGGTGGCATTGTATCTTGTAAGGCTAAAGTACGGCCAGCAAAATGCACAAGGGCAGTATTTGCTGAATCTTTCAAGAAAGCTCCTCCAGAAATCAAATTTGCTACTGCGTTGAGTAGGAAAGTGCTGCCTTCTGCATTCATCAACGGCCGAAATAGTCGTGCTCCAACCTCTGATTCGTCCTTCCAACTTTTAGTCCGTATAAATCGGTTGCGATAGCACAATTTTGAGTTCAACTCAAAATCTAATGCATAGATCATCCCATCACCTTCGAACCAATGATGCCAGCCATTTGAAACATTGAAATCCTTTTGATCTGGACCTTTTCCCCACACCTTGTAGTTTTGTACTTCTAGTTTTGGATTTGGTCCAACATATGCAAATTGACCTTCCGGGAAGTCATCAGGTATGGTTCCAATTATTTTTAGTACGTCGTCATCATCACCTGCTTTGGAACTCCAGTCCGTGCTTGAGAAGCTTGTATACTCCTCTCGAAGTGGTAAAAAATTCCCGCTCAAAAATGCACCTCCGTGTTCTCCATAATCTTCTATAGGATAGTGAATATCATCATCGTGGTCCGAATAAGTAGATGTTGGACTGTTACTATTGTTCATCAAATACTCCACCAGCTTTCTCGATTGGATCCGAAAAAAATCATATTCCGTATTTATCGCCTTCACGCTATTGACTTTTTGTCCACGAAAGATATGTCTATCCTGGTTTACAGTTCTGATATTTCCTCGCCATGTCAGACGTGAACTTATGGCATGGATACCCATATTATATATATTCCGATGCCAAACACGCGATACTTATGTTACCAAGTGTATTGCTCTATGAGCTTATGAAGGCAAGCCGGGGGAAATATACACGCAAACTTCTTTCGAACAGTCGAAGAATTTGAACTTTCGGAAGATACTAGCACGTCCTGCACAATGACTGCGAGAATGATTTTATTTATTATACGGACACTAATATCGATTCACGTTTCTCCTCCTCTGCTCGAAATTTCAAGTTCTGTGACTTCCGCCTAAGCATCAGCTTTCAGATATCGGATTTTCTGCAGCTCCACTCTCTCTCGCTTCATTATTGATGATCTTTTTTTTTTCAAAACTTCAAAACGACGTTTTTTTCTAAAATATCCAAATATCCTTCGCGCACTTTTTGCGCGACACCTCAAAATGCCTAAATCTGCTGATCTGCAAAATGCATTACAAAAAATCCTAAAATCGTTCACTCACTCTCTCTCAATTTTCAGGGTCTATATATACCATCAGCAGCAAAGTTTATGCTGCACATCAAGTCTATAATAAAAAAATTTGCGTGCTAATAACTCGCTTGTTGCCCGTTCGGAAAACCTTCAACTATATCTCAAGATACGCGCCGCGCGCGATTGACATACGGGTGAAACGTATTGGCACTATCTTTACTTTGACACGATTAAGAAGGAAGTCTAACTTGTATCAACATATTATTACATACACAGAAAGTTAACGAAGACTATACTTTCCTAGCAGAAGAAAGCCCTGCTCAGTTGAAAGGTTTTTGGAGCAGCTTTGCATCCATATATTAGGTGATAAAATTAGAAGAGTTGTGTTTTACAGAAGAAGGCGAAGGAGGTGCTTTTAGCAGTTATGCAAGTTGGGCAAAATCTCTCCATGAACATACCGAGCGTCTCGAGTTGGAGCAACTTCAGCGAAGTCTCAGATGCCTCCGTTGAAGATGGTGAACACCGTACTGAAGATGAAATATCTTCACTAAAGAAAAGTATACTCGACTCTGCACACAGCGTTTTTCTTAGCACGGTACTAAGTGGTAAGCTAGGCAATGACTTGATTTCGAAGAGTCTGGGTGATTCTTCAGTTGAAGTACGCAGTGCAGCACTATCGTATGCTTGTGCTTCCTTGGGCTCCGATGAGGTATCCGATTCAGACAAGGACAAAATATTCTCATCATTCTCGAAATATTTCGAACAAAACGCTGATTCTTGTTCTGATCGTAAATCTGATTTATTGCGGGCTGGTTTGGCGTCTTTGTTTTGTTATTTTTCGGGGGGTTTTTCAGAGAAGGATCCAAAACGTGAAGCTACATTCCACAAAGTAGTTCTTGTTATGGATACACTCCGAGACGAAGGTTGTATCCTGGTGGGAAAATCTCTAGCAGGTTTAGTCAGAAGTGTTCCACAGAAAACTGTGTCGGAACTGTGTGAACTCTCGATGCATGCTTCACTCGACTGTTCAAAGAGCTTGCAGAAGCGTCGCTCTGCAGCTGCAATTGCCGCTGCTATAATAAAAGGTCTGGGGCAAACATGTGCGCTTCGAATGATCTTGGTTGAAAGTTTAAGGAATATATTCAACGATAAAAGTGACGAGGTAGCTCAAGTTGCATGTGGATTTAATCTGTATTCTTCGGTGTGCATGATTGCAGGACGTTCGTTTGAGCCTTTCATGTTTGAATTTTCACCATTGATATTCTGTGCATTTTCAAGTGCAAGTGCAGAAATTAGAGACTCTGCCCGTATTGCTCAGGCATCAATTGCATCCTCATTGCATAATAATACAATAACATTCATAACCCCTGCTCTTGTCGAAGGTCTGACTCACAAAAGCTGGCAAAATAAAGTTCGTTCTTTAGTATTCATGGGTGATTTATCTACGCACTCTTCTGGTTTCTTTAAGAGGTCAATTCCAGATATTTTTGGTCCACTGCTAGAATGCGTCTTTGATACTCACCCGAAGGTGAGTACCTCTGCTCTGAGTATTTTACGACCAATTTGTGAATGTGTTACAAATGCCGAGCTGTTGGGAATGTTGGATCTCATTTTGCTTGCAATACAATATCCTCAAAATAAGACTGAGGAGTGTTTAGACAAACTTATGGAAACTACGTTTGTCAACTCGATGGATGCGCCTTCTTTAGCTATTATACTTCCCATTATACTTCGCGGTTTGCGCGAACGTGCAAAAGAACTCAAGCAGAAGGCGGCCACAACGTGTGGAAACATTTGTGCATTGGTTGATGACACCAGAGATTTGCTACCTTTCACATCAATTTTGCTGCCAGAGCTGAACAAGTGCGAGGAACATTCTCACCCTGATCTCAGAAAGTGTGCTATTAAGGCGAAGGAGAGTTTACTGAAAGGCTTGGATGACCAGAATTCGAAAGGAGGTAAATCCTCTGCATCATACATATGTGATGCCCTTGAAGCATCTTCAATTGAAATCGATCCAGTTGTACTTACGCACGTCGCTCGAGTAGGGGGATGGATGTTAACTGTTGCTCCGCTTCGAATGCCCCCAAATATTTTGTCTAAAGATATTTGTCGTGAGTTATTTGCTATTCTTGAAGATTCGATAGATTATGATTTGATAGAAAAAGTTGCGGAAGATGCAGTCTTGGCATACAAAGGTTTAGAGGCATCGTCTCTGAGTGATACTGCACCAAAAGACTACATTGTTGAGCTCGAAGGAATAATACTAGCGTTTGCGGGTCGGGTACTACTGCAACGCACAGATTTTGTGCTTGAACGTGGACATACATACGGTATAGTTGGACAGAACGGAACTGGAAAGACGACGTTACTTAATCGAGTGGCCAAGAAAGACATTTCCAACTTTCCGCAAGATGTGAGTGTCTATTACATTCAGCATGAAATTCTATCTGAAAAAGAGGAAACTGTCATTGATTTCATGCTGAGTTCAGTCCCAGATTCAGTTTCTCGCGAAATAATTGAGCAAACTTTGTTCAATGTTGGTTTCGATGAAATTAAAATGAATGGTACCATCCAGTCTCTAAGTGGCGGGTGGAGAATGAAGCTAGCGATAGCACGCGCTATGCTTTGGGATGCTGATGTATTACTGCTCGATGAGCCTACGAACCATTTGGATGCAGATGCCATTGCCTGGTTAATAGATTATTTGAAAAGTTTGACTGAAACGACCATTTGTCTTGTATCCCATGACTATGACTTTTTGAGTGAAGTTTTATCAGATGTCATTCATATCTCCGAAAAAAGCTTAGTGTATTACCCCATGAAGTTTCGCGACTTTCAGTCACTCAAGCCTGAAATCGTTGCTGCTCTTCCTTCACCGAGCAATGCAATTATGAAGGAAGGTGGGATAAATTCAAAGAATGAAAATACATCGATGAAGCAAGAGATTAACTTTGCCATCGATAATTTAGATGCATCTCACATTAAACCAGTTATTTTCCCGGTTCCAGGAAATCTAGAAGGTGTCAAAAGTAGGTCTAAAGTAGTGATGTATATGAAAGAAGTTTCATTTAGGTACTCTGGGGCAGACAGTCCGATTCTGACGTCAGCAACTGTGAAAATAACTCAAAATTCTAGAGTTGCTATTATTGGAATGAATGGTGCGGGGAAAACCACTCTAATGAAGCTTTTAATAGGAGAACTTAAGGCTGACGAAGGGATTGGAGAGGTTTGGGTTCACCATAATTTACGTTTGGCTTATATTGCTCAACATTCCATGCATCACCTGGAAGAGTCTGTCAATAACACACCTTTAGAATACTTACAAAATCGCTTTTACCAAGGTCGAGATCGGGAAATTGCAAAGCGTTCTTCTCACAATTTGTCAAAAGAAGAATTTGCTATTTCCCGAGAGCGGGGTAATATTTGCGAAGTTGTTGGGCGTCAGGAACGTGGAAAGCACTTGTTCTACGAGTGTAGAAGATCTGGAAGGGATGATCATGACACAGATTGGGAAATGCTTTCCTCACTTGAACGTAAAGATGAGTATGTCATGAAGATGGTGCGAAATTTCGACGAAAAATTAAAAGCAATGCAAAGTGGTATGGATTTACGCCCACTGACCAAGGAAGAAGTTCGAATGCATCTGGAAAATTTCGGTATCGATGAAGATCTTGCCATGGGTAAAATAAAAAGAATGAGCGGAGGTCAAAAAAGTCGTCTTGTGCTTGCGGCAGCTATGTGGATAAACCCACACGTGATAGCATTAGATGAGCCTACGAATTATCTAGATAATGACACTCTTGCTGCCCTAACAAATGCTTTGGCTCTCTTTAAAGGTGGGGTCATTATGATTTCTCATAACGATGCCTTTGTGAATAAGCTCTGCAACGAGACATGGCTTGTTGGTAATGGAGTCGTTAAAATCCAAGCAATTGCTGGAAAAGCAAAAGGTTTGTCTGTAGCAGATAGGAGAGCGTTAAAAAAAGGACTGGATGCGGAAGAAGCTGACTTGAAAGAGGTCCAGAACAATTCAAAGAAAACTGCTGCTGAGCGGAAAGCAGAGAAGGAAAGAATAAAAAAATCAAAAGCTCCGATTAAATTCAAATAACTTAAGTAAATCTCTTCTCAGGGGGTTGATAGTATTAGACAAAGGTTTGATTTCCGTTCATTTCTATCTAGTAAATTGTAGAAAGATGATAGTAAAATACTTTGGTGTGTCCATGTTTTGAAGAGAAAATTTGCAATAGTTCATCTTTTCTAGTTTTCTTCCCTTTTCATGAATAAGCTTCTGCTAATTTTAAAATATCCTCACTAGTAATATTATCATTAATGGACAACAGAGTATTTTCATATACCGTGACAAAATTTGGAGAAGTCTTGTCTAATCTTGTGCGCATATATACCCACTCTTCGCTCCGAAAGTCCCATGAGCATTCAACTACTTTACCATTTAACTTCGTGAGATCAGTTGTGTCAGCTCTAATTTTATCTTTTATTCTTATCAATTTCCCGTCCTTACCTCCAACATATAGATGAGGCTCACTAGTATTATCTGCTATTTGCTCAAAATGTAATAAAAAATCCACTGAGTTCATTTTCGGAAACTTCCATTTCAACAGGGCATCAAAAGTATATGGTTCATACTTAGAACTTTGAGGTTGAAATATTAAACCATCTGAATCGTGAGAAAGATTTGGAATAAAATTTTCGAGTAAGGCTCTCGTAGAAGATAACGGATAAAACTTCTTGAGCCTAATGGAAAATAGCTCACGCTCAATTTCGTAGTAATTTGATTTTTGCATCCTACTGAAAAAACGTTTTCTAGGTTCAATCACCTCAGAATTAAGTATCTGAAATCGGTGAAAGAATGGCTTGTCAGCAAGAAGCTCTCCATTAAAAGCTACGCAATCATAAGCTAAGTATCTTCTTATCATCAATTTTGACTCAGGATCGAAGTCCAGTACCATTTCACCATCAAGTAGAGTAACGTGTTGCGTTTTATTATTGTCCTGACAAGAAAGTGGGAACCGCATCTGAATGCGTCGAATAGCAAATTTCCTATCGATCAAGTATGTACCATCTCGCAAAATAAGTAATAAGTATCGTACGCCGTCAGCTTTCCACGTAATACTATACTTCTGTTCTCGAATCATATGGAGATTCGCATTACTAAGACTGACAGGTTGAGAACCAGGGAAAGAAAGTTTATTTTTCGTTGCTGCCTCTGGACCTTTACTATTTAAACATATCCACGTACATAATTTTTGCACTTCCAACACTTGCTCATCACATACTGGTTCTCCGAGTACATCATCTAACTCCGCCAAAGAGGTTCTTACCATCGAAAATCTCATTCCTGAATAACGTAAGGGAATCGGATACACATATTGTTCTGAAGAGATGTAACCTTGCATTTGTGCCAATTTTTGGGCATTAAATAAATCTTCAGTCTTACAAACTGAGACTGGGGGTGCAAACGAACAATATTTCCATGACGGTATATCTGGGAAAACTAGTGAATCTGGCTTAATTTCAAGATAACTTTCATAGAGCTTTGCTAAATAGTTATGCTTGTAGATACCAGGAGGTCGACATTCTGCAAAATTTAGAATATGCTTGTTCAGATCTGGCCATTGCTCAGAACGCTGTAAATAATGAACAATCATGCTCCCAGTCCTATTGAAACCATGCGTACAGTGTACTAAAATAGCAGATTTGCAATTATTTGAATAT
>Ga0181574_10004237_pt1 | contig 12482 bp, 11 predicted proteins | sample 101ome_24_FD_145600 | JGI IMG/M metagenome (GOLD analysis project Ga0181574, IMG submission 145600) | Coastal salt marsh microbial communities from the Groves Creek Marsh, Skidaway Island, Georgia - 101410AT metaG (spades assembly) | ecosystem: Environmental > Aquatic > Marine > Intertidal zone... | reverse complement strand
GGAGGGAAATACATACCGGTTGTCGCATTTTCGCTAACCTTTCTTGCTGTTGGAGCAATGGTTTATTTTGCGGGGAAAATGCTCGAAAAAATGATTCAAGTAGTCAATCTCAGTCCAGTAAATAAAATTCTAGGAATAGTTTTCGCCCTCTTAAAAATGTTGTATACTCTTAGTATCGGAATCATATTGCTAGAGACCTATGACGAACGCGGAGAGTTTATCCCGCAAGATATAAAAACTGAATCGCTTCTTTATACGCCAGTCAAAGTAATTGCCTCGGCAACGATTCCTGCAATTGAGGAAAGTACAATATGGCTTAAAAACAACGTCAATGCCGAACTGCAGCCAACTGATGAAGTAACACTTGATGACCTTTTGCGTTTAAAACAAACTGCTGATAGTCTCGGAATAACTGTTGAGGATCTTCAAGCAATAAAAACATTACAGCCCGAAAATACTCCGTTGAATGATTAAATCTTTCCTTTTTGCATTTGCCCTGCTACTATTCATGCCTTTATTTGCCCAAGACGAAAAATCATCAGCGCTTTTCTACAAAGAGGATACGAAGAAAAAAGACCCTTTACTTGAAGTAGGATTGAGGCAAAGCGGTCCGTATTTTGGTATTCAGCAAGGGAAATATACACTTGCCGAAATAGGCGGAGAGATGCAATGGCGAAAAATACGTTTAAAAAAACCAACAACACATGCCATTCATGCCGGATTAGACTACAACCTTTTTGAAAACGTTCTTGGCTTCAGTACTGGTTATTATTATAAAGGGGGGCGCACTAAGTTTACTTATGGAGGAAGTTTAGTATACAGGACAGACTTCACCCATCACCGCTTCGGAATAAGTCCAGCTCTTGGCTATAAACTATTCGGATTTCATGGGCAAGTAGGTTATGCTTTACTCATGCCACATGACAATTTTGTGGCAGTTAACAACTTATTTGTTTCCCTTCGTTTTGTTCTCATTAACGAACGAGACGTCGAATTGAATTCACGGTTAAAGAAGAAAAAATAATCTGTAGTTAGAATCCTTGAACACCATTTACAGTAGTATACTTCAAAACATTTTTCTTATCTGGATGAATGCGTGCGAATGCAGATTGCAAAGCAATCGTACCTTCATGGAATCCACATAAAATCAGTTTTAACTTACCTTCATAAGTATTCACATCCCCGATGGCATATATTCCTGGAACATTGGTTGAATAATCTAGTGTATCTACCTTAATAGCATTCTTCTCAATTTCTAATCCCCAATCCGCAATTGGACCTAAAGATGGTTTTAAGCCAAACAAAGGAATAAAATGATTCGTAGCACGTGTGAATTCACCCTCTCTATCGTGCTTTATGACTACCCCTTCTACTTTTCCATCACCATGAACACCAATCACTTCTGCTTCTGTAATCAGCTTGATTTTTCCTTGCTCAGCTAAATCCATAACACGCTGAACGGAATCAAGGTGACCTCTAAATGAGCTTCTCCTGTGCACAAGTGCGACTTCTGAAGCAATATTTTTTTCAGTCAAAAAAATTGACCAATCCAAGGCAGAATCACCACCGCCCGCAATTACACATCGCTTACCACGATAAAATTCAGGATCCTTAATGATATACTCGATTCCTTTATCCTCATAGTTATCAATGTTTTCAATAGGTGGTTTTCGCGGTTCAAAGACCCCTAAACCTCCTGCAATCATTACTATCGGAGCTTCGTGTTGGGTTCCTTTATTCGTTGTAACAATAAAGTTTCCCGCTTCATTCTTGTCAATTGAAAGAGCCGACTCCCCTAAGGTAAATCCGGGTTTGAACGGCGCTGCTTGCTCCATCAAATTATCTACAAGTTCTCCGGCCAAAATCGATGGATAACCCGGAATATCATAAATTGGTTTTTTCGGATAAATCTCGGAGCACTGTCCCCCTGGTTGAGGCAGTGAATCAATGAGGTGACATTTAAGCTTCAACAATCCTGCTTCAAAAACTGCGAAAAGTCCAACAGGTCCAGCTCCAATAATGATGATATCGGTTTTAATCATTTTCGTTTGATCTTTATTTGTGCACAAAAGTAATTAACTTTTCTAAACAAGAAGAGGAAGAAAAAGTTCTATCCCAACGTATTTTTCTATCAGGAGTACCTATTAATAGTTCAGAAGAGGATTTGTTATTCATAAATAGGGTATCCAGTTATAGTAAATCAAAAACATTAATACTAAATATTCCTTTTGATTCCAAGAATAGTGTGGATCAGAAATTAAAACTTCCTTACTAAAATATTTAGAGAAGAACCACATCGATGTGCTAGCAGTTCAGCCAAGAAAGAAAAACATTTTTACTCGGTTATTTTCTAAAAGCGTCTAGAAACAAATTACACATCACATCAAAGTGCCGTTATTGAGTTCACCATCATAAAATTATCAATAAAAAAAAGGGATGATATCATCCCTTTTTTTAGAATAACGTTTATAGTTACGGTTGAATAAATACAGTTTGAGTATTCTCTTTTTCTTCTTCTACTTTAATGATGCTAGAACCACTTAAATTATTCTTTGTAACAACAATGTCTAATACAGCAAAGCCAGCCTGACCCAATTGGTAGATGTCATTATAGTTGAATGTAGCTACTCCAGTTGAGTTCGTATATGCAGTATCTCTGCGTACAACCGGTTGAATCGGATCGGTAGTTGAAGTTCCATACAGAATAACGCGTGCGTCCGACACGAGCATGCTTGATGTGTCTCGAACTGTAATGCGCGCAATCGTATCACCTTTCTTTCTACAAGAACTGAACACTACGATACTTGCCAAAAAGAGTGTTACACTCGCTGTAATAATGATATGTCTTTTCATAATCTCACGTTCTATTTTAATATCTCTCGATATTATCGAACGTACAAACTTAACAAAAGTTGCTTATTAATACAAGTTTATTGTGTTTGACAAAGTTCTATCCAACCTTGGTTGTGTCATCAAATCACCTGTTTTTACTTCTTTGGAGCTCTCAGATGCCGTGAAATCAGCCGCTTTTTCATACTTAGAAGAAAACTGACTAAAAAAACTCGTGGAGGTAAAAGATAGCTCACCTAAATTCATTTTTGATCAAACTTGTAATAGTATTCAGGTCATACATCCGACTTCAACACAATGAATACTTCAGCTTCTTCCTATAAGGTATTATGATTATTTCTAACGTGAATTTTAAGAACCGCTAAGGCTTTTGTTTGTTACCCAGCGAAAGAAAGTAAAAAAATAGCTGCTTACTATGTGTTTATTAATGTCTTTATTAAGCGCAATAGTATGTATAGAAGCAAATTTCAGATATTAAATTCAAACAAGTTTATTTTTTTAGTCTACAAGACCGATATCACCTTCATAACCAAGAATCATTTTTTTCTTCACTAAAAAAGAAATTGCATCCAGGAATCGAGAGACGATTCATTAATAAGGACTAATTTTGTACTTTTGTAGGCGAAAAACCACGTTTTTTTTCGTCAAATAAGTGCACTATGGATATCAAACAGAAAGTAGAAAACTTACAATCTGAGATTGAAAAATTTGAAATAAGTAATAAGGAGCAACTAGAATCTTTTCGCATTAAGTTTATTGGTTCGAAAGGAGCTCTAAAAGAACTTTTTAGCGAGCTAAAAAACGTGCCCAACGAACTAAAAAAAACCGCTGGAAACATAATCAACAGCTTGAAGCAGCAAACAGAGGAGTTGTATTCTGCGAAAAAAGAAGCTTTGGAAATGGCCTATGAGAAAAAAGAATCACTTGATTTTTCTCGCCCTGGAGAACCCGTTGAAATTGGAGCAAACCATCCCATTTCACTTGTACGCAGTGAAATTATTTCCATTTTTGAACGCATCGGATATACCGTTTCCGAAGGACCAGAAATCGAAGATGATTGGCACAATTTTTCAGCGCTTAACTTTCCTCCCGAGCATCCTGCACGTGACATGCAAGACACCTTCTTCGTTGAGCAAGGAAAACAAGAAATGGCCTTACGAACGCACACTTCATCAGTTCAGGTGCATGTTATGGAAAACTCAACTCCACCTATTCGTACAATCTCGCCGGGGCGAGTTTACAGAAATGAAGCGATTTCTGCACGGGCCCACTGCTTTTTTCATCAAGTTGAAGGGTTATATATCGACAAAGACGTCTCATTTGCAGACTTAAAACAAACCTTGCTCTATTTTGCGAAAGAGCTTTTCGGCGAAAAAACTCAAATTAGATTGCGGCCATCATACTTTCCATTTACAGAGCCTAGCGCGGAAGTGGATGTAAGCTGTACAATTTGTAGTGGAAAAGGTTGTAACGTTTGTAAATATACTGGATGGCTCGAAATTTTAGGGTGTGGAATGGTAGATCCAAATGTTTTAGAGGCCTGCGGAATAGATAGCGAAGAATTTACAGGGTTTGCCTTCGGAATGGGAATAGAACGTATTGCTCAATTGAAATATCGGGTGAATGATTTACGTTTGTACTCCGAAAATGATCTTCGTTTCCTAAAACAATTTAAATCTGCACACTAATATGGGGTTCTTTTCATTCGGAAAATCAGATTCCAGCTCAACAAAAATTAACTGGATCAGAATAGATAACTTGGAGAAGCTTACTGAGGCGATGGAAAGTAGCAGTGAAAAACCAGCACTCTTCTTTAAACACTCAATTCGATGCAGTATTTCATCCATGGCGTTAAATCGCTTTGAACAAAACTACAGCGCTGAAGATTGCCGATGCAATTTGTATTTTATTGACTTGATTTCTGACCGCGACGTATCCAATAAAATTGCTGATCAGCTCGGAGTTCAACATCAGTCACCCCAAGTTATTCTGCTTCACAATCATCAGGTCATCTATACAGCATCTCACTCTGGAATTGATGCCCATGAAATTGAACATTTAATTTAATACAGGTAAAATGCGTTTCACTCCACAATTTCTTGTAATTACTCTCTCCATGTTGATTTTCATTTCTTCATGTATGGATGATGGAAAGGAAGAATATCAAAAACCGCTGCCAGCGGTTAAATTTGATGAACCATTTAATAATGCAAAAATTCAACGCGGGAAATTCTTGCAAGTGGCGATTACTATTCAGGAACCTTCCGAACTTTCTGAAATGGCATTATATACTAAAGATTCCACGTTCTACTCTGGCATTCCGTCCGAAAAAGAATTAGTATTTGAACTCGATACGCGTCGATGGAAAGTAGGAACTAATCAACTTACTGTTGAATCCACTCTGAAAGATGGAAAAAAGGTAAAAGATAATCGGATTATTAAAGTGTTGAGTGATATTTATCCTGCAGATTATACTGTAAAAGTAATAAATGCTTACCCTCACCTTACTTCTTCCTATACTCAGGGACTCGAATTTAACAATGGTGTTCTTTATGAAGGTACCGGGGGTATGGGTTCTACAGGTATCAGTTTGGTAGGAAAAGTGGATTATAAAACAGGACAAATAACGGATAAATTTACGCTAGATGCCAACTTCTTTGGGGAGGGAATTACCATTCTGGGTGACAACCTCTACCAGTTAACTTGGCAGCAAAACAAATGCTTTGTGTATAATAAAAAGTCTATGCAACGAATAAATGACTTTACATTCTCTGGAGAAGGCTGGGGATTATGTAATGACGGTTCTGTCTTAATTATGTCGGATGGTTCTGAACGTCTGTACTTCCGAGATCCAGCTACATTTGGTGTACTTAAAACTATGGAGGTTTATTCAAATCAGGGGCCTGAAAAATTTCTAAATGAATTAGAGTACATTGATGGTAAAATTTATGCGAATGTATATCAGTCGAACAACATCGTAATTATTAATCCAGAAAGTGGAATTGTTGAAGGTGTAATTGATTGCTCTCAATTGGCTCTTGAATACAGAAAAGGTGGTGAGGTACTGAATGGAATCGCCTTCAACGAACGTGCCGGAAGTTTATTTTTAACCGGAAAAAATTGGCCGAATCTACTTGAAGTAGAAGTGGTGAGACAATAAACAAACGATATGATTATTAAGAAGGCAGAATTCATAATAAGTAACACTGACATTTCCAAATGTCCCACTACCTCTCTCCCTGAATATGCTTTCATTGGCCGTTCTAACGTCGGAAAGTCTTCTTTAATCAACATGCTTACCGATAATAAAAAACTTGCCAAAACCTCAGGAAGACCGGGGAAAACACAACTGATTAATCACTTTTTGGTCAATGAAGATTGGTATTTGGTCGATTTACCAGGATATGGATATGCCAAAGCATCCAAGGAAAGTCGTTTTAAATGGACCAAATTTATAGAGCGATACCTACGCGAGCGTGAGAATCTATTAAACACATTCGTGCTAATTGACTCTCGATTAGAGCCACAAAAAATAGACTTAGAATTCATGAATTGGTGTGGACACAACCAAATCGCTTTTTCAATGGTGTTCACAAAAATAGATAAGCTGTCTAGTTCTGCTCTTCAGAAGAACATTGCTCAATACAAAAAGGAAATGCTGAAAACTTGGGAAGCACTTCCTCCTGTGTTTCTTACTTCCAGCGAATCAAAATTTGGGCGTGAGAAAGTGTTGAACTATATCGAGGAAATCAATGATTTCTATTCAAAAGGGAACCCTCATTCTTAAATTCTCATTTAACATTTGTTCTTAGTTCAACTGTATTGAATCCCGCAAAATTTTAGTAATATTAGCGATTCAAAATAGCATGCTACATGGAAAAAGAATTAAAGCAAATTAAGAAGTTGCTTATTTTATTTATGGTGCCTTTCGCACTTTACCTATTAAATTTATTGAAAATAATTTTCATTCCATTGGTGTTTGCCCTTTTTGGAGCATTACTTTTTATGCCGCTTATGCGTTGGTTGAACAAGAAAGGAGTGCACAACGTGTTCGGAATCCTTATTGTGATTGCAATAATTATTGGAGGATTAAAAATTACCTATGAAGTTATCGCATTATCTGGACAGGAATTGACTAGTGCCGGAGCTGATTTTAGAGAGAAATTTGATGAGAAACTTCATGTTATCATTGAACCCGTAATGAATTTAGCGGGAATCCACCCGGAGGAAGGACAATCGGATATTGGTGCAATCATGAACAATGAACAAATTTCTGCCAATTTATTTGGGAATGTGGGAGACACCTTAAACTTCACTCGAAAATTCATCAGTATGCTCCTGATGACCATTTTCTTTATGGTCCTTTTATTGGCCGGATCGATGGATATGCAAAAGGTCATGCAGCTCATAATCTTTAAAAAACAATTCGCCTCGGTCAAAACATTCATGCAGGTTGAAAAAGACATCCTGAAATTTATCGTTGTTAAATTCTTACTCAGTTTATTCACCGGAATCGGTTTCAGTATTGCATGTTACGCCTTTGATGTCAGTTTTCCTATATTCTGGGGACTATTTGCCTTTGCCATCAACTTCATACAAATGATTGGATCGGTCATTTCAGTTGTTGTCCTGTCAGCTTTTGCATTAGTAGAAATTGACAATACGGGAACATTATTTTTCTTTGTCTTATCCATCACCGGTGTTCAAGTGCTCTTTGGAGCAATACTAGAACCAATTTTGATGGGTAAGTCATTTCAAATCAACACGATTACTGTCTTGATTATGTTAGCCCTTTGGGGATTCATTTGGGGGGTTCCGGGATTAATCTTATCGATTCCAATAACTGCCTTGTTAAAGAAAATTATGGAAAAATTCCCGGGAACTGCGGTCTATGCGCGTATTATGTCCTAAAAAATGATCTGACTAAAAAGGGCCGCATCGATTTGATGCAGCCCTTTTTTAATAACTTATTTAGATTGACTAATTCTTCATGAAGTTGTCATAAAACTCAGTGATTTTATACTCTTCACTGTTAAATTCAATGATGCTTACTTTATTAGACAATAAAAATCGTGTTACCACTCTTCGTCCTTCTGGAGAATTATCAATCATTTTAATTTTCGCAGTCTTGGTGTCTGCATTAAAATCAACCGTGAAATAATCTACATAGTAAGAAGTCGTTCTCTTAATTTCGTCACTAGAAGCAGAAGATGGCATTTCAAATGTGAAAACACCCTGCTGCACATTTTCTTTCATAGTTGCAGGAGTACCCTCAACTTTAGCAGTTTGCGCGTACGAAGTGAACCCCACTATTGCAACTACAAATAAAGCTACTAACTTTTTCATCGTTCTTGTTTTTTTGTTAGACTCATAAAGCAACAATTAAGTTGTACTGTTGGTCAAATCTAGGCAATTTTCATGCCGTTACCAACTCGTACTCCAAAAATTATTAACATTGTAGCTATGGGCTTAGCACAGTATTACGATATAAAACAGGTTGAAGCAGGCTGTGATGAGGCCGGAAGAGGATGTCTTTCTGGCCCTGTAGTAGCGGCGGCTGTAATTCTGCCTCCCAATTTTTACCATTCTTATTTGAATGATTCAAAGCAGCTTTCAGAAAAAAAGCGACAACTGTTACGTCCTATTATTGAGGAGGAAAGTATTGCCTACGGAGTGAGTTTTGTATACCCAGATGAAATAGATGCCATCAATATATTAAACGCCAGCTTTTTGGGAATGCATCGCGCTATAGACCAGCTTACAACGCGGCCATCACTCTTATTAATTGACGGCAATCGGTTCACTCCGTACCCGTCTATTCCGCATATATGTATGGTTAAGGGAGATGGTAGATTTGCTTCTATTGCAGCTGCGTCTGTGCTCGCGAAAACCTATCGTGACGAATATATGGAACAAGTGCACGTCGAATATCCTGAATTCAATTGGAAAAAGAATAAGGGATACCCGACAAAAGAACATCGCGAAGCCATTCGAAAATTTGGGGTAACCTCCTTTCACAGAAAGTCATTCACCCTATTACCCCCGGAACAACTCGGGATAAATTTTGAGGATAAATAGGAAAATAGAAGAAAGCGAAAATAGTAAACAATTCATTGTTTGAGAAAAACAGAAATCGCTTAACTAAACCTGCCATTTTCTCATTAGATTTGAACTGTTATGGCGCGAATCATATTGTCTATTATTGTGCTTCTGTCAATATTATTGTCAGGATATTCCGGCTATGATTTAATCGTGAATTCAAAAACGCGCTATGCACCAGAATTTATTTTTACTTCTGCCGACGAAGGTGTTTTGCTCGTGCGAAAAATTAATGAGCTTCAATATGGAGATTTCATTCATCTCACCCAAGAAAATCCTTTTACACGAGAACTCCAAAATATTGATGCCATAGACCTTGGTGAAATCAATTATTACTTGAGTGCTTCTAGGGGAGTACTCCTCTTGGAAAAAAACTCGCATTGGAAAAAAGGGGAGATCAAAAAATTGATCGGTTCCATCACTCTCGCTAACACATCTGTTCAATACGATGGTATCTATGCAGTAATATCAGTGAATACTGAAATAGTTCCTGCCGGCGAGCCTCTATTCAATTATAAAAATGGTGATAAAAAAGCCAGTGCAAACTACTGGAATCTTTCGGAAAATAATGGAGGTAGAACAGATATTTATGCCCTCAATAGCGGCTATTATCAATATAAATCTTCCATCCCAACTAAAAAATATGGGAAGTCTGTTGCTGATGCTGTTAATTTCAGTACAGTTCTGCCACAAACTATAGAAAAGTATGAGTTTATGGAGCGGTTTTACGCACTTGAACAAGATTCTGCACTAGCAAATGGACCGCTTGCGCTTTGGTTAGATAAAGGTATTGTCACGGCAGAGTTCAATCATAAACAAGTCTTAGTAACAGACTATCGCGCTCAGCAAACTCCAAGTTTAATTCTAATGGATTACGCCTCTAATGCGGATAGCATTATTCTGGAAGAACCTATTAAGCATTTCAAAGGAATTCAACTCACCTCCACCTTCCCTCATAATTTTAACGCAGGATTTTATCTATTTGAAATAGAGGATAAAACGCTATTTACAGAGTCCTTAGAGCTCGTAAAAAAGATTCAAATTGCCTACCAGATGGGGGAAACCCTGGGCCTTAATCAACCAAAAAACAAACAATTATTTAAAAGTGATCATTACGTTTAAGAACGATCTTCAATTCGATGTTACAACGGTTCCTCCGGGAGAGCAATTATCAGCTGTTGTATCTTCGAATTGGACAAATGGCACATTAGAAAATTATGCAGGGTTTACTCCGATTATTGATCACATACGAACAGGGCATTCCCTTTTTACGTATGATGAAGCTGGAAATTATGTACTTCTGAGCAACACTGGATCTATCATTTGGTCAGGTAAAGCGGATACAAGTTTAATTGGAACGCCACAGGCCATTGATATATTCGAAAATGATAAACACCAAATCCTTTTTACTACCCATAAATCTGTTTACCTAATTGATCTAAACGGAAACAATGTAGGCAGTTTCCCGTACTCTGGGGATCATCTTTTTACTACTAATGTTTCCTACTTCCGATGGAAAAATACGACGCGTTTTTTAGTAGGAAATGCGAAGGGGGAGCTCACCATGCTCAATACAACGGGAAGTGAATTAAACATCGTTCAAGCGAGTCCGAATGGGCTGAAACAAACATCCTTCGCTCTAAACATTAATGGTAATCTCCGCGGTTGGTGCATTGACACTAAAAACGAAAGGTTAATTACCTATTTGGAACAGCCTGTGATAACCGAAAAATTGGGAAAAACAACAGCTAACCACTTCGAAAAAGTTAATGGGGAGGTCATAGGATTTACAGAGGAAAATAGTGCCGTAAAAATTGAACGCATGAGATTCAATGAAATGAAAACCCTTGCAGAAGGTCAACTTATTCCAACTAATATAGGAAGCGCAATTAAACGTAAAAACACGCTTTCTTTATTTGATAAAAATCATCAATTAACACAAACGATTGAATTAGGTTTTAACGAAGTAGCTGCAGTATACCAAATTCAACTTGAAACAAGCGTTTATACCCTGGTATTAGATTATTTCAAAAATAATATCTATTGCTATAATGCTGCTGGAACATTGCTTGAGGGGTTCCCAAAAGAAGGCAGTCAACTTCTATCGGCCACCTATGACAACGTCACCAATGAACTCAGTATCTATACTATTATCAGTAATAGTGTCGTATGTCACAAAACTATCTTTGGTAAGAACATCTAAATTTATAGCAGGATTGTTTATTTTTGTTGGAAAGTGTATGAAATCACTTCTACTTAAAACAATATCTATGAAATTGAAGATTCAAAAAATCTTTTCAAGTGCTTTACTTATAGTGGCCATACAGTTCGCCCAAGCCCAAAATTATATTGGTGTAATTAATAGTAATTATTCTGGGATTATGGGAGCAGATTTGCAACCGGCATCAATTGTTGATAGTCGTTTTGCTGTTGACGTTAACTTGTTTAGTTTAAATGTTGATGGTTGGCAAAATGCCAAATACTTTGATGCTGACATATTGCCAAAACGTAGTTGGTTATATTCATTGCGAAGAGATACCACCTGGATGGAGGATTCCCTGTTGTATCAAAATAGTTTTTCAGATATTACAGATTATACGAGTCCGAATGCTAAACCAAGAGGGGCATACATTGGAATGCAATTTGACATCATGAATTTCATGTTTCACATTCGTAGAGATATTGCAGTAGGTTTTTCAGCGAAATTTAGATTTATTACCAATTTAGATGATATTAACCCTGAACTAGGAAGAATATCCGAAGAAGGTTTGGACTATAGTCCGCTTTGGAATACCTCCATTGATGGTTCACTGCTAGCACAGACTCACATGTCTTGGGCAGAATACGGATTTAATTATGCACAAGTTTTAGCCGATAAAGACGAACATTTTTTCAAATTAGGCGGGCGAATCAAGTTGCTTCAAGGGCTTACAGCAAACTACCTCTACGCAGGCAATTTGGACGTTACGTTTTTGAATAAAGATACTGCTACCACACTTGTTGGTGATTTCAATTACGGATACTCAGAAAATATCGACAAGTATATAGGTGGAGCTAATCCTACTCCATTCAGTTTTAGTGAATTTTACCGTATGACTTCCAAACTGGGAATTGGAGGAGACATCGGTTTTGTATACGAATGGAGGCCAAACTGGAAAGAATCCAAATATGACATGGACGGTGAAGAAAACCTATGGCGTAGGGATGCCGAGAAGTATAAGTTACGCGTGGGTGCTTCTTTGCTTGATGTCGGAGGAATGCGCTTTACAAAAGCGGGCAAATCTCGTGACTTCTCCGTAAACACAACAAACTTAGATTTAGGAGTTTTTGAATCTACTGATGGGTTTGGGAGCTTTACAAATATTGTGGATAGCTTAATTCAAAATGATGCTGGTTGGACAGCTGGTGAAGATACCTTGCAATCATTTTTCATGAATTTACCGACGGCCGTAAGCCTACAAGTAGATTATCACATTTGGAAAAATTTCTACGTCAACGCGATGGCTTATGTCAATGTCAACTCGAGTGAAAAT
>Ga0181574_10004236_pt1 | contig 12487 bp, 13 predicted proteins | sample 101ome_24_FD_145600 | JGI IMG/M metagenome (GOLD analysis project Ga0181574, IMG submission 145600) | Coastal salt marsh microbial communities from the Groves Creek Marsh, Skidaway Island, Georgia - 101410AT metaG (spades assembly) | ecosystem: Environmental > Aquatic > Marine > Intertidal zone... | reverse complement strand
TCACGATCAGCCCGACATCGTATCGCTGCCATATCTGAGCCCGCGTTGGGTTCGGACCAGCCTTGCGCCCAGATCTCCTCACCAGAAGCCATGGCCGGCAAAAACCGCGCTTTTTGCGCCTCGGATCCATACTCCATCAACGTCGGACCCAACAGGAAGATGCCATTCTGGTTGACCCTGCCCGGGGCCCCCGCTCTGTAATACTCCTCCTCGAAGATAAGCCATTGAATAAGATCACAGCCTCTACCGCCGAAAGCCTCCGGCCAGGTCACCATCCCCCAGTTGCCGGCCGCCAGGGTTCGCTCCCACTCTCGGTGTGCCGCGAAACCGGCCTCTGTATCAAAAGAGGTCAGCGGTTCGGTGGGAACGTGCTCTGCCAGCCACTCGCGCACCTCGGCGCGGAAAGCCTCTTGCTCTAAGGTATAGCTCAGATCCATGCCTCAGCCGTCTTCCTTATTGGCTTTTGCCATCGATTTGGCATCCATACCGCCGAGCTTGTTGCCGGTTGTCAGGTCGTTGTGAACGTGCGTGAAGTGATGCCAAGCAAATGCCGCTTCCATTGCGGATCGCTTACCCTGCAAATCCTCGACGTTATTGATGGCTTGCTTGGTGAGTGCGAGACCCAGTCGCGGCATCGCTGCGATTTTCATAGCCAGTTCCGTCACGTCGCCGCGCAAGGTGTCGCGCGAACTGATCTGATTAACCATGCCCATTTGATACGCCCGCTCAGCACCCATCTTATTCCCCGTAAAGAGAAATTCCTTGGCAATCCTCGGATTCAATTCATAGGGATGCGCAAAGTACTCCACGCCAGGAATACCCATCCTGACCACCGGATCAGAAAAATAAGCATCGTCGGTGGCCACGATCAGGTCACATACCCACGCCAGCATCAAACCGCCAGCGATACAGGCTCCCTGCACCGCCGCAATTGTTGGCTTGGGTATCTCCCGCCAGCGGCGACACATGCCCAAGTAAGCCTCTGCCTCCCGGACGTAAAGGAACTCGCCCCCCTCTTTGTTCGCGTGGTCGTACCACATGGTGACCCGCTCCTGACTTAAATGGACGTCACGCTCCGGGGTGCCAATGTCGTGGCCAGCCGAGAAATGCCAACACGATGACCTTGACGTCATCATCGGCAACCGCTCGCTTGAACGCGTCGTCCAACAAATAAGTCATGCGCCCATTTTGAGCGTTGTGATACTCCGGCCGATTCATCGTTACCCATGCGACGCTGTCAACGACTTCGTAGCGCACGATGTCCTGCTCTTCAGCGGTCTCATTTGTCTCTTTATCGCTCATTCGACTCTCTCCGTAGCCACTTATCGCGCCAAAAACTGTCAGGTCGACTCACGCTCGGGCAATCTCAGTCCCGGCGGATCACCCTTCAACTGTTTAGACCGCAAATTCTTAGGGTCTAACTGCGAGATGATGGCCAATTGCTCCGTCGTGGGCATTACCGTCTCAGGCAACGGCAACGCATCGTCCACCAATACATCAAATCCTGTGTTATCGCGCACCTCATCCAACGCCACGCCAGGATGCAGGGACACCACCCTGGGTCGATACTCGGGACCGGAAAAATCCATGACGCACAAATCAGTGATCACCTGCCTGATATCAATATCTTCGAAGGAATAACCCCGCGGCAAGCGCGCCGGGTTATAACCTATCGAGCACACGACATCGCACTCCCCCTCAACAAACACCCGTCTGGAGTGCTGAGGTACGAAAACGAGCACACGACATCGCACTCCCCCTCAACAAACACCCGTCTGGAGTGCTGAGGTACGAAAAACGAATTGGCGTGGCAGATGGAATTACCGGGAAAACCCCGCACACCCAGGAGTTGAATCTTGGGCGCTCCATAGGTACCGCCCAGCGCCGATATATTGGTTTGCCCGAACCGATCAATTTGGCTGGGACCCACCAACGCATGTCGCGCACCACTCCACACATTGTCAAAAATACGGGAGAAACCCATCCAGTTCTCGCTGGCCTGGGCATTGTGGTCGGTCAGCCCACTCACAGGATTGGGCTTGGACAACATAAAGGCCTGGCTGTCAGTCATCATCAAGTCAGGGTTTGTTGTAGACATGGCCAAACTCGCGGCCAATCTCGGCAATAAACCAATACCGGTCGCGAGTACTTCGCCGTCCTCGTCAAAGACGCGGCTGGCAGCACAAATCATTAGCTCAGCGAGGGAAAATGTCACAGCGGCACCTCAATAGACCGGCAGAGGCAACGCTTTAATCGCATCGAGCCCGCCGACGGACTGCTGATAGGCGACTTCATCTGAACCGAGAAAAGCGTCGGCCCACGCGGCAAACCCACCCTCGTTAATAAGCTCTGCGTAACGCTTGAAGTGAGGCACATCAAAACCATACAGCGGATCACTGGAGGTCGGATGCGCACCGCCGGGCTGAAGCACCACGGATTGTATGCAGTTTCGCTCCCAAAAAACTTTTCTCGCCACATCCGGATTTTGAAAATATTCGCTTTCCACCACCTCGTCGATTGAGACGATACTGTGTGTTGCCGCGCGGACGAACCAATCATCCATGTAGTGGTCGGGGCTGGCGATCTCACAAACCCCCGAGGCGTCTGCCCGCGTCGCCTGCACCAGCGCCACATCGAGATTCAGTGCCGGCATCGCCACCCAGTCTTTGTTGTCATAGGGGCTGGCGCGTTTTTAATCACGTCGGTCCCCAATCCAATGGCGGTGGGAATAAATGGACACCCCCAAGCGGCGGCACGCAAACCTAACAACATCATCCCCTCATCGATCTCGGTTACCTCAACACTGCCCCGTTCTCGTGCTTGCCGAAACGCAGGTTCCAGCGGCATAAAATCGAGTGATACAAAGGCAAAAACCACGCGCTTCACTTTACCGGAAGCACACAGCAGTCCGACATCGGCACCACCATAAGCGACGATCGTGAGCTCGCGCGCATCGCTGCGGAGCAGCGTTCTAACAAGCCCCATCGGCTTTCTGCGGGGACCCCAACCCCCAATACCCACGGTCATGCCGTCCTGAATGACAGACAGCGCTTCCTCGGCACTGGTCAGTTTATTCATGGATTCGCCTTACGGTTGGGATAGGTTGGGCAGTATCAAAGTCGCTAAAGAGACGATCATCCCCCATTGAGACTATGACAGTAGGCCGCTCCTTGCTTAACTTGCGAGCCAACTAGGCACAGATGGTGCAACAGGACCCAACGGCAATGACCCCACCCGCCGCCCATACGGCTGAGTTGATCGAGTTTGCCGCTTCAAAATGGAGTGATCGTGTCGCTGTGCGCGAAGAGCACTTCTCCCTCACCTTTGGTCAATTGTTACAGCACGTCCGCTGGGCAACCGCAGGCTTACTCACGCGGGGTGTGCAGCCAGGTGCGCGCGTCGCCATTTGGGCCCCAAATCGCTGGGAGTGGATCGTCGCTGCATTAGCGACGCACTACCTCGGCGGCACGCTTATTACGCTCAACACCCGGTACCGCGGCCATGAGGCAGCCCAAATTCTGCGCCTCAGTGGCGCCAGCGCCTTGATCACAGCGGGCGAGTTTCTCGGCGTCGATTATCCTGCACTCCTTGCCAACGAGGACTGCGGAGCGCTCTCGCTGTCAGTCGTTCTGGACGACCCGGCAGAGGACGGATTCTCGACACTGCTGAAAGAAGGCAGAGAAGCACTGACGGAGCCTACCAGTGCGATTAGCCAGGCCCTGCTTTCAGCCCGTAATGCAGTCTCCTCCGACGACCTGTCCGACATTCTGTTTACCTCGGGCACAACGGGTGCACCCAAGGGAGTGATGACAACTCACGGCCAAAATTTGCGAGCGTTTGCGACATTTGCAGAGCTCCTTGGCTTGAATGAGTCAGACCGTTACTTAATCATCAATCCTTTTTTTCACAGCTTTGGGTACAAGGCTGGCTGGCTGGCCTGTCTGCTGGTGGGCGCCGAGACCCATCCGATGCCGGTGCTCGATGTCGACGCCTTGATCAATAGGATCGAGACGCACCAAATCACCTGCATGCCAGGACCACCCACGCTGTTTCACTCCATTCTGAGCCATCCCGGACTCAACCCTTCGCGTCTGGCGTCGCTCACCAAGGCAACTACTGGTGCCGCAGTCATTCACCGGCAGCTGATCGTGGATATGCGTACCGTTCTGGGAATAGAAACGGTTATCACGGCCTACGGACTTTCCGAAACCTGTGGGCTGGTGACGATGTGCCGTCGTGGCGATGATGCCAATACAATCGCAAGTACTTCCGGTCGCGCTATCCCCGGCGTCGAGGTCGCCATCGTCGGCAAAACCGGGGAGCACCTGGCGCCAGGTGAAACAGGGGAAATTGTCGTGCGCGGATACAACGTGATGCGGGGATATCTGCGCGACCCAGTTGCCACTCAACACACCATCGATGAGGAGGGCTGGCTGCATACCGGTGATATCGGCTCTCTGGATGGGCAAGGCAACCTCTCCATCACCGATCGATTGAAGGATATGTATATCTCTGGCGGCTTCAATTGCTATCCCGCGGAGATTGAGCAGTTGTTAACCAGATACCCGGGAATCAGCGAGGCGGCGATTGTCGGGCAACCCGATGACCGGCTGGGGGAAATTGGTATCGCATTTGTCGTGGCCTCGGGCGCTGAACGTCCTGACACGAGGGAAATCATCAGCTGGTGCCGCGATCAAATGGCGAATTACAAAATCCCACGGGAGATAAGATGGGTCGATGCATTACCGATTAATGCGTCGGGCAAAGTTTTGAAAACCACACTGCGCGAAATGCTTCAGACATCGCAATAAGCATAGAGGAATCGACAATGGCAATTAACAGCTTGGGCTATCTCGGTATAGCCAGCCGCAATACTGAAGAATGGCGAAACTTTGGCACACAAGTACTCGGATTACAGGATGTCAGCCCGTTAATGACAGACAATGCCGATACCGTATTCCTCAAAATGGATGACCAGCCTTTCAGATTGTTCGCCGAGACTGCAGAAACTGATCAACTGAACCTCATCGGTTGGGAGACCGTCTCTGAGAACGCTCTCCAGAACGTTGCTGATCGACTGAGTGAATCGGGCACACCATGGACATGGGGCTCCCCAGCGCTATGTGCTGTGCGACGCGTGCAAAGCCTGATCTCCTTCGAAGACCCATCGGGCATGCGGCATGAGGCTTTTTGGGGGCGCATCTCGGATTTTGCGGTATTTAACTCTCCTGTCGGTGTGTCAGGTTTCGTCACTGGCGACCAGGGCATGGGTCACGTTGTCCTCCCAGCTCAAAACTTTGATGACATGGCTCGGTTTTTTACTGAGGTGCTTAACTTTGGACTGTCCGATCTCATGAAAATCCGGTTCACGCCAGATCCTGAGGAACCCATCAAGCGGCTATGGTTTATGCACTGTAATCGCAGACATCACAGCCTCGGACTTTTCGAAATGCCCATGCCAGCCCGGTGCGTTCACCTGATGCTGGAGGTTGATGGGATAGATGAAGTTGGACGCTGCAACGATCGGCGCATCCAGTCCGGCGCGCACCTCAGCGGCACCCTCGGGCGACACTGCAATGACCATATGGTTTCGTTCTACATGCGCAGCCCTGCAGGATTCGATATTGAATATGGTGCCGAGGGCCGAACCATAGACGACTGGTCAAGCTATGCGGTCTTCGAGAGCACGGCCGCCAGCTACTGGGGACACGACTTCAGTGTAGGTCAGACGGACTAATTAGCGTCGCGGCTTACTACATATTGATTAAGGGCCTCGCTACAGGGTCAGTAACGATCCGATTAGAGTGGCACTTACTCGAGTAGGCAAAAGCAGGATGGAAGTTCGACTATGAGCAGCTATGAGCCACTGGTAACAAAACAGATTCAGGCCTTAATAGAGAGCAAGTCAACCGAGCAGCGGGACAATCGCCGTTTGTCTACAGAGGTCGTAGATGCCTTGAAGGCATCGGGCTTTTTTACCATGTTGCTACCCAAACAATGGGGTGGACTGGAGAGAAAGCCACAGGATTTTTTCCGCGAACAGATTCTCATCGCAGAAGCCGACATGAGCACCGCATGGGCCTGCGGCATTATTGGCGTGCATGCCTTCCAAATCGCATTGATGTCTCAAGCCGCGCAGGAAGAGGTCTACGCCGACGACCCCAATACACTGGTCAGCAGCTCCTACAACCCCGTCGGTGCCAAAGCCGAGATGGCCGAGGGTGGTTTCATGCTAAGCGGTCGCTGGGGTTGGAGTTCTGGCTCGGACCATTGCTCCTGGGCTCTGCTGGGCGGTGTGATACCCGGTGATGGCTATCGCACCTTCTTGATCCCAAAGGCACAGTATGACATCGAGGACACTTGGAACGTCATGGGTCTACAGGGCACAGGGTCCAATGACATCGTTATAGAACGGCCTATCTTTGTTCCTGAGCATCGCACCCATCGGCAAATGGATGGCTTCAACTGCGTCCATGATCAGGACAACCCTATTTACGATCTGTCTTGGGCGCAAACCTTTATTCGCGTGGTCAATACCGCGGCAATTGGCGCGCTTAAAAAGGCACTTAAACTTTTTATCGAGACCCGAACCAGCGCGGCCACTAGTGACCCAACCAAGCTGGCAGGTGATGTAGAGACCCAGGAGCGTATTGCGCGCGTGCTGAACACGAGCTGAACACGATTCGCGAGCTAGAGGCCGTGATGTTCCATAATTTTGATCAAATGGAGGAAGCGGGCTGGTCTCCCAGCATCGAGGATCGCGTTCTATATCGCTATCAGGCGTCGATCGTGATCGACAAGGCCAGCGAGGCGGTCGACACGCTCTTTCAGGTGGCTGGTGGGCGATCAGTCTTTGATGGCCATCCGCTGCAGCACCTCTGGCATGACATTCACATTGCGCGATGCCATGTGGCCAACAATCCCACGTCTTTCGCGCGCAATCTGGGGGCGGTGCAGCTGGGCATGGATAATCAGGACGTCTTTGTCTGATGCCCGGGAATCCGCAGCCCTCGCAATACCTCGAGGTCGCTGACGGACGCTCGATTCATTACACCGAGCACCCTGCAGCAGGCACCGGCGGCGGCACCGTCATTTTTATTCATGGTAGTGGGCCCGGTGCGAGCGGCTGGAGCAACTTCAAACACAACATCAGTGCCTTTCAAGACGCGGGCTATGATTGCGTGGTCTACGATCAATGGGGTTACGGAAAAACTGCCAAACCCACCGATGTCGAACATACACTGGAGTTTTTTGTGTCCGGCCTGTTAGCCCTGATGGACGCGCTGCAGCTGCAGAATGCGACGCTGGTAGGCAACTCTCTCGGAGGCGCGGTCGCACTCGGGGCGGCGCTGAACCACCCTGACCGCGTCAACCAACTTATCCTGATGGCCCCGGGGGGAATCGAAACCAAGGCCGACTACTTTGTCATGGAAGGTATTCAGGAGATGGTGAAATACCCCATGGGATCCCCTGAGTTCACAAGAGATGTATTGGCGAAGCTACTCACCCTGTTGGTGTTCGACGCTGACCTTGTTGACGACGAATTGGTTGATGAGCGGTGGCAGACACTACAAAATCAAAACGCCCATGTGCTCGCCACCATGGCAATCCCAGATCTTACCGACCGGCTCCCAGAGGTTCAGCATCGGATATTGGTGTTCTGGGGTACGGAAGATCGTTTTTGCCCGGCATCTGGCGTTTGGAAGCTGTTGGAGCATTGTAATTCTGTTCAAGCAGAGATTTTTAACCGTTGCGGTCATTGGGTAATGACAGAGTACCCCGGCGCGTTTAATCGCCGGTGCCTCGACTTTCTCGATGGGGGGTCGGCATAAATGACGCTGGCAACGGCATTCCATACGGATCTGGGTGAGGCGCTTTATCACGCCTTGCGTCACCGCAGCACCTTACCGCCGCTGACGCAAACACACCCTGATATTACAGTGGAAGACGCTTATCACATCTCAAGATCGATGCTTGCATTGCGTTGTGAGCGTGACGGCGAGCGCGTGGTCGGCAAAAAGATCGGCGTCACCTCCGAGGCCGTGCAAAATATGTTGGGCGTCTTCCAGCCCGACTTCGGTTTTCTCACCGATGCCATGGCCTTCGATGATGGAGCGATCATTCCCGCCAGCGCTACCCTGATCGCGCCCCGAGCCGAGGGCGAAATCGCTTTTCGGCTCGGAAAAACCCTATCGGGCACCGACAATACGGAAGCAAGTGTTCTTGCTGCAACAGAATGTATCCTGCCCTGTTTTGAAATCGTCGACTCTCGAATTGCCAATTGGCAAATCGCCATTCAAGACACCATCTCTGACAATGCCTCCTGCGGCGTGTACGTACTTGGTGAGACAGAGATCGATCCCAATCCCGTGGATTTGGCAGCACTGCGCATTGACCTATATAAAAACGATTTGCCACTGAGTAGCGGGCTCGGCAGTGCCGTGCAAGGCAACCCGTTAACGGCGGTTGCCTGGTTAGCCAACACGCTGGGGGCTTACGGTATTGACCTTGAAGCAGGTGAAGTCATTTTGTCTGGCTCAGTTTTCTCCTGAGGAACTCCAGCATGCAACAAAAAGCGCGCGCCGCCATTATCGGTCCGGGCAATATCGGTACCGACCTTCTAATGAAATGCCTCAGAAGCGAGTGGATCGAACCCGTCTGGATGATCGGTATCGAAGACTCACCCGGTATTCAGCGCGCACGGGATTTCGGCCTGCGCGTTTCAACAGAAGGCGTGGACGGCCTGATCAGCGGGTGGACTGAGGCGCCTGTCGATTTTGTTTTCGATGCGACGTCAGCCTATGCACATGCGAAAAACAGTGAGCAGGTGACTGCGCTGGGCGCATTGATGATCGACCTGACGCCTGCGGCTATCGGTCCCTACTGCATACCGCCGGTAAACCTCGATGCAGTGCTGGCAAACGCGAACGCCCGCAATTTCAATATGGTGACCTGCGGGGGTCAGGCAACCATTCCCATGGTGCGAGCGGTCAGTCTCATTCAACACGTGCGCTACGCCGAGATTGTGGCGACCGTGGCATCGAAATCCGTGGGTATGGGAACCCGAGACAACATTGACGAGTTTACCCGCACCACTTCAGCGGCCATCGCGGCGATCGGCGAGGCCGACGAGGGCAAGGCGATTATCGTGATCAATCCCGCAGAACCGCCGCTCATCATGCGCGATACGATTCACTGCCTGACAACAGATGCGCCTCGAGAGGCGGAAATTATTGAATCGATCAAAGCGATGGTAAGCGACGTGCAGCAATATGTGCCCGGGTATCGACTGACTAGTGCGCCCATCTTCGATGGACACCGAGTAACGATCTCGGTTGTGGTTGAGGGCCTGGGGCCCATCTTCGATGGACACCGAGTAACGATCTCGGTTGAGGTTGAGGGCCTGGGGGACTTTCTGCCCACCTATGCCGGGAATCTCGACATCATGACGGCCGCAGGACTAAAAACTGCTGAGATGATCGCCCAGCGTCGGCAGCAGTGAGGAAGCAGACATGGACCTAACCGGAAAAAAGATTCTGCTCCATGACATGTGTCTGCGAGATGGCATGCATCCCAAGCAACACCAAATAACGCTTGCGCAAATGCAGGCTATTTCGCAGGCGCTGGATGTGAGGCTATTTCGCAGGCGCTTGATGTGGCTGGCGTACCGTTGATCGAGGTCACACATGGCGATGGTCTTGGGGGCGCCTCGGTAAACTATGGCTTTCCCGCCGAGACCGACGAAACGTATCTCCGTGGTGTGGTGGGCACCGTGAAACAAGCGCGAATCTCTGCATTGTTGTTGCCCGGCATCGGCACGGTCGACCACTTGCGCATGGCGAAGGATTGCGGCGTCAGTACTATTCGTGTCGCGACCCATTGCACGGAGGCAAATGTCTCGCGGCAACATATCGCCCTCAGCCGCGAGCTTGAATTGGATACTGTTGGCTTCCTGATGATGGCCCATATGATCGAGCCGACCGAGCTACTCGAGCGATGGCCCATATGATCGAGCCGACCGAGCTACTCGAGCAGGCATTGCTGATGGAATCTTACGGCGCCAACTGCATTTACTGCACCGACTCGGCGGGTTACATGTTGCCGGCCGACGTGACTGCACGGATCGCGCTGCTTCGGGATCATCTCCGTGCCGATACTGAAATTGGCTTTCATGGTCATCACAATCTCGCTATGGGCGTTGGCAACTCCCTTGCAGCTATTGACGCCGGCGCGACGCGAATTGACGGCTCAGCGGCAGGCCTCGGTGCGGGGGCCGGCAACACGCCCCTCGAGGCTATGGCAGCGGTGCTCGAACGGATGGGCGCCGATACTGGCATTGACATCTTCAAACTGGCGGACGCCGCAGAAGATCACGTCTTGCCAATACTGGATGAACCGGTGCGTTTGAGTCGCGATGCGCTGGTATTGGGCTACGCGGGCGCCTACTCATCCTTTTTGCTCTTTGCACAGCGAGCAGAGGCTCGATATGGCGTACCGTCACATCAGATTCTTCTGGAAATGGCGCGCCGACGCACTGTAGGTGGGCAAGAAGATCTCATTGAGGCTATTGCCATTGAGATGGCAACACAGCAAAGCGCTACTTAAGGCACCGTTGCCGCGCTAACGGCGCCTCGACTGGGCCGCAAATTAACTTTGGCGTCGCGCAAGCGGTGCTATGATAGGCGCGTCATGAAAGACGCTGACCTGACAGACTTTTCTAAGCTTTTAGGGCACCTTTACGATGGTCACATCGAAGAAGACCCTTACAACGCGTTTTTAACAGAAACCCGCAGGCTTATTGATGCCACCTTCGGTTCCATCACCATGCGTGAACCGCAAGGCGACGACGGTGGCTTGCTATTCGTCTCCTCGGAGCAGTTAGCGAAAACCTTCGTCGACGACCACAACAACCCTTATACCGATCGCTATTACACCTCCAACCTCATGACCAATCTGCCCTGGGGCAAGGTTGTCTCTCTTGACGAATGCGTTTCTTATCAATCACTGGAGCAGACCGACCTATATCATTTTTGTATGGCGCCAATCGACATTTATCACATGATCGGCGTCGATTTACGCAATGCCAACGGGCAGCGATTCAGCGTGCGTTTCTGCCGACCCAAAGACGCCGAAAATTTCGGTAGTGCAGAGCGCGACTTCCTTGAGTTACTCGCAAGCCACATCCAGCGAGCGGTGGCCAATGGCATGCAGCTGATCCAGATGGATAAGGAAAGGCGCCTTTATAGCTCGACTTTTGTCAGGCAATCCGTCGGTGTGATCACGTTGGATGAGCGCGGGAAGATCGTGACCCGAAATACGGTCGCTGATGCGCTTGTCCGCGAAAAAGACGGGCTCTCAATCGTCAACGATCAGATTCATCTCGAAAGCCCAACGGCACGAGGACGATTGCAGGAATACATCGAGGCCATTGCTACTGCTCAACGTGATCAGGCGCCCGCGCCCACCAATGCGCTATCGGTAGACCGCCCCTCCGGCAAGGCAGACCTGGAGCTCCTCATCAAACCAATCATGATCGACAAGACGGTCGAGCCCGGGCACACACCCCACATGATTGTTTTTATCAACGAACCCGAGCGCAGCTATGAAATCGACACCCGCATGCTCATGTCTCTGTACGGCTTAACGAAAGCGGAAGTCAGCCTGTCGAAGCTGCTCGCTGAAGGCGCGAATCTCGACCAAGCGGCCGCTGAACTCGGGATTGCGCGCAACACCGCCCGCGCGCAGCTCAGATCGATTTTTGCCAAGACCGGCGTGTCCCGACAATCCATGTTGGTGAGTTTGATTCTCAAGAGCGTGGTCACTTACTCTTGACGGCACCCCCAGCGGCGCCGAAACCCTAGGGCGCTCTTTTAGATCATTCGCCCGCGAGTGCCGAAAGATTCCTCACGCGCTGTGAGCCCGCATATTTTCCGGGCCCCAATAGGCGCGCATAGCCGCCACTTTGCCCGAGGCATCACATTCAAAGATATCGATAATGTCGATCTGCATCGCGTCAGGGCCGTGTCCGATTGTCGCGACAAAGGCAAAGGCAACGTGGGTGCCAGCCACCCGCGGCGGACCCTGTCGCACGGCCTCAGTAATGGAGTCGCAGGCGATTTGATAAAACGCTCGCAGCGCTTCTGCGCCGCGTTTAATGTCGGTCCCGACCGGATCTTCAATCGTGGCGTCATCCCCTGTCGCACGGCCTCAGTAATGGAGTCGCAGGCAATTTGATAAAACGCTCGCAGCGCTTCTGCGCCGCGTTTAATGTCGGTCCCGACCGGATCTTCAATCGTGGCGTCATCCGCAAATAGCGCAAGCACGCTCTCTACGTCGCCCCGCGTCAGACCGTCGAGGTAGGCGTCGCAGAGCTTGATCGCGGCATCCGCCGACAAGGCTTGTGGCGCGGCAGCACTCATATTGGCAACCCGTCGTCGATGGCATGGTTCCCCTCTACAGGGGTGTCGACACCGGGCACATGATAAAG
>Ga0181574_10004223_pt1 | contig 12505 bp, 12 predicted proteins | sample 101ome_24_FD_145600 | JGI IMG/M metagenome (GOLD analysis project Ga0181574, IMG submission 145600) | Coastal salt marsh microbial communities from the Groves Creek Marsh, Skidaway Island, Georgia - 101410AT metaG (spades assembly) | ecosystem: Environmental > Aquatic > Marine > Intertidal zone... | reverse complement strand
TCCTTGCCATGGATGGCATTTTTAATTTTGGCTTTTACCTAAGATTAATATTATTTGTTTTATCATTATATTGGAGCATAAAGGAAATAAAAAAAAGAAAATGAATATGCCTTTTTAAAAAAATACTGGATGGTCTTTGTAATCATTGGATTTATAATTGGATTCTGTATTACATATTTTGAATTTTTATAATATGAAAAGAAAACTACATACACCAAACAATAATGTCACTGTAATTATTGATGTTTCATTTACTGAAAGTACTGATGTTGTAAATCAATATATAAGAGATGAGCAATGTCCTGTTTTTTTTAACCTAAAAGATGAAGGAATCATTAGGTTTGAGTGGTTTATAAATGAGGAAGATAAGACAGCAACTTTAGTTGAAAAATTCGAGAATTCAAACGTTTGGGAAGAACTTGGCAATAAAGTTATTGGTTCACCAATAAATCTCAGATTTAGAGAATTATTTAAAGTAGAAAAACTTACTGTTCTAGGAGAAATCAATGATGCATTCAAAGAAAAAATAAAAGCTATGAATCCAATTATTAAATCTTATGTTGGAGGAATAAATTAGACATATGGACAGTATCACAAATTTTGTAGCTAAAAACACTATGCCAGTTTTCTTAATATTTTTAATGGTTACTGGCTGTATAAATTCATCTAATCTTACTTCAAATTATAATGATGATTCAGCAACTGATGTTAATTGGAGCCTTATTGATTCAATTGACATCAATCAAATAAATAGTGATCTCGTAAATGGGAAGCCTACGGTTGATATTGGAATATATTTTCCTTCAAATTTGGATTCAACATTTACTAAAGTAACATTTAACAAGATGATAGAAAGCTTCCTTTTTGCAAAGGAGATTTTCAAGCCTACTGACGTTCAGTTAAACTTGTTATTTGCTAAAACAGGTAATATAAATTCAAAATATTTATCAATTCAGGCTAATGAGGTTCCTGGTATTCCTGACACTGAATATGTTAATCTATATGAAAATTCAAAAAGGCATCCATCAATTCCCACAAATCATGCAATTAATGCATTTAGAAGTATTATAGAGGAAGATATTAATAATTCAAGAACGATATATTTAATCGCTCTTCAAGATGTTTTTTATCCATTTTTGACGTTAGCCGAAGGTCGAAATTGGATGATGAAAACAGTTCGAACAGGAGGGTTATCATTTCCCTCATATAGCTATGTTGACAAAATTCCCAAAGAGCTTAGAGGTGTTATAACCATAACAAACCTTTCAACGGAGGAAAGATATAGAAAAACAATCGCCCACGAGTTAGGTCATAAATTAATTAATGTCAGTCATGAATATAATGATGTAAACCCAGGATTTGAAATATTTGCTGAAGGCGGTCTAATGTTATACGGAAGTGGAGAGGATATACCTTCAGGTAAGGAAGGCCGATGGCACTTAGAAAGGCTACAACTCTCACCTTATTTATATAAGATAGATGAAAGTGGAAATAAAATTTGGAACGATGATTACAAAGAGTCAGGTCATTATTACGATCCTATTTATGACAATTATGTAATTCATTTTTTGCCAGAGCCTCCAATTAATGATGATTGGTAATAAAAATTAAGTAATTTAGAAAAACAATTAAATAGTTAAATATGGGTAGTAAGTTTTTTGGAAACAAAAATGATAACCGCGAGACAAATGGTAAGAGATTATTTAAGGGTGGAAAGTCAAAATCAAAGAATAAGATTTCTTCAAATTCAGATTCAAAAAGTAAAGTCCAAAATAAAGGTTTTAAAAACTCTGGAACCTCAGGAGTAAGAAAAGTGGGTAGAGGAGGATAGCTTTAATTTTATGATAAGAAGATTTATTAAAATCTTAATTGATAGAAAAAAAAGAAACGAAAAGTTTAAAAAAGACTTTAAGAATAAAACAGGAGTTGATTTAAACGACATTCATATTCATGGGGATGGACCTCCACAATAATTTTTAAAAAATTATGAAAAAATGGATATCTCTATTAATCCTAGTAATAGTTTCTTGCTCTAAGGATAAAGAAAATAATAATGAAAATTGTATTGATGAATCATTAATCGATATTACATCTGCTTGTATAGAGATATATGATCCAGTATGTGGATGTGATGGTAAAACATATCCCAACTATTGTTATGCCTCAACTTTTAGTGGAGTTAAATCATTTACAGAGGGACCTTGTGACTAAAGAAAAAACCCTCCAGTAGGTGAAGGGTTTAAATAATTTGTGTAATGTAGCGGTTAGCTTGCTCCCCCTCTTGGACTCGAACCAAGGACCCTCTGATTAACAGTCAGATGCTCTAACCAACTGAGCTAAGGAGGATTATAGTCGGCAAATATAAATTATTTTTTGAATTTAAATTTAATTTAATTGCTATATTTGATAACGTGAGGCATTTGTATAGTTATTTGTTATTATTTTCTCTATTGTTTCCTTCAATAGTTGAATCTTTTCATGCCTTTAATGATTCACATCAATTTACTCATCTTGAAAGTATAGATGTTCATAAATCTAAGTTTCATTGTCAAATTGATTTATTTTCAAACCAAGAAGACGAGACAGATTATTTCTTTATTGATGTTTATGAATCATTTATTCCTTACATAAATGTTGTTTCTTTTATAGAAAGTAACACACCAATAATTTCTTACAATTATCATTTTACAAGAAAAAGAGGTCCACCTGCTAAAGTATAGTTCTTTAGATGCATCTTTTGTTTGATCAATTTGATCATACAACTTTTTACAATTATTAAAATAAAATTATAAATAGGTATAGTGATATACCTTAACCCTTTTCATTATAAACATTAAACTGTTTAGATGAATTCTAAAAAAATAAATATGAATATAAAATATAAATTATGCATGGTATTAATCATGCTCCTACTAACAAAACCTGTTTTGTCTCAGGTTACAGATCCCTATGAATTAGATGAGATAATCTTATCTCTTCCATTTAGTCAAAGTTTGGGTAAATCTGTAATTAAAGTAGACAAAATAAATATGGATGATATTAATCCAATAATAAAACAATATATAAGTAAATCAATATCTAAGTTACCAGGTGTATCAGTTATTAGTACTGGTATAGGTATTGCAAAACCTTCAATAAGAGGTTTAAGTTTTAACAGAGTTGTTGTATATAATCAAGGAATAAGACTTGAGAATCAACAATGGGGAGAAGAACATGGAATAGGAATAACTAGTTCTGGAATTGAGTCTGTTGAAGTGATAAAGGGTCCTCTTTATGTTCTATATGGAAGTGATGCAATGGGTGGAGTAATTTATGCAGAACCTGAGAAATTTAAATCAATGGATGGATTAGATATAGATTACACTGGAATTTATAATTCTAATTATAATGGCCTTACAAATAATCTGGGGATAAATGGAAAGTCAGGTAATTTCAGTTTTAATTTAAGAGCAGAAATGATTGACAATGATAATTTCTCATCACCTGATGGTGAGGTTGAGAACACATGGTTTGAACAAAATGAAATTAAAGCAGGGATTCAATATTCAGGTGAAAAACTTAATTCTGAATTAAGATTAAGTTTTCTTGAATCTAATATTGGTATACCCCATATGGATGAGGACCATGATGAACATGGAGATGAGGACCATGATGAACATGAAGATGAGGACCATGATGAACATGGAGATCAGGACCATGATGAACATATGGATGAAGAAGGTCTTTATCAGGAATTGAAACATACCACAATTACTTGGAAAAATACATATGATCTGGGTAACAATCATTTACTTAATGTGACTCTTGGACAACAATTCAATGAAAGAAAGGAATTTGGTGAACACGGAGATGAGGATCATGGTGAACATGGAGATGAGGACCATGATGAACATGGAGATGAGGACCATGATGAACATGGAGATAAGGACCATGATGAGCATGGAGATGAGGATCATGAAGAAGGGGAAGCTGAATTAGATATGGAATTACTAACTAATACATTAGACATTAGTTTAATACTTCCTCAATCAGAAGATTTCAATTTAATTCTTGGTACAAGTCTACTTAGTCAAACAAATAAGAATTTTGGACATGAAGTTTTGATACCTGATGCTAAGATGAATGACTTTGGACTTTATGCGTTAGGAGAGATAAGTTTAGGAAATTCTTCAGATGCTACTATTGGATTAAGATATGATAATAGATCAATTTCATCTGGGATTTATTCTTCAGATTATTCAAATTTTAATGGAGCTTTAGGTTTTAAAAAGGAGTTCACAACTTCAACTTTAAGATTCAACTTAAGTTCTGGATATAGATCACCAAACTTGATTGAGCTATATGCTGATGGATCTCATCATGGGACATTTATGTATAAAAAAGGGGATCCTAATTTATTAGCTGAAAATAGCCTCCAAACAGATTTATCTATCCAAGTTAATGGTGAGGATTCAGTCTTATCATTTGATTTATTCCTTAATGATATTAGAGATTACATATACTTGCAACCAACAAATACTGTTATTGATGGTTATCAGCTCCATAACTTTTTACAACAAGATGCAACACTTTATGGAGGGGAAATACACTTAAATAAAAATACAAGTTTTGACTGGCTATCCTATTATACTTCCTTAGAATATGTCTTTGGTGAAACACAAGACGGTATGGCATTACCGTATATATCACCATTAACTTTCAATCAAGTTTTCAACATTAGTTTTTCTAGCAATTATTCATTTGAAATAGACTTTGTAGCCAAGGCTCAACAAAACAGAACAGCAATGTATGAGGAGTCTACTGATGGATATTCACTTTTAAATTTATCTGGATCATGGATGACATCATTTCTAGGAAATGACTTAAATATTTTCTGGAATATTGATAATGTTTTTGATAAAGAATACTATGATCATTTATCTAGACTTAAAACAGCAGGAATTCATGAAATGGGTAGAAACATATCTGTTGGATTAAAATATAACTTCTAAAGTTTTTTGTATTTGAAGTTATTTGTTAAGGGCTGGGTTAACCCAGCCTTTTTTTTATCCATTTAGGAATCTATATACATCATTACCATTTGCATATAAAACAAGTGCAATTAAAAGAAAGAATCCAATCATTGTTGCGGTTTCCATAAACTTATCACTGAGTTTTTTTCCAGTAATCATTTCATAAAATAAAAACATTACATGTCCTCCATCCAAAGCAGGAATTGGAAGAACATTCATGAATGCAAGAATAATTGAAAGAAGTGCAGTACTTAACCAAAAGCCTTTCCAATCCCACTTTGCTGGAAATATGCTTCCAATAGTTCCAAAACCACCAAGCTGTTGTGCTCCTTTTTTTGTAAAAATAAATTGAAACCCTGCTACATATTCATATAAGGTCCAATATCCATAATTAAATCCTTGGACGACACTATCTACTAATCCTACAGATTTATTAATTGTACTAATATTAAAAGCAGGATAAACACCAATTGTACCATCACTATCTCTATCAATTGATAAATTATAATTTAAATTATTTCTTTCGACTATTAATTCAATGATATCATCATCATTTGTGTCCATCCAGTTTGAAAAGGAGACCCAGTCTTCAACTATTTCATTATTAACACTTAAAATTCTATCACCAGATTTTAATCCTGATTTCAGGGCTGGTGAATCTGGAATTACACTATCAATTTCAGCAGCAAAAATTGGACTAAAACTATTTATTTGACCACTTTGAAAAATTTCGTTTCCTATATCATTTGGGATATCAATTACAGAGGTCAAACCACTATTCTTCTTAACAGTTATATAATCAATTGGTCTGAATAATAACATCCTATTTATCTCAAGGACATTATCTAGCTCTTTACCATCTACATTAATAATTTTATCTCCTTTTTCAAATCCAATCTCTTGAATGATTTCAGAGGGTTGCATTCCAAGGGGAATATTTTCTTGTGGAAGTGTTTCTTTTCCCCAGACAAATAAAACCATCATATAAATAACAAATCCAAGAATAAGATTTACTGTAACACCCCCAAGCATAATTATTAATCTTTGCCAAGCTGGCTTTGATCTAAATTCCCATGGCTGAGGAGGTTTGCTCATTTGTTCCTTGTCAAAACTCTCATCTATCATACCGGAAATTTTTACATATCCTCCAAGAGGAAGCCAACCTATACCATAAATTGTTTCACCAATTTTTTTCTTAAAAAGAGAATATTTAACATCAAAAAATAAGTAAAACTTTTCTACTCTTGTCCCAAAAAGCTTTGCAGGAATAAAATGTCCTAACTCATGAAGAATAATAAGTATTGATAAAGACAGAAATAATTGTGCAGCTTTAATTAAAAATTCGGGAGATAACATAAATTAATTTTGAACAGCAAATTTAATATTTTTTTAATTCCTTGAATTATCTTTGTTCCCCAATATTTAGAAAAAATATGTTAAAAAAGTACTGGCTTTTTGCAACTTCAATGATAATAATTTCTCTTATAACAGTGTTTTCATTTTATAATGTATTGACACCTGAAAAAAAATTACCAATATATCAACCTAGTATGGTAAAGTTTCAATTAGTTGATAGTACAATTCAACATGTAAAAAGATTTCATAAAATCGATGACTTTAAATTAATTAATCAGAATAACGATACAGTCACAAATGAAATATATGATGGAAAAATTTATGTAGCTGATTTTTTCTTTACTACATGTCCAGGAATTTGTCCAATTATGAAGGACAATATGATTGATATCCAAAAAGAGTTTATTAACGATGATCAAGTTTTACTTCTTTCTCATACCGTTACCCCGGAAATTGACTCGGTTGAAATTCTAAAAGATTATTCTATAGATAATGGAATTATTGATTCAAAATGGAATCTTGTGACTGGAGATAAAAAACAAATCTATAATCTTGCCAGAAAGTCTTATCTAGTAGCAGAGGATATTGAAAGTGATATTAAGTATGATATGATTCATACTGAAAATTTTGTATTAGTTGATCCTAACAGAAGAATAAGAGGCTTTTATGATGGAACAAACTCTGAATCAATGGAAAGACTTATTGAAGACATTTATATTTTAAAGAAGGAATTTTAAAATATTGATTGTTATTTATTCATCATATCCTCAATCTCATCGGCTTCTATTACAATATCACTCATAAGGTTTTTTGGTGCTCCTTTTGATTGAATCACTACGTCATCCTCCAGCCTTATCCCAAAACCTTCATCAGGAATATAAATTCCAGGTTCCACAGTAAAAACCATATTCTCTTGGAATGGGTCTTCAAGAAGTCCATAATCATGAGTATCTAGTCCAAGGTGATGCGAAGTTCCATGCATAAAATATTTTTTGTAAGCAGGGTTCTTCTTAGTCTGATTTTTTATATCATTTTTATCAATTAGTCCTACTTCAAGTAACTCTTTTGTCATAATTTCTCCTACTTGCTCATGAAATAATTTCCAATTGTTACCAACAGTTAACAATTTAGTAGCTTCATTCTTAACTCTTAAAACAGCATTATAAATTTCCTTTTGTCTTTTTGAGAATTTTCCTGATACAGGGATAGTTCTAGTCATATCACTAGAATAATTTCCATATTCTGCTCCCACATCCATTAATATTAATTCCCCACTTTTACATTGCTTATTGTTTTTTATATAGTGAAGGACATTATTATCATTTCCACTGGCAATTATAGGAGAATATGCAAAACCTTTAGATGAGCTCTGAATAAATTCATGGATAAACTCTGCTTCAATTTCATATTCCCATACATCAGGTTTAATAAATTTTAAGACTCTATTGAATCCTTTCCTTGTTATATCACATGCTTTTTTTATTTGATCAATTTCATCAGGGTGCTTAATAGATCTTTGTCTTTGAAGAATTGGATTACTTTTTGCAACATTGTGAGCAGGGTATTTTTTTAAGAGCCAAGAAATAAATCTATCCTCTCTGGTTTCAACTGGAGAGTTTGCTCTGTAATGCTCATTTTTATTTATATAGAAAGTATCAACTTTAGTTGCAATTGAACTAAGTATATCCTTAAAATCATCTGTATAGTATATACTATCAATACCAGATAGTTCATTTGCCTGTTTTTTACTCAATTTTTCACCTTCCCAAACTTTAGTATGATTGTCTGACTTTCTTATAAATAGTATTTCTCTTGTCTTGTCATCTTTTGATGGAGGATACAACAATAATATAGTTTCCTCTTGATCAATACCTGTTAGATGAAAAATATCTCTATGTTGTTCAAAAGGTAGTTCGGAATCAGCACTTACTGGATATATATCATTAGAGTTGAAAACAGCCATAGAATTACCCTTCATTTCATTCATGAAATTCCTTCTGTTCCTTTTATATATCGAATTACTCAGTGGAATATATCTCATTTTATTTTTATCAATTAACTCTTTTTTAATATAATGTTTTTAAATTAAAGGTAAAATTAAAAATTATGAAAAAGTTTTTGTCAATTTCATTAAGCCTAATAAGTTCTTTTGTTATGTTTTCTCAACCAAATCCAACAGATGCTGAAAGTATAATTAAAGCATACAAAAATAAAGAGGTTCTAGTACAATCATCTAGAGTAAAAAACATTGAATTTAAAAATATAGGACCAACAATTATGAGTGGAAGAGTTGTTGCACTGGAAGTTAATCCTCAAGATCCCACAAAATTCTATGTTGCTTATGCTTCAGGTGGAGTATGGTATACAGATAATAATGGAACATCATTTCAATCTATTTCTGATGAATGGCCAACTCAAAATATTGGAGAAATTGCAATGGATTGGGGTAATGGTATATTATGGGTTGGAACAGGAGAAAATAATTCCTCAAGATCCTCATATTCTGGAATAGGAATATTAAAGACAAATGCTGATGGTTCAAATTGGAAAAATGTTGGTTTACATGATAGCCATCATATTGGAAAAATTTTAATAAATCCAGAAAATTCTGATCATGTAGTAATTGGAGTTACTGGGCACTTATATTCAAATAATATTAATAGAGGGGTATATGTCACAAAAGATGGTGGGGAAAACTGGAACAGGACATTATATGTAAATGATGTAAGTGGAATTATTGATATGTCTTATACTCCAGAAAACTTCAATGTAATGTATGCAACATCTTGGGAAAAAGATAGAAAAGCTTGGAGTTTTGACGAAGATGGGAATGGTTCAGGAATATATAAAAGTATTGATGGAGGAGATAATTGGAGCTTAATATCTAATGATGAATCTGGTTTTCCAACTGGACCTGGAATAGGAAGGATTGGATTAGCAGTTTTTGATTCAAATATAGTTTATGCAGTTGTTGACAATCAGAATTTTAGAGAATCTAATGAAAAAGAAGAAAATCAAGGTTTAACTAAAGAATCTTTTATAGGCATGACATTAGAAAATTTTAATAAGATTAGTACTGATGATCTTAAAGCCTATTTAAAATCTAATAGATTTCCATCTAAGTATAAACCTGAAGCTATTAAAAAAGATATTAATAATAGAAAACTTAAGCCTGAAGATTTGTATAAATATTTAGTTAATGCAAACTCTGAATTATTTGACACTCCAATAATTGGAGCAGAAGTATATAGGAGCAATGATGGAGGAAAAAAATGGGTTAAAACACATAATACATATCTAGATGGAGTTTATAATACCTATGGATATTACTTCGGTAAGATCCATGTTGATCCAAATAATAGTGAAAAAATATACACTTATGGGGTTCCAATTTTATCTTCTGATGATGGAGGAAAAACATTTTACAGAATAGGTAAGGAAAATGTCCATGCTGATCATCATGACCTTTGGATAAATCCAGAAAAACCAGGGCATTTAATAAATGGTAATGATGGAGGGGTAAACATTACTTACGATGATGGAGAAAATTGGATAAAAAATAATTCTACTGAAGTTGGGCAATTTTATGCGATAAATGTAGACTATCAAAAGCCATACAATGTTTATGGTGGACTTCAAGACAATGGCGTCTGGATGGGCCCTCATAACTCAGTGGAGAGCAAAAGATGGAACATGACAGGTCAATATCCATGGAAAGGTATTCTAGGTGGAGATGGAATGGAAATCCAAATTGATAAGAGAAATCCAAATATTGTCTTTACAGGATATCAATTTGGTTTTTACGCTAGGTTAGATTTAGATTCCGGTAAAAGGAAGTCTATTAAACCAATACATGAACTAGGTCAGTCCCCTTTTAGATTTAACTGGCAGACTCCAATTTTATTATCACCACATAATCAAGATATACTTTATCTTGGCTCAAATTTTCTACATAAGTCAATAAATCAAGGAGATGATTGGGAAAATATATCTAATGATTTAACCAAAGGTGGCAAAAAAGGGAATGTGCCATATGGGACAATTACTACAATTTCAGAATCCCCTATTACAGAAGGAGTAATATATGTCGGAAGTGATGATGGTATTATTCATGTTACAAAAAATGGTGGAAAAACATGGAAGAATATCTCTGATAACTTACCACAAGATCTATGGGTTAGTAATGTTTATGCTTCTCATCATGATGAGAAAGTTATTTATGCTTCTTTGGATGGTTATAGATGGGATAACTTCTCACCTTTTCTTTTTAAAAGTGACAATTATGGAAAAACATGGGAGTCTATAAGTTCAAACCTTCCAGATTCTCCAATAAATGTTGTGATAGAAGACAATCTCAATAAAAACATTTTATATATTGGAAACGACCATGGAGTATACATTTCATTAGATCAAGGAAAAACATGGGAGCCATTTAGTAAAGGTCTTACATCTGCAGCTGTTCACGATTTAGTAATTCAGACTGATGAACAACATTTATTAGTTGGAACACATGGAAGATCAATCTATCTAGCTGATATTAAAAAAATTCAAGATTTATCAGATGAAATACTTGAATCTTCATTATTCATATATCCATTGAATAACATTAAAAAGTCTGACTCTTGGGGTGTTCAAAGAAGTATTTGGAGCCAAGCTAATGCTCCAGAGCTTGATATTACTCTATTTTCATCTTTGTCAACTAATTATAATATTTCAATTAATGACTCTAATGGAAATAACGTTTACAAAAGTGAAGGCAAACTAGATAAGGGATTCAACTTTATTAATTATGATTTAATGGATAATAACGAATATTTAGATAAAGGTTTGTATAAGGTTTTAATTATTACGGATAACGATAATTTAGAAAAGGAATTCCAAATTCAGTAGTTATTTAAACGTTTATGCATTAATTTTGTTGTAGAATTAATGTAGATGAAATTATTTAGTTCTTCGATTGGACGAAAAATATTAATGGCTCTTTCGGGTCTCTTTTTGGTTGTGTTTTTAACACAACACTTTTTAATTAATGTAACTTCTGTATTTAGTGAGGATATATTCAATAAACTCTCTCATTTTATGGGAACAAATCCATTAGTACAGTTTGTTCTTCAACCAATATTGATATTAGGAGTTATTTTCCATTTTGTAATGGGATTTTATCTTGAAATTTTAAATGCAAAGTCAAGAAAAAATAATTACTCAAAATTTTCTGGTGGATCAAACTCCTCATGGATTTCAAGAAATATGATTTTTAGCGGCGGAGTCATACTGGTTTTTTTAGTAATTCATTTTATTGATTTTTGGATACCTGAGATGAATTATAAATATGTTGAAGTTCTTCCGGAGGATCCTAACAGATACTTTGAAGAGTTAGTTCATAAATTTGAAAGCCCTTTCAAAACTGCTATTTACTCTTTCTCTTTTATTTTTTTAGCATTACACCTGTTACATGGTTTTAGTTCTTCTTTTAAAACAGTAGGAGTTGATTCCAAGTACTATAATTTAATTCAAAAAGGTACTTTTCTGTTTTCAGTAATAATACCTGCAGGGTTCATATTTATAGCGATATTCCATAATCTTACAGCATGAATAAATTAAATTCTAAAATACCAAAAGGCCCCTTAGCTGGCAAGTGGACAAATCACAAAGGAAAAATCAACCTTGTTAGCCCATCCAATAAAAGAAATATTGATGTTATTGTTGTTGGAACTGGACTTGCTGGTGCATCTGCATCTGCTACTCTGGCTGAACTCGGTTATAACGTAAAATCATTCTGTTTTCAAGATTCACCAAGACGAGCTCATTCAATTGCTGCTCAGGGAGGAATAAATGCTGCAAAAAACTATCAAGGTGATGGGGATTCAACTTACAGACTTTTTTATGATACCATAAAAGGTGGAGATTACAGGTCAAGAGAAGCAAATGTTTATAGACTTGCTGAAGTTTCAGGAAATATAATTGACCAATGTGTTGCACAGGGAGTACCATTTGCTAGAGACTATGGTGGGCTTTTAGATAATAGATCTTTTGGAGGCGTTCAAGTTTCAAGAACTTTTTATGCTAAAGGTCAAACAGGACAACAGCTTTTACTTGGAGCTTACTCAGCAATGAATAGACAAATTGCTCGTGGTAAA
>Ga0181574_10004222_pt1 | contig 12505 bp, 6 predicted proteins | sample 101ome_24_FD_145600 | JGI IMG/M metagenome (GOLD analysis project Ga0181574, IMG submission 145600) | Coastal salt marsh microbial communities from the Groves Creek Marsh, Skidaway Island, Georgia - 101410AT metaG (spades assembly) | ecosystem: Environmental > Aquatic > Marine > Intertidal zone... | reverse complement strand
CCCCCCCCCCCCGCGGGTCTCGCCAACCCCGGGAAGGGCGCCACCCCCTCCCCCTTTGGCGCAGATTACAGCCGGGCTCGCTTGCCCGCCGCCGCCCCAGGTGAGCGGGGGTCTGCTGGGTGGGAGCCTGAGGACATGGGGGACGAGGGTGCCCCTTGGTACCAGCCGGTGCTCGACCTCACCGGTGCCCAGATCGCCATCGTGGCCAGCTTCGGGCTCATCACCCTTCTCATGCTCGGCACCATTCGGGTGGTCGACTCCATGGGGGCCATCCACTTCAATGACGAGTACACGGGGACCGAACTGTGAGGCCGAAGGATGGAGTGGGGGCTCGAATTGGGATGTCGAGACCTTGACGCCGTCTCGATTCAGAACCTTACGTGGCGGGTGCTACGCGGGCTCACTAAGGCCTCGGGGTGGTTCCCGGCCCCGCGGCCCCGCTAGCGCGATTCCGAAGGCAAGACCCGGTCGCGCGTCGTGTCGGCCGGTCCTGACCACTCTACCGTTGCACAGAGTCGCTTGTGTAGGCCGCCGCGGTCTGCGCGCGACATCGTTGTCCTCTTGTGTTCTTCGACCCTGCCCTCTCGTATCTCCATGTAGCCGAAAGCCACCTCCGCCGTGACGACGGCCTCGCTCGCGCGCCGTTGCATCGTCCCCTCGTCCCCCAAACTGAGCGCGCCTGCCGCCACTGCCACCAGCTCGCAGGGACCCCCACCTGGTGGTGAACATGGGGGAGGAGACCCCCCCGCCCCTCCCCAAACCGGCCAATCCGGCGACCCCGTCGCCGATGGCGGCGTGGGGTGTGGTGCTGCCCCCCGACTGTGCCCGGCAGGCCGACCTGGAGACCCCCCTCCCCGACGTGATGACCCTCGCCAAGAGCCGCGATGTGCGCTTCCACGGGGCCGAGACGGCGGCGGCGGCGGCCCGCCCGCCCGACGGCCGGATCGAGCTTCGCCCCCCGCCCCGGCGTCGACGGACGGCCCCCCCGCCCGGCGCCGACCCCCCCGTGATGTCTAAGTCCCGGTTCATGCCCCCCCTCCCACCGCGGCACCCCCTCGGACAGCGAGTGGCCAAGGAGATCGCTAGAGCCGATGCGGCCCGTGCCAAGGCCCGCGCCTCTGAGGCCAGCGCCGCCACTGCAGCTGCCGCCGACCTTCAGGCGGTGCTGGCAGAGGCTGAGCGGCGCCGGGCGGCGCGGAGGGGCGGCCCTGCTTCGGCTTCCACCCCCGCCGGAGGGCGCATGACGGCGGCTGAGGGATCCTCGAGGCAGACCACGCACGATTTCGGTCTGTGCCCTGCGATTCTTCTTCCCCTGGGTGCCGTCTCCGCCGTCTTGCCCCGTGCGACGAGGGGCTCCCCTTCAGACGAAGCCGACGCCTCAGACGGCGACGACGGCAGACCAGGTGAGTCGGGTCGCCCGTCATCCTCTCGACCACGCCAGGAACGCAGCGCCGCGCCCCCACCCCAGCCCGGACAGGCGCCTCTGATCTCGAGCTGCCTCAACGAGAGACGCGGCACTGTCGTCGCAACGTGCGGCCGTCGCCTTCTCTGCTGGAACCCTGCCCAGCCTGTCGGCACGCCGCCGCAGTGTCGAGACCTGCCATCTGGCACGGTGACCACCGCACTGGCTTACTCGTCGGCGGGGGACCTATTGGTCTCGGTCAGGGACGGAGTCCATGTCGCCCTGCACAGTGGGAGGACGCTCGCCCCCGTCGGTCGCGCCCAGCCTACAGGAGCTGGTGGCCGGGCCACAGCTCTTGCCGCAAGCGGTTGCCATCGATGCGTCGTCCTCGGTCACCCCGGCGAAGCCCTAAGCGTCTGGAGGGTTCACACTCCCGACGCATCATCGGGCGAGGCAGGTGCCTCGGGCTTTGGCGGGGGCGGGGGCGCCGACGACGGCGGCGGCAGACTCTACAGAAGTGGTGCCGGAAGCGGCATCCGGCTGCAGCAGGTCGACCTGCTCCGGCTACCCGATGCAGTTGAGTCTCGCTGGGTCGCGTGCCTCGTTCTCACCAGCGCGCCTGGCAGCAAACGACCAACTGACGGCAACGACGGGGCGAAGCGACCGTTGCCGTCTGGGCCAGCAGCGGCGTCTGCTGCGCGCACCACATACAACGTGTCCAACGCGGACGTCCTGCCCTGGGCCGTGGCGGCTGCGGGCACCGGAGTCATAGTCTGGGACTTGGCGCATCGGTGCCCCGTGCTGCGGCTGTCGTGCCTGCACGACCTGGCCATCACGTCGCTGACGGTGGACCCGTCGTGGTCGCGGCTGGCCACGGGATCCCAGGACCGCACGGTGCGTCTCTGGGAGCTGAAACGGGACGTCATCGAGGCGGCCTTAGCCGGGGTTGACCCGAATCGACGCTCGGCGGGGGAGGAGATGGCGACAACCGCCCGGCCAACACTAGCTGCCACGCTCGTGGGCCACGCTGACGGGGTGACAGGCGTCCACTGGGAGCCGCCCCCGCCGGCAGACGAGCGGGATGGCACCGCTGTCAGCGCGAGCAACGGTCGTGTCGCGAGGGGTTCGGACATCGGGTCCGAGGACGGCGAGTCCGACGATCCCTCGGAAGATGACAACGACAAGGGCAACTTCCCTCCCCCCCCGCCGCGTCGCCTCGGGTCGGCGCGCGCTGGGGCCATTGTGAGTGTGGGCGCGGAGGGCACTCTGCGCTACTGGGATGGGAGCTCTGCTGAGTGCTGGGACGCTGTGGGCGCGGTCAACGTCCACGCTGGAGGCACCAGCGAGTGTGGCGTGAGCACGTCGGGGGATGAGCGGCCTGAGTTTGTCCGGCCTGTGGCCCTCCATCGCCTTGTTGGCCTCCCCGTGGGCGCTGTCGCCGTCAGCCGCCGCACCCGTTGTGGTGACGAGGATCGAGCTGCCGAACTCGCTGCGGCCGACCTCGCCGACGCAGGCTACGCCATAGCCGTCGTGTCGGGCAGCGCTGTCTCCTTCGTGCAGGTACGGCCGAGGCGCCGCCTCGTCGCCCGGCCGGGCCGGCCCCCAGTTTCTCTCGTGTCCCGCGACGGGGCCCGCCGCCCCGCTGACTGGCCCTCTGGCCGACCCTGGGGTCCCGGTTTCCTCAGCCTGGACGAGGCCGGCACCGTGTTGGCGTCGGCCCCCGACGGCGAGGGCTCTCAGGTCCTCTTTGAGCCGTCAGCGGAGGGCCCCCGGTCGGCTGCCGTCGTCGGTGGAGCACGTCCCCAGGAAGACCCTTCGGGCGCCGCCCCCCTCTGGCTGCGCGTCCTCCGCGCGGGCGCTGAGGCTGTCACGTGTGGCGTCGTGTCCGAAGACCGACACGAGGTGTATCTGGGATGGGCCCGAGGCGGGGTCGAGTGCCAGCCCCTCGGGGCCGAGGCGCCCGGCGGCCGGCATCGCAGGGGTCTCGGGGGGTCGAGCCGAGGTGCCATCCGCCGCGGCCTGCAGGGCACAGTGGACCTCGCTCGCCCCGCTCCGACTACGCTTGCCGATATGCTCTCACGCGAGGCCACATCCAGCGGGCACGAGGTCGCCCGGCGAGATCCGAAGTCTCAGCAGCTGGATGCGTTCCTTGGCGACGACGCATCTTTGCCTGAGGCCGTGACGTGCCTCGCTGTGCTCGAGCCCGCCGCCGCTCGCGACATTGACCTTGCCGGACTGAGACGTGCCCTGAGCAGCCTCGCCACTTGGAATCAGGCGGGATCGCAGCGCCGCATGCGGGCCCAGGCGGGGGTCTGGCGGAAGCAGAAAAGCCATGCGGGCAAGGTCCCACCCGGGAGCGACGACTGGGACGCCCTGGGTGACGTTGACCCGGACTTTGCCGATGCTGATGCGCCAGACGATCCAACCCCGATCGAAAGCACCGCCGACGCCCTTGCTTTGGTGAGGCGACTAACCTGCGCTATCCGGATGGGCATTCGGTGGCGGAGACGGGCTAGGAGACCCCTTGTTCTCTACGGCACGGCCCGGGGCGCCCTGGCCCTGACGTCGCGCGCCAGGGGTGTCCAAGCCCACCGCGCTGACGCGCACCCGTCTCCCGTTGTGGCCGTGTCGGCGGTTGATGCGCTGTCCGCGTGCGTGTCGGCGTCCGTCTGTGGGGAAATCCGCATATGGTCTGTGCTCCCGTCGGCGGCCGTGCCCGCGGGAGACACGGCCATAGGCACCGCCCTTAAGAGCCTTGTGGGCGTCTTGGTGCCCGTTGGGGCTGTCAAGCTGAACGTCCCGGGAGGGGTCATCTGTTGTCGATTTCTTGTGCGCCACCAGGACAACCGCGACGGATGGGCCGAGCACGAGACAGGGGGCGAGACGGGAAACCGGCCGCTGTCGCCCGTCGGTAAGGCGGCGCGGTCGCGGCTCAACGCGTTGCGGCCGGTAACGGTGCGGATGGAGCGACCGTCACTGGTCGACATCGCATCGGGCGCCGCCGAATCCAACCGAGCCGAACGTCGTCGAGTCCTCACGGGTGGTCGGCAGGCTGGGGCCGGCGCCAGCATCAAGAGTGCCAAAGGAGGACGAGCAGCGGTGGCCCCATTGGCTGTCCCGCCCATGGATAGTGGTCCCGTGGCGACGATGGAGCTCTCCTGTACTGGGTGGTTCATCGACTGCTGGCTCGGTGGCGGTAACGGAGACGTCGTTAGAGCAACGGTCGAGGACATTCCCCAGGCCGACGCCACCGACCTCGCCGCGCTGGCCAAGCACCTCACTGGCGAAGGGCTCGCCGTGCCCTACAGCCTCCCAGGGTCTTCTCCCGTCCCCGCCGAGCGGCGTGCAGCCCCGATTCTGCGGTGGCCGGGTCCGACGTCCGGCCCCGTCCACGGGCAACCCGTAGTCGCCATCGCTGCAACGCGAGCTGTTGCCGCGAGCGCCGATGGGTCGGGTCTGGTCGTCATCTGGGATTGCACGCCTGTCGGTCCGGGAGGCCGCCTGCGCGACTGCGGTCGGCTCGAGCTCCGGCGCCCTGTAACTCGCATTGCCTTCAGCGGTCCGCGCAGCCTCGCACTCGCGTGCGCCAACGGAGCCCTGGTCGACATCGACGTGCCTGCTGGGGCGTGGGCACGATCAGATGCTGGCCGCCGCGAGGCTGATGCCGTCCTTCGCCGCGCCTCGAGGGCCGCCGCGCGTGCCGAGCGCCGGCATCGCCGTGACCGGTCAGGATGGATGATCCCGAACGCTGACGGCCCTGACCTCATCGCCGGAGCTCTGGCCCGCGCCCAAATCGAGGTGCTGGCACCGGAAAGCAGGGCTCTCAGAGACCTGAAGGAGCTCCATACGCAGTGCCGTGGTGGCCACCTGCCGCCAAGAACGGCTGCTCGGATGGCCTACGCCAGGGATACGGGCGCTGCCAGTGCCTTTACCGAGACCGCCGACTCGGACGGGACAGACGCGTCTAGAGAGAGAAAATTCACGGTGGATGTGGACGAGATGCTCGAGGCGGATGACCGGCGTTCGGAGCGGCGGGCAACGGCGGCTGCCGCCAAGGAGATGGTGCGGCGGACGAGTGCTCTATCGCAGATGGACGTCGTCGTTACAGACGACGACGGCGACGATGACGGCTCCCCACGCCGCATGCCCGTCGTAACTGTCGATCACGTCGGGGCCGACCGGCTCGAGGACGATGCGGCGGCCGAGGCGGGCCAGCTTGCGGGCCGCGCTGGCCTCCTCGCCACTGCCCTGGGCAGGCTAGACCGCGAGCGGGAGGCTGGGTCGTCGCCGCCCGGCGTCGGTCGCGGGTCCCGGGTCAGCGCGGCCCCTACGTCTCTCCGCGACTCTCTCTGGGTCGCTGACCACGCCGTGATGACAGAACAGAAAGAGGGACAACGGGGCAGGCTGCGTGCGGGCGGAATGCCGTCTTCGTACCAAGACGGCGGCGGCCGGCGGGGCGCGGCGGCTGACGCCGCCGCCATCGAGGCTGCCCGCGCACGCGCTCGCAGGACGGGCCGCGCCGCCGACCGGGACCTCCTTGTTGGCGCCAGCCGCGGTCTCCCGCTGGCGGCCAGGGACCGAGAGGCGGCTCGGGCTGTGACGGCGCAGGTCAGCCCGACGCGCCGCGCGGGCCGCGAAGAGATCGATACCTGGGGCCCGCCGACTGCCCCTCCGCTCCGCGGCCTTGACCATCTCGACGGACCAAGCGGCGCTCTCCGAAAGGCTGTCGTCTACCCTGGAGGCGCCCGCCCACTACTGCAGACGACCCTCAACCCGGCTGAGGCCAGCGGAGGCGGACCCCACGGGTCGGGGGTGGGCGGCATTGGGTCGGCGTGGAGCCGGGCACTTAAGAGCGCTACATTGGACGAGTTGGGTGCCGTGCGTGAGGGCGGCGCGGCGTCGGCTGCCATGCGCACGGCCGACGACCGGAAGAAGCTGGCCAAGCGCTTGGACAGGGCCAAACGAGCCGCGGCGCAACGGCTGGCCACGTCGGCCGCGCCCGACGAGGAGACGCTGGACCCGGCGCCGCGGCTCCCGCCCGCGCCGCGCGTGGGTCACCCGGGCCACCAGCCCGTGCTGAGGGCTCGTCGGGCTGACCACGCTCGTGCGGCGCGCCTGGACGCTGCGTCAACTGCGCCTGGTGGGTGCGCAGACTCCGTGAGTGCGGCCAGGGCTACTGAGGCCGCTGCCGCAGTCGTGCGCGTCGCCGCGGCCGACGAGAGGCGCCGTCTTGACGACCTGCTCGACGAGGGATGGGCGCCCACACCCGCCGAGCCCATCCGCCCCTCGCTCCGCGCCGCCGCCCTGCGCGACGAGGGCCGGGCTCTCCTTCTCGCCGACCGGGGTGGGTCAGCCGTCGGCGTCGTGGACCCCGCGCGGGCGTTCGACGGCCTTGATCGCATCGCCGCCCGGATGCGGCCTGTCGATGCTCCGCCTCTTGCGTCGCCGTCCCCCAAGTTGCCCCCGGTGGGACGCAATGGGAGACCGCTGAAGAAGCGCAAAGGGAAGAAAAAGGTTGCCGCAAAGGCTCCACCCCTTGAGAGAAGGCCAGGTGGGCCGCCCCCCTCTTCCGAGATGCGGCGACGGGAGCGGGAGGAGCGGCATGGGGCAGTCCGCTTTGTTCTCACCAGCGTCGTCGCCCCTCGGGCGGATGATTTGCCTCGGGGGGGTGGTTGGCTGACGGGGGAGAGGGCGTAAATAATTTTTTCGAATGTCCTCAAGCATCCGAAGACAATGCCAGCTCTGCCGTGCATCCGTCCCACCACCCCCGTGCCAGCGTCAGCCCCGCGATTGCGGCGGTCTCAGTCCTGAGCCGAAGGTCACCCAACCCGACGGGCCGGACGCCGGCGTCCTGGGGAGGGGAACGCGTGAAAGTGGCGGCAGTGAATGCAACCTGGGGGACACGAACAGAGCGGGGTCAGGTGCCCGCCGCACGCCGCCTGTCGCTTGCTACCAGCTGCCCGCTGCCTGCCGCCCACCGCCTATCCGAACTTGCCACTAGAATCTCTTGCTCCTCCGCCGTGAGGTCGCCCTCGGGCCCGATAACGACGACCACGCGGGGGGCCCCTTCGCTCCTCAACGAATCCGGGCTGGGCATCCAGTCACGCAGCACCTCGTCGAGTACCCTCACGATCGGAGGGCCCCCCGCCGCTGCAAGCAAGGCGGCATCGGCGGTCCGGACGAGGTTGACGACGTCGCACAGGGGCGTGGCAGGTTGCAACCTGAGGGCGTGGGCCCGCAGCGACTGCCGGCTTGCCTGGACCGCCAAGCGCTCCCACCGCGCCTCGCGACCCGACCCCGATACAGCGTTGTTGCTCTTGTTATCGTCATTGTCGCCCCCGCCCCCCCGCTTCCTTCCTCCCGGTTTCTTCTTCACCCTCTTTCCGTCGTCGTCGTTTCCCTCCCGACGCGGCAGCCGGGACCGCTCTGTCTCAAGTGGCGTAAACGTGGCTGCCCCTAGCTCGGCGGCTTTCTCCACCAGCCAGTCTCCCCGCCCACCCTTAATTGTGCTGCATGCCACCATCAGATCCACCCGCAGACCCCCGAATGGCGTCGATCGCGGAGCCCCAGTCGATACCACATCCACACGCTCCCGCCCCCGCCGGGAGCTCGCGTCAACGGTTTCGATAGCGCAGTTGACCACAGTGCCCTCGCCGTCGCACAGTTCCAGCGGGGCGCCGGGGCGGAGCCTCAGCACGCGAGCCGCGTGGGCGGCCTCGGGCGGCGGCAGGGCGGAGCGGTGGCCGGGGGCAGGCGGGAGGGTCTCGCGCGGCACCAAGAAGCGGGGCAGGCGAGCAGAAGCCTCAGCCGACGCGCGGCGGACCTCGGCGAGGGAGGGGCTGGTGTCTCCATCGTCTGTGTTGGCGGCGGCCGCCGCTGCGTGAGCTCGGCCGGCGGCGACGGCCCGGCTCGCGCGGCGGCGGCGGCCTACAGTGGCACCAACGGCGGGCGGCCAGGGGGCCGCTGATCCCACTGCCGCCGTCGCGCGGGGGAAGCGGCGCATCGAGCCGACACCCACTGCGCGCATCGCGGCGCAAATCGCGACGACGCCCATCGGGAAGTATCTCTCGAAAAGGAGCACCACTGCTCCTTCCTGCGACCGGTACGCCGGCGGTTCACGAGACACTTTCCCTGCCGGCTCTAACCTCTTGTGGACGCCCCGTTGTTTTCGTTCGGTTGCCGCCGCCTTTTTAGCGGGCCATCGTCACCCGCCGGACAGGCTCGCGGGTAGGCGGGGGGGTCATTGGCGCCAGCACCCGTCTGCGACGAGCCACTGTACCACCCTGCCCAGATGGCGTCGTACGCTGCGATAGCGGCATGCCCATCGCGAAATGAGATAGAAGCCGCGCCATCCACCTCGGACCAGCGGAAAGGCTCCGTCGCCGACCCAGCGGCCTTGGGCTCCAAGAACGTGACAAGTCGGGGCGGCCGGGACACCTTTGCTGGGAACGGCGCAATTCCCGGCGTCAATCGTAGGGGCAGGCGCGCGGTACCCGACGCTCCGACTCTCGCTGACGTGGCTGGACTGAACGGGAGGTCCCCCGGCGCACCCTCCGGGGGCCCAGCGCAGCCCCGCCCCCGTCCGCTGCCGGCGACGGGCCATGCCGCTGGCCGACAGCAGCAACACGTTCAGGGCACCATCGCGGCCGACGGCACGGTGCGCCCGCGCCACGCGGCGCGCCGTCGTCGTCCATCGAAGCTGGGCGTAGAGCTGGTTGCGGCGCGGATCGGAGACCTGTCTGCACGGCTGCACCGGCGAGTCCTGTTTGACGAAGGGGGTGCAAACAGGGGCGGGGAAACGTCTTGTCCGCTAGTATCATCATCGCCGCCCTCGCCGCCCACCACCCCCCCCCTTCCCCCCTCCTTCACCTCTGTGGTCTCCAGGTGGAGCGACGACGTGCTGCCCGTCAGGGCCCGGCGGCTGCAGGCGGCGCGGGCGCTGGCTCTGGCCATGGGCCTCGCCCCGGCGTGCCCCGGCGGCACCCCCGAGCCGCGAGGCGCCCAGCAGAGCCTCGGCCCCGGCTCCTCTCCCCTCTCCCCCTCTCCCAGCGCGGACTGCGAACCCCGCCCGGGCCGCGTGTCCCCCAATCTGCGACGTGGCGCCCGAGGGGAGCCGCAGAGCGGGCATCATCACCATTACCACCCCCACTCCTACCCGGCGGCCCTCCGCCGCGTCCTCCATGTCCTCGCGACGGCCGCCACGGCCGACGACGTAGTCATAGGAGCGCGCCCCCCCCCCCCCCCCCCCCCCCTCCCCACCCCCCCCCCCCCCGCCACGCCCCTTCTCAACGCCCTCCTTTCTGCCACCACGGATAGCGACCCACCCAACGGCGCAACGAGAGATGCGAAGCGTGCGATCCGGGCCGTCCGCCATGCCGCTGGAGCGTGTCGGGACGAGGCGTGGCGAGACCTGCGGTTGGCGTTGGTGGCGTCGGCCGAGGACGCAATGAACGCCCAAAAATGGATCGTGGCCAACTTTCCTGCGACAGGAGCCGCAAACGCCTCGAGCGGCACCCCCACGGTGACACTGTTGTCGTCTTTCAGCTCGTGTCGTTCAGTGGGATCGCCGGCCTCAGGCGAGCCATCACAGCCACGGGTGACGTCGAGTCGCGACAGCCGACGACCGTCACGGTCATCGGTCACGTCGCCGCTGCCGTCGCTGCCGGAGGAGCAAGGAGGGACGGGGGGGGGGCGGTTCCTGAACGACCGCAGTGGAACGGGAGGAGAGGGACAGGTCCCAGGCGACGACCCACTCCCGGCGTCTTTTCATCGGCGCGTCCCAACCTTTGAGCAGTCTCGGGCTTCGAAGGGCTTCAAAATAGACGGGTGCAAGGCCGAGGCGCCCGTCTCTGACGACGATGACGACGGCCTCCCCAACATTCCGCCAATCGGAATGAGCCCTGCGCGAGCGAAGGTGGCGATAGGGGACGGGGACGTCGTTGACCCCCTCGTCTCGTTCGCAGATCACTTCGACGAGTCCGTTGACGCCGCCGATGCCGACGTGGCCGCCACTCTCGGGGCCGACGCTGACGTGTCGCTTGGCGGCGGCCCGGTCCGTCTCAGGCGCGAGTCCGTCTTGGACGGGCCCGCTGCCGCCCGGCACGGCAGCCGCGACAGCCGCAGCTCGGGGGAGGGGTCCACCTTGGTCTCCTCGCCCTTGCCGCGCACCCGGCAGGAGGCGGCGGCAGTGCTGCGGCAGTCTCTCGACGTCCTCATAACGGCCCAGGCGGCTGCCAGCATCTGCCTCGACAACCATGCGGGGGTTCGGGTCAGGGTCGGGGGCCGGGGGGCGTCCGAGTTCTCCCCCCGTGCGACGCCGGAGCCGCCGGGCAGAGACACGCCAGAGCCGCGCGACCGATGTGGAAGAGGAACGCCGTGCGCATGCCCTCCCCCGTCCCAGTCCCTGTCCCCGTTGGGACGACGGACTCCGGCGTCCCCCGGGTCTTACCCAAGCCCCATCCCGACCATCGAGGAGACAGAACACCTCTCTGTACTCCTTGCCTCGGCCCTCGGGGTGCGCCTACCCTCTGAGTCCGCCCGGGACCTCACGACCGAGGCCAGGGCCGCCTCTCAAGGGGCTGTCTTGCTGGAGATGCTGCGGGGAGATCCGTCGCAGAGAAGCGGGTCAGCAACGGGCGAGCGCCTCCCGACGACAGAGCGGTCGAGCGAGTCGGAGCCAATGCGGCGGCCGAGCGCGACGGAGTCGAGGCCCGTTGCCTCTGTCGACGAGGGCATCGGTGGAAGCGCCGCTCTTTCGCGCGTCCCAACGCACGAGTCTTTGTCCGACAAGACCGAGATCAGCAAAAATCCCTCTGACGACGGGTCTCGAGCTGCGTCACCCGAGGGGAAGCCGCAGAAGACGGCCGGAGGGGCGACGTCCCCTGACTCCGGCAAACGAGTGGCCGGCTCCAGAGCGCGACTCAACCCTATGGCCGCCGTCTTCTCCTTGCCGCCCGTGGCCTCCCTCGCCGCCTCCGCTCCTTCCGCCCCCCACTCGGCGCCCACTATCCCCCCCATCCACCCTGTCCCCGCCGTGGACCCGTCCCTTGTCCTCATCGCCGAGGCTGCCGCCCTGTTCAAATGGGCCCTGCCGTCCCCCGCCGAGTACCCTCGCCGCATCATCTCCTCCCTCTCCTCCGCGATGGCAGCCGAGAACCCCGGGACGTGGGTTTCCACCACCCACGAGACGCTCCCTGACGAGATCATGCCCCTCACAGGCTTGCCGTGTGTATCCTCCTCTTCATTCGGAGACGCGCTGCGGGTCCTGCTGGATCGACTGGTGTCGCTAGAAGAGAGCAGAGCCAAGCGCGTGGCCGAGGCTCGCGAAGCCCGCGAGGCCGCAGGGGGCGTCAAGGCGAAGCGCGGGGCGGCGGGGACCGGCGGACCGGCGGATCGGCTCTTTGCTGTTGGCCTGCGCGAGACGGCGCGGGCGGCGAGGGCGGCGTGGCGACCGCCCTTTCTCGTGGTGCTGGCCCGCGAGGCGCCCGACACGGTCATCGCGTCGCCCGCCGCCGCCGCCCAGGTGGCGCGGATCGCGGCCCTTAGCCGGGGAGTCGAGCGGCCCGCGGGGGTGGCCCCGGGGGACTGGCCGGGCTTTCCCTGCGTCGTCTGCGCGGGGTTTAGCGCCCGGGCGCTTGGCAGCCTCGGCACCCGCGGCCGCACGCGGCGCGGCAAGGATAGAAGGGGACCGCCTCCTCCTCGCGCCGTGTCCTTGGCTATAATGGACATCCGCGGCGCCGAGAGCGAGGCCAAGGCGGTGCGGGAGGCCCTCGCTGCAGCGCTCCCAGACGGGAGTTCGTGAGTGAGACGATTTAAAATCGGCCCCGAGTTCACCCTCTACCACATCGTCCTACTTTTCATCCCTCGGCTCGATCCGGCCCTCAGCGCCCCCCGCAACCGAAGCGGAACCGTAGTGCCGTCTGACTGTGTCTCGCCGGCCAAGGGACGCACCTCCGATCGCATTTGTCTTCGTTCAGGCGCGTGGAATGAGCGAAGAAGTAAAGAAGTGAATATTCTGCGCAATACGTTGAAATTCCGCGCGATAACGTCGATCCGGAAAAAGCGAAGAGGCCGTCACTGCGCGGCTTTCCCCGCGCCGCCCCC
>Ga0181574_10004221_pt1 | contig 12505 bp, 11 predicted proteins | sample 101ome_24_FD_145600 | JGI IMG/M metagenome (GOLD analysis project Ga0181574, IMG submission 145600) | Coastal salt marsh microbial communities from the Groves Creek Marsh, Skidaway Island, Georgia - 101410AT metaG (spades assembly) | ecosystem: Environmental > Aquatic > Marine > Intertidal zone... | reverse complement strand
GCTCGCACCGACGTGCCGGCCTACAGTTTTCAAGGTCATCCCGAGGCGAGCCCGGGGCCGCACGACGCTGCGGCGTTGTTTGCGCCCTTCATCGCCGCGATGGAGCGGGCAAGGCAGTGAGGAGAGTGGTTTAGATTATGCCTCGACGTGCAGATATTGAGAGTATATTGATCCTCGGCGCGGGCCCGATTGTGATCGGGCAAGCCTGTGAGTTTGATTACTCAGGCGCGCAAGCCTGCAAGGCACTCAGGGAAGAGGGTTACCGGGTCATTCTCGTAAATTCCAATCCCGCCACGATTATGACTGACCCCGCCATGGCGGATGCGACATACATCGAGCCCGTCGAGTGGCAGACCGTTACGCGCATCATAGAGAGAGAGCGACCTGATGCGATTTTGCCCACGATGGGTGGGCAAACCGCGCTGAACTGTGCACTGAAGCTCGACGCCGAGGGGGTTTTGGCGCGCTTCGGTGTGGAAATGATCGGGGCGACGAAAGAAGCCATTGATAAGGCAGAAGATCGAGAAAAATTCGATCGCGCCATGCGCCGCATCGGGTTGGAAACGCCTCGCGCGGGACTGGCTCACAGCATGGATGAAGCCTGGTCTGTGCTGGACGATATTGGGTTCCCCTGCATTATCAGGCCTTCCTTTACCATGGGTGGCTCGGGCGGCGGCATTGCCTACAACCGGGATGAGTTCGAAGAGATTTGCCTCCGTGGGCTTGAGCTCTCGCCCACCAGTGAACTCCTGATAGATGAGTCATTGATTGGCTGGAAAGAATACGAGATGGAGGTGGTGCGGGATAAAAACGACAACTGCATCATTGTCTGTTCGATAGAGAACTTCGATGCCATGGGGGTGCACACTGGCGACTCGATTACCGTTGCTCCCGCCCAAACGCTGACGGACAAGGAATACCAGATTATGCGCGATGCCTCGCTGGCGGTACTGCGCGAGATCGGTGTTGAAACGGGTGGGTCTAACGTGCAGTTTGGCCAGTGTCCCGATACGGGGCGTTTGGTCGTGATTGAAATGAATCCTCGGGTATCGCGCTCCTCGGCGCTGGCGTCAAAAGCAACGGGCTTTCCCATCGCCAAGGTCGCCGCCAAGCTTGCCATTGGCTATACGCTCGATGAACTCGAAAACGATATCACCGGCGGTGTGACGCCCGCGTCTTTCGAGCCGGCTCTAGATTATGTTGTGACCAAAATCCCGCGCTTTGCTTTTGAAAAATTTGCAACCGCCGACCCGCGTCTTACGACGCAAATGAAATCCGTGGGTGAGGTAATGGCAATAGGCAGGACGTTTCAGGAGTCCTTGCAAAAAGCGCTTCGAGGGCTGGAAGTTGGCTCGGCAGGTTTTGAGCCACATATGCAGGTTAACGACGAAGACAGCCGCTCGGAATTGGTCGACCGGCTGACCAACCCGGGTGCTGATCGAATCTGGTACGTCGCCGATGCGTTTCGCGCTGGCTTTGAAATGGAGGAAATCTACGGTTATTCCGGGATCGATCCCTGGTTCCTCGTTCAAATTGCAGACATCATCCAGTGGGAGTCCCGTTTTGCGGATACCGCCCTAGCTGATATGGATCACGCCATGATGTGGGGCCTGAAACGCCGGGGATTCTCCGACCGCCGCATTGCTGACTTGCTCTCGGTGCCCGAGGCCGCCGTTCGACAACATCGATGGTCGCTTGGCATTCGACCCGTGTACAAGCGGGTAGATACCTGCGCTGCTGAGTTTGCGTCATCGACAGCTTATATGTACTCAACGTACGAAGAGGAGTGTGAAGCGGCCCCAACGGATCGTAAAAAGATTCTGGTGCTGGGTGGTGGACCAAATCGCATCGGCCAGGGGATTGAGTTCGATTACTGCTGTGTGCACGCCGTGCTCGCAATGCGGGAGGACGGCTACGAGACCATCATGGTCAATTGTAATCCCGAGACAGTGTCGACCGACTATGACACGTCGGACCGGCTTTATTTCGAACCGGTGACGCTGGAGGATGTGCTCGAAATCGTTGCGCTGGAGCAGCCGGAGGGGGTGATTGTTCAGTTTGGTGGTCAGACGCCGCTCAAGTTGGCTCGGGCCCTCGAGGCAGAGGGGGTGCCGATTATTGGTACCACTCCGGATCAAATTGATCGTGCGGAGGACCGCGAACGATTTCAGCAAATGATTGAAAAACTCTCTCTGAGGCAGCCTGCCAACACCACCGTCAGAAGTGTTGAACAAGCAGTGTCAGCGGCCAAGACCATCGGATACCCCCTGGTCGTCAGGCCCTCTTACGTGCTCGGCGGTCGCGCGATGGAGATTGTCTATCGCGAGGAGGATCTCCTGCGCTATATGAACGACGCGGTAAGGGTTTCGGAAGATTCACCGGTACTGCTCGATCGCTTTCTCAGTGCCGCAATAGAAGTTGATATCGACGCAGTCAGCGATGGAGAGCAGGTGGTTATTGGCGCCATCATGCAGCACATCGAGCAAGCGGGCGTTCATTCGGGTGATTCCGCTTGCTCGCTACCGCCCTATAGTTTGCCCGCACCTGTGCAGGAGGCCATGCGGGATGTGGTTCGCAAAATGGCTTTGGAGCTGGGTGTTTGCGGTCTGATGAATGTGCAGCTTGCATGGCAAGACGAAGAAATTTTTGTTATTGAGGTCAACCCGCGCGCGTCGCGAACAGTGCCATTTGTCTCCAAGGCCATTGGCGTGTCACTTGCGAAGATCGCCGCTCGATGCATGGCCGGTCAAAGTTTGGCCAGTCAGGAAGTGACGCGAGAAGTTGTGCCTCCCTACTTCAGTGTTAAAGAGGCGGTGCTGCCTTTTAACAAGTTCCCCGGCACTGATCCCATTCTCGGACCCGAGATGAAATCAACGGGTGAAGTCATGGGTACCGGAGAAACCTTTGCGGCAGCCTTTGCACGGGCGCAGCTTGGCGCGGGCGACGATCCACCCACTTCCGGGTTGTGCCTAGTCAGCGTGCGAGATGTCGATAAGCCTGCTGCGGTAGAGGTGGCGCGGCGTTTGGTAGCGCAAGGCTTTACCCTCGCCGCCACTGGCGGTACTGCGCTGGCGCTTTCCCAGGCGGGGCTTGAGGTCCGTACAGTCAATAAAGTGGCGGAGGGCCGCCCTCACATAGTCGATTTGATCAAAAACGACGAAGCGGCGATGATCATCAACACGACGGAAGGGCGTCGCGCTATCATCGATTCTGCGTCCATCAGGGCGAGCGCTGAGCAGCATAATGTGTTTTACACGACTACGCTGGCGGCGGCCGAGGCGGTGTGTATGGCGCTAGAGCAGGAAACGGATATTTCGGTCCGGCGTTTGCAGGACCTGCATGAGAGTATTGCAGTATGAATCGAGTTCCCATGACCGTGCAGGGCGAGCAGGCTCTGAGGGAAGAGCTAGACCGGTTAAAAAAGGTCGACCGACCGCGCATTACTCAAGCGATTGCCGAAGCGCGCGAGCACGGGGATCTGAAAGAGAATGCGGAGTATCACGCGGCGAGAGAGCAACAAAGCTTTGCGGAAGGCCGTATCAAGGAGCTTGAGCACAAGCTCTCTCACGCGCAGATTATCGATATTCAAGCCATCCCAGCTACCGGCAAGGTGATTTTTGGCGTCACCGTCACACTGGTAGAAATCGAGAACGATCGCACTGTGACTTATCGGATAGTGGGTGAAGATGAGGCCGACGCGAAAGCGAATCTGATCTCGATCAATTCTCCCATTGCGCGCGCGCTTGTGGGCAAAATGGAAGGCGACGAGGTGACGGTGATTGCTCCGGGCGGCGACGTTGATTACGAGATAGAGGCGGTCGAACACCTCTAGACTTACTGAAAATCATTCTCATTGGACGTATGATCCGCGTTTTGCCGCGGAATAATCCGGTGTCCACCACGAGCGTTACCACAACCCTATGGGATTTACCTCTCCATGCCACCGCGGTGCTGATTGGTTTCGAGCCGACGCTGGCGCTCCTCTACCGCGGGCGACTGCAGGAATACGGGTTCCATGTAGGTGAGGACATATCCTGCCAGCACAAACCCGGCTTTGGAGCGCCCCGCGTGTACCGAGTAAGCAACGCCACTTATTCGCTGGATCGGGAACTGGCAGAGCAAGTGCTGATCCGAGTGACCGGAGGGTCTGCCGTTGGCTAGTGTTTTGCTCGTGGGCACGCCCAACTCGGGTAAGACGGCACTATTCAATCGTCTTACCGGGTTGAATCATCGCGTAGCCAACTATCCTGGTATTACTGTGGATCTCTCTGTCGGGCGTTTTTCTCAGCTGCCCGACTATGATCTGATCGACTTCCCCGGCACTTACTCATTGAGACCCATCTCTGAGGAAGAGCGTGTCGCCGTCGCCCATTTTTCCGACTCCCTCGCTGACCCTGATGTCGTACACGTGTTATGCGTGGTCGACGCGACGCGACTGGAAAAGAGTTTGTTTTTCTGCCTTCAGGTGATCAATGCGTGTCGTCGTGTGGGCCGGCCTGTCACGGTCTTGGCCAATATGGGGGACATATTGCGGCGCCATGATCTCAAGATCGACTCGGAGGGTCTGTCGAGTGCACTGGGAACTACTGTGATGGTGGTTTCAGCTCGCAGCGGGGAGGGACTGGATCGGGTTATCTCGCATTTGGCCGCAGCCGAACACGCCGCCCCAGATGCCCTGGCTGGCGCGGAGCCCGCTGTGCTGGCTCAGGATGAAGATTCTGCCGATGACAGGCTATACAGAGAGTCTCACCGCCTCGCATCAATCTATGGTGCGCCCGCGGACAAACTCTTATTGACGCAATCCAGATTGGATCAGTTTTTTCTGGGCTCGATATCCGGTGGTCTGGCTTTTGTTCTGATTATGCTGATGTTGTTCCAATCGATCTTTACATGGTCCGCGCCGGCGATGGACGCTGTCGAGGCGGGTGTCGCGACGCTGGGTGGGTGGTTTCTGCCTTTGTTCGACCAGGGTTTGGTGCGGGACTTTCTTGCCGATGCGGTGTTTAGTGGCATCGGGGCGTTTTTGGTGTTTGTGCCCCAGATCTTCGTGCTGACCTTTGTCATTGGGTTATTGGAAGACTCGGGGTACTTGGCTCGCGCTGCACTCATTTGCCACAAACCGCTGCACTTTTTTGGTCTCAGCGGTAAAAGTTTTATTCCAATGCTCTCAGGCGTAGCCTGCGCGATTCCGGCCATCTATGCGGCCCGGTCGATCGAATCGCCCCGAGCCCGATTACTGACTTACCTCGCTATCCCGCTTATGCCCTGTTCCGCAAGATTACCTGTCTATACCCTTCTGATTGCGATTTTTATTCCTCGAGAGACGGTGATGGGTGGTTTGATCGGGCTGCAGGGACTGACGCTTTTCGCTATCTACAGTTTTGGGATGATCGCAGGATTACTCGTGGCAGGGGTGGTGAACCGCGTTGCTGCTGCGGGAGAGCAAGTACCCTTCATGATGGAGTTGCCGGCATACCGGCTACCAGCGCTCATCCCTATCGCCAGAAAATCGATACAGAGAGCGAAGCATTTTGTGACCAAGGCGGGTCTCGTGATTCTCAGCGTCACCATTGTCGTGTGGACGCTCGGTTACTTCCCCAATTATGGCGCCGACCTCGGAGCGTCTTGGCTGGGCGTGCTGGGTAAATGGATTGAGCCTATCTTTCAGCCACTGGGCCTTGACTGGCGCTATGGTGTGGCGATCGTCAGCGCTTTTCTGGCTCGGGAGGTATTCGTTGGCACCCTCGGTACGATTATGGGTATCGAGGGTGCCGAGGAAAATATTATTCCGCTGGTGGAGCAGGTGCAGGCCAGCGCCTTGCCCTTAGGGTCGGGCATTGCCCTGTTGGTATTTTTCGCGATTGCACTGCAATGCGTTTCCACCGTTGCCATTTTGGCAAAGGAGGCGCAGTCCTGGCGCCTCGCTATCCGCATGGTGTTCGCGTACCTTTGCATTGCCTGGCTGGCGGCTTGGGTCACTTTTCAGATCGCAGCATTGATCTGAGTCCCCTGTTTAGTCAGTGCGCTCGTGTTGGAAAAGTCGCAACTCGGTAAGCATCAGACGGGCGGCAAGCTTCAGGGTGAGATCGTGGTGCTCTCTTCGCATGGTATCAATCCCCGATGCAATGTCTTCCTGGAGGTTTCTGGCTTCTTCGTGCGATAGCGTGCTGGGCAGGCGCACTTCAAATTGGCAGTCTGAGTCGCGCTGCAGCTCTCCATAGACGTCGGCCAAACTGGCGGTGGCATAGTTGATCAATGCCTCGTCTGCGCCTTTTCTTCTTAGTAGCGCGGCGAGTTGCTCTTGCAAAAATTGAAACGCCTGCTTCTCACGCGTCGGAAATTCGAGGAGATCTGCCATGGGTTTGGGTCAGGACCCTATCCCTGCGTACGATGCAGATTAGACTTTCTGGGATCTGCCCCGGGATTGTGCCGAAGTAACGTGGCAATATTGCCAATCCGTTGCACGAGCTGCGCCCCTGTTTGTTCGCACAGTGCACTGACCATTGCGGCCCGCTGGTCACGATCTCCAACCGACAATTTTACTTTTATCAACTCGTGATCGAGCAAAGCACGATCCAGCTCCTGCAATACCGAAGGTGAGAGTCCGTTGCCTGCAACGGTGACCACCGGCCGCAGGGCGTGCGCCAGCGCGCGACACTGGCGCAGATCTTTGCTGTTGAGGGTGCTCATGGGGTGACGGAGAAGTCCTTGTAAAGTCGTAAAAAGGGTCGCGTTACACTACGCCAGACCATAGTGTAGCGGTGTCCAGTGCCAGTGTGAGTACTCGGGGGAAAAGTGGGCAAAAAAAAATCTTCTAGTCGTGCATGGCTCAAAGAGCACCATGAGGACCCCTTCGTGCAGCGTGCAATTCGCGAAGGTTATCGCTCGCGCGCCGTGTATAAGTTACTGGAGATCAATGAGAAGGATCAGGTGCTCCGACCCGGTATGTCTGTGCTGGACCTGGGAGCTGCTCCGGGCGGGTGGTCACAAGTTGCGGGTCAGATTGTAGGCGATCGGGGTAAAGTCCTAGCGAGCGACATACTGCCAATGGATGCTCTGCCCGATGTGGTATTCGTGCAGGGGGATTTCACGGAGCAAGAGACATACGACCGTTTGATGGCGGAGTTGGCGCAGCGACGCCTGGATGTAGTGCTCTCTGACATGGCCCCAAACATGAGCGGCCTAACTGAAGTGGATCAGCCGCGAGCGATGTATCTGGTCGAACTGGCAACTGAACTGGCATGCCGCTCGCTGGCAACCGGGGGCAGTTTGGTCACCAAAGTCTTCCAGGGCGAGGGGTTTGAAGAATGGCATCGTCAGATCCGGGCGAGCTTCGAACGCGTAGTCACTCGTAAGCCCAGCGCCTCTCGCCCACGCTCACGGGAGGTCTATATAGTGGCCAAGGGCTTTAAAGCCGGAGCGGCATGAACCGCGCTATTTAGTGCGTACATTGGCCGCTTTTGTTATAACTTTTTGATATGTGCCGGGTAGAGGGGGCTTTGAGGGGACGAAACACCCCGATTTCCCTTGAAATCGTTCAAGAGCGCCCCAAACTCAGAAAAAAGGCGGGGCGGCCGGGCAGGTGTAGGGCTGTGTGCCTAACCGTTATACTGACGGGCCGCGCTTTCGAGCGCGCCTAAACCGAGGGGATTCCTTGTGAACAATATGGGCAAAAATCTGTTGCTGTGGCTACTGATCGCCGCGGTGCTTCTCTCGGTGTTCAATAATTTTAATTTGCGCACCAGTACCGAGCAGGTGGGGTACTCGGAATTCATTCGCGAAGTGCAAACCGACCGGCTCTCAAAGGTTTTGGTTGATGGCCTCACCATATCCGCGCAGCGGAAAGACGGGTCGAGTTTCGAGACCATCAGGCCGATGGTTGAAGACCCGAAGCTGATGGACGATCTGCTTGCGCACAATGTCACGGTAGAAGGTAAACAGCCAGAGCAACAGTCTGTCTGGACACAGCTGCTGATCGCCAGCTTCCCCATTTTGCTGATCATCGCCGTGTTCATGTTTTTTATGCGTCAGATGCAGGGTGGCGCGGGTGGTCGCGGTGGCCCCATGAGTTTTGGTAAGAGCAAGGCCAAACTGCTCGGTGAGGACCAGATCACCACCACATTTGCCGATGTGGCAGGGGTTGAGGAAGCCAAAGAAGACGTCCAGGAATTAGTGGAATTTCTCCGTGACCCGGGTCGATTCCAGAAGCTTGGTGGAAGAATCCCGAGAGGTGTCCTCATGGTGGGGCAGCCCGGCACGGGTAAGACGCTACTTGCGAAAGCGATCGCGGGCGAGGCGAAGGTGCCATTTTTCTCCATTTCGGGCTCTGACTTCGTAGAGATGTTCGTGGGCGTGGGTGCCTCGCGTGTGCGTGACATGTTTGAGCAGGCCAAGAAGCAGTCTCCGTGCATCATCTTCATAGACGAGATTGACGCGGTGGGGCGACACCGTGGAGCAGGGCTTGGCGGTGGTCACGATGAGCGTGAACAAACGCTAAACCAGTTACTGGTTGAGATGGACGGGTTTGAGCTGAATGACGGTGTGATTGTGATTGCAGCGACTAACCGTCCCGATGTGTTGGACCCCGCGCTCTTGCGGCCGGGTCGTTTTGATCGTCAAGTCGTGGTTGGCTTGCCGGATATCCGAGGTCGCGAGCAAATCCTCAAGGTACACATGCGCAAAGTGCCCTTGGCCGAAGACGTAGACCCCTCGAAAATCGCGCGCGGCACGCCAGGATTTTCCGGCGCCGATTTGGCCAATCTCGTGAACGAGGCGGCGCTGTTTGCAGCGCGCGGTGGCCTCCGCTTGGTGGGCATGAATCAGTTCGAACTTGCGAAGGACAAGATCATGATGGGTGCCGAGCGGCGCTCGATGGTGATGTCCGAATCCGAGAAGCGGAACACCGCCTACCACGAAGCGGGACACGCCATTGTGGGGCGTTTGATGCCCGAGCATGACCCCGTCTATAAGGTGTCGATTATTCCGAGGGGGAGAGCGTTGGGGGTGACGATGTTCTTGCCGGAAGAGGATCGTTACAGTCACAGCAGGCGGCATATCATTTCGCAGATCACCAGTTTGTTCGGTGGTCGTGTTGCTGAAGAAATGACGCTGGGCAAGGACGGTATTACTACAGGGGCCTCTAACGACATTCAGCGTGCAACCGAGGTTGCGAGGAATATGGTCACCAAGTGGGGTCTGTCAGAGAACATGGGTCCCCTGATGTACGACGAGGGTGGCGACGAAGTCTTTTTGGGTCGCACGGCGGGTCAACCCGCAAAAGCCATGTCGGACGAGACAGCGCTTGCGATTGACAAGGAGGTTCGCAGCATCATCGACGAGTGCTATGCCAAGGCATTCCAGTTGCTTGAAGACAATCGGGAGAAGCTGGATGTGATGGCAGATGCCCTCATGCAGTATGAGACGATTGACGCTCAGCAGATTGACGACATCATGGAAGGCAACGCGCCGCGCCCTCCCAGTGATTGGTCTGGTGATGACCGGGGTACACCGCCCGACGAAGGTGACCCTGAGCAAGCTGGCAGTCCTATAGGTGGTGCTGCAACAGACCACTGACCTCTCGAGTCTCTGTCACCAAAGCGTGATTGGGCTATAGAGATGTACCCTTCCTTACAATGCGGGGAGCGAGAGTTGGATCTCTCGTACCCCGTCGTGATGGGCATTCTGAACATTACGCCCGACTCTTTTTCCGACGGTGGGCAGCTATACCGTGACGGCAGGATCGACCTGGATGCGTTGATACGCCGGGCTGAACACATGGTCGATGTAGGCGCTGCCATGCTCGATATAGGTGGTGAGTCCACTCGTCCCGGCGCTGCAACTGTTTCTGAAGCAGAGGAGCTCGATCGGGTATTGATTGCAGTAGAGGCGGTCGCCTCCCGACTCGACGTGATCATTTCGGTGGATTCAAGCACGCCGCGCGTCATGAAGGAATCCGCCTTGCGCGGGGCGGGGTTTTTGAATGATGTGAGGGGTTTTCGCCGACCGGGGGCGATGGCGGCGGCCAGAGATTCGGGGTTGCCGTTGTGCATCATGCACATGCAAGGTGAACCGGATTCAATGCAAGCCAATCCTCGCTATGACGATGTCTTAGCCGATATCCAACGGTTTTTTTCCGAGCGATTAGCTGCCTGCAACGATTGCGATATTCCGGTTGACCGAATAGTGATAGACCCGGGATTCGGGTTCGGCAAAACGCCGGCGCAGAACTTTGAATTGCTGGCCAGATTACCAGAGCTCTCTGTGTTGGGACGGCCTCTGCTGGTGGGCTTATCCAGAAAGTCCATGATTGCGTCAGTTTTGGATCGGACACCCGAAGAGCGCACGCCCGCCAGTATTGGTTTGGCCATGCTGGCGGCGGAACGAGGAGCGCGTATTCTTCGGGTCCACGATGTCCGTGAGACCGCAGATGCGCTGGCAATGTGGCGGGCGTTGCCGCAGGATATCAGGCCATGAGCAAACAGTTTTTTGGTACTGACGGAATTCGGGGGGCTGTGGGCCAGTACCCTGTTACCGCTGATTTCATGCTTAAGCTGGGATGGGCCGCTGGATGCGTGTTTGCTGAGGCAGGTCGAAACACGCATGTGCTCATAGGGAAGGACACCCGTGTTTCGGGATATATGTTTGAGTCAGCGTTGGAAGCTGGATTGGTGGCTGCTGGCGCAAATGTCACGCTGCTGGGGCCTATGCCAACACCGGCTGTCGCCATGCTCACCCGAAGCCAAAAAGCTTCTGCTGGAATCGTGATCAGCGCCTCCCACAACCCCTACACCGATAACGGCATTAAGTTTTTCAATGCGGAGGGGACCAAGCTCTCCGACGACATCGAACTGGAAATTGAACGAACGCTGGCTCAACCCATGGAGACAGTACCCTCGGCCAAACTGGGCAAAGCCAACCGCATGGTGGATGCCGCGGGCCGCTATATCGAATTCTGTAAAAGCACCTTTCCTCAGAAACTCAGTCTCCGCGGCCTGAGGGTTGTCCTGGATTGTGCACATGGCGCGACTTATCACGTAGCGCCGCAGGTTTTCGCAGAATTGGGCGCCTCGGTGGTGGTAATGGGGGCAGAGCCAGACGGCTATAACATCAACGACGCTGTAGGCTCGACTTCACCGGCGGCTGTTCAGTCGCGCGTACTGAGCGAACAGGCGGATTTGGGAATCGCCTTTGATGGTGATGGTGATCGGGTGCAGTGTGTGACGGCCGAAGGGGCGGTGGTCGATGGTGATGAGTTGCTGTTTATTATCGCCAACGACCGGATCAACCAGGGTGTTGCTCTGCAGGGTGTGGTGGGCACGCTGATGTCTAATCTGGGGCTTGAACAGGCGCTGGCTGAGAGAGACGTGCCGTTGGTGAGGGCTAACGTCGGTGACAGACATGTACTGGAGGCGATGGCAGAGCGCAACTGGATGCTCGGTGGCGAAGCTTCTGGGCACATTATTTGCGGTGATTTGACCACCACGGGTGACGGCATTATTGCGGCGTTGCAAGTCATGGCGGCAATGGCGAGGTCTGGAGAAGACCTTTTGCGTCTCAAAAGTGGTCTGCGAAAATATCCCCAGACGTTGTTAAACGTGGCGGTGCCACCTGATTTTCGGCTCGAGGATTGCGCAGAGGCGTTGCAGGAGAGCCAGCGGGTGGAGAGCGTGCTAGCGGGAAGAGGACGTCTCGTTTTGCGGGCTTCGGGAACGGAGCCGCTTTTCAGAATCATGATCGAGGGCACCGACGCGATTGAGAATCAACAGTTGGCTGAAGGTATTGCCGCAGCGATCCAGACCGCTCGGTAGATGAGTTGCGACGGCAATCACTGACCGGTATCATCACGCGCCCTCGAGGGGTGAGTAGACTCCCCCGTGCAAGAAGGAATGGCAATGGAACAGATCACGTTAATGGTGCACCTACTAGTGGCGCTCGCCCTCATCGCGCTGATTTTGCTACAGCGGGGAAAGGGAACCGACATTGGTGCATCTTTTGGTGCCGGCGCTTCGCAAACGCTATTTGGTAGCGCTGGGAGTGGCAATGCGTTGACCCGAATGACTGCCTGGTTGTCAGCTATATTCTTTGCGAGTAGCTTCGGTCTTGCGGTGATAGCAGACAATCGAACGGCTGGCGAAGACGATCTGGGTTTCGACGTGCCGGTGGTTGAGGTGAGTGAGACCGAAGCCATCGATAACGACATGCCAGAGCTGGAGTATGAGCCTGCTGGTGATTTACCTCTGGAGGAGGCACCAGTCCTGGATGGGGAGTGAGCAACGCGGAAGTGGTGGAATTGGTAGACACGCTATCTTGAGGGGGTAGTGGCCTATGGCTGTGCGGGTTCAAGTCCCGCCTTCCGCACCAAATCTCTCTAAGCCCCGATATCGGGGCTTTGTTTTTTTATATCGGTAGTGGCTGATTTAACGGGTTGACGGCACTAGCCTCGGTTCCTATACTCCGCGGCCTCTATGTGGTGCTTGCGCCACTGTGACGCCTGCGGACACCAGTC
>Ga0181574_10004196_pt1 | contig 12548 bp, 10 predicted proteins | sample 101ome_24_FD_145600 | JGI IMG/M metagenome (GOLD analysis project Ga0181574, IMG submission 145600) | Coastal salt marsh microbial communities from the Groves Creek Marsh, Skidaway Island, Georgia - 101410AT metaG (spades assembly) | ecosystem: Environmental > Aquatic > Marine > Intertidal zone... | reverse complement strand
TATGCTCGCATAATTTGGGCAATGGAAAGGCCAGATCAATCCCGCCTGCATAGGCTTTGCAGCGGTTACCGGCGCCACCTGCCATCTGCCACAACGGCAAACCCGCAGCTTTGCAGCGCAAGTCCCAAAGCGCAATATCAACAGCAGAGATTGCAAAGCTTACGATGCCCCCGCGCCCGACATAATGCATATGCCACAGCATTTGCTCATACAAGCTTTCGATATCCATGCTGCAGCGCCCGACTAAAAATGGCGCCAAATCGTTCTGGATCAGCGCAAGAATCGCATGGCCGCCGCGTCCGCCCGTATAGGTATAGCCGGTGGCGCGGCGTCCATCTGCCAAACAAATGGTGACACAGATCAGCTGAAAATGGCTATGCGCCCCATGTTTGGCATCCACCAAAACCTCATCCAGCGGCACCTCAAAAAGCGCCGCCTCTACCTCAACGATCTGGGTGTTCTCCTCCACGCTGCGATCTCCTTACAGATGCGCGCATTCCGGCACCGGGCTGATCACGCTGCCCGAGGCGAGATGAGTGAGTATATTATCAACCGTCAGATTTCCCATCGCCGCGCGGGTTTCCACAGTGGCGCTTCCCACATGCGGCAACAGGGCCACATTTGACAGCGCCCGCAAAGTTTCGGGCACTTTCGGCTCTTGCTCAAACACATCCAGCCCGGCCCAGCCAAGGCGCCCGTCTTGCAAGGCCGCGATCAGAGCCTTTTCATCCACAACCGACCCGCGGCTGACATTGATCAAAGTGCCGTTAGGACCCAGCGCATTCAACACGTCTGCGTTTACAAGATGCCGCGTTGCGGGCCCGCCTGGGGTGATGCAAATCAACACATCACTTTGGCGCGCCATATCGATCAGACTCTCACAATAGGTATAATCCACCGGCTTCGCGCTACGCGAATGATAAAGAATTTTGGCGTTAAACGGAGCGAGTTTCTGAGCAATGGCCTGCCCGATCCGACCCATGCCCAAAATACCAACAATTTGATTATCTGCAGAGCGCGACAAGGGCGCATTGCCCTCGCGCTCCCACGCACCCGAGCGCACATACGCGTCTTCTGCCAAGAAGTTTCGATAGCATGCGAGCATCAGCAAAAGCGCTGTGCTCGCCACTTCGGCATTCAATACATTCGGCGTATGCGTGACATGAATGCCGCGTGCGGCGGCGGTTTCAGTGTCGATCGCATCATAGCCCACCCCGTAGCAGCTGATCACTTTCAAATTGGGCATCGCCTCCATATAGGCGGGCAAAATCCCATCATGACCATTGGTGGCCACGTAGGAGATTTTATCACCATGCTCTGCCAACCAAGCGCTTGGATCTGCGATATCCGACAATGCATGGATGTTAAGTTTTTCAGAAAGGCGATGCAGCATCTCGTCCGTTGCGTCGCCGATCAGTAAAAGATCAGGCATGCTCATGCGTCTTCCGTAACGCTTTGACGCTGCGATCCAAGGCCTTCGATCGTCAGCTCCATCACATCGCCGCGCTTGAGATAGATCGGCTGCGGCTTGATCCCCATTCCAACGCCAGGGGGGGTTCCGGTGCTGATCACATCACCCGGGTGCAAAGACATCAACCCAGAAAGATGTTCAATTATTTCCGCTACGGAAAAAATCATCGTATTGGTGTTGCCTGTTTGCATCCGCTTGCCGTTCACATCTAAGCTCATCGTCAAGTTTTGCGGATCCACAATTTCGTCACGTGTGACCAACCAAGGGCCGGTTGGCCCGAATGTGTCGCAGGATTTTCCCTTCGTCCACTGCCCGGTAAGCGAGGTTTGAAAATGACGCTCAGACACATCATTTACAACGCAATAGCCAGCCACATAATCAAGCGCCTCTTCTTGCGAGACATATTTGGCCGTTTTACCGATCACCACGCCCAGCTCGACCTCCCAATCTGTATGGGTTGATCCGCGCGGCATCGACACATCATCGTTCGGACCAACAACAGCCGATGTGGCTTTGGCAAATAAAATTGGATGTTCGGGAATTGCGGCGCCAGTTTCAGCCGCGTGATCGGAATAATTCAACCCGATACACAGAAATTTTCCAATGTTTCCGACGCAGGCGCCCAGGCGTGGGCTGCCATCAACCAATGGCAGCTTGTTAGGATCGAGCGCGCGTAATTTATCCAGCTCTGCATCTTGCAGCACGGCCCCGGCAATATCAGCAACATGCGATGACAGGTCTCTCAGATCCCCATTTTGATCAATCAAACCAGGTTTTTCCGCACCGATGGCCCCGTAACGAACAAGCTTCATTCTCTATCTCCTAATGGTTGTCGCGCGGCACATATTTGCGCGCAATATCTCTGTAATTATCGGCATCTTTCAAAATCATACCTTCATCGAAGCGCCCGACCTTTTCGCGGAACAGCTCTTGCCAGGGCGAATGATTCTCTGGGTAGGGATAGCCTTCGGCCTCAAAGGCGCGCGCGCGCTCTGCAAGTTCGTCCAAAGGCACCAGCATATCCGCCGTGCATTTTTTAAGATCAATGCGGACGCGATCGCCAGTTTTCAAAAGTGCCAGCCCACCGCCAGCCGCCGCTTCTGGCGAGGCATTCAAAATTGAAGGGCTTCCTGATGTGCCCGATTGACGGCCATCGCCAATACAAGGCAGCGCCTCAACGCCTTTTTTCAGCAAATAGGCAGGTGGGCGCATATTCACCACTTCGGCGCCCCCCGGATATCCAATCGGCCCTGTACCACGCATGAAAAGAATACAGGTTTCATCGATATTTTCCGCAGGATCATCAATGCGATGGTGAAACTCTTCGGGCCCATCAAACACAATAGCCCGGCCTTCGAACGCATCTGGGTCCTCGGGGTTTGAAAGATAGGTTTGCCGAAAATTATCGCTGATCACCGAGGTTTTCATGATCGCACTGTCAAACAGGTTCCCCGATAAATTTATAAACCCGGCTTGCGCTTTGATGGGCGCGCTAACGGGTTTGATCACATCTTGGTTTTCGCTGCGCCGGTCGATACAGTTATCGCCCATCGATGCGCCATTAACGGTAAGCGCTTTGGGATGCGGCAATAAACCAGCTTCGAGCAACTCTCCAACAACCGCCGGGACGCCGCCCGCCCTTTGATAATCTTCACCCAGATACTCCCCCGCGGGCTGCAAATTCACCAAAAGCGGGATGTCATGGCCAATGCTCTGCCAATCATCATTGTTCAATGGCACGCCAAGATGGCGCGCAATCCCGTTCAAATGGATCGGTGCATTGGTAGAGCCGCCAATCGCAGAATTGATCACGATCGCATTTTCAAAGGCCTCACGCGTCATCACATCGCTTGGCCGCAGGTCTTCCCACACCATATCGACGATCCGCAAACCAGTTTCATAACTGATTTGCCCGCGTTCACGATAGGGCGCCGGAATCGCTGCAGAGCCGGGCAATTGCATGCCCAGCGCTTCGGCCAAGGAATTCATCGTGGTGGCGGTGCCCATCGTATTGCAATAGCCAACCGAGGGTGCGGCACTGGAAACCAGCTCCATAAAACCGTCATCATCAATATCGCCCGAGGCCAACATCTCGCGTGCCTTCCAAACGATGGTGCCCGACCCGGTCCGCTCGCCGTTGAACCAGCCATTCAACATCGGTCCTACCGAAAGCGCGATGGCCGGGATATTCACCGTCGCGGCCGCCATGAGCAGCGCAGGGGTGGTTTTATCGCAGCCAATATTCAGCACCACGCCATCAAGCGGATAGCCAAATAAGGTTTCAACAAGCGATAGATAGGCCAAATTGCGATCTAACATCGCGGTTGGGCGCTTGCCGGTTTCCTGAATCGGGTGAACAGGAATTTCAATCGGTGTGCCGCCGGCCGCGATGATCCCGTCGCGCACGCGCTTGGTCAGCTCAAGGTGATGGCGGTTGCACGGGCTGAGATCGCTGCCGGTTTGGGCGATCCCAATGATCGGTTTGCCCGATTGCAGCTCTTTTCGCGTCAGGCCGTAATTCAGATACCGCTCTAAATAAAGCGCTGTCATTTCGCGGTTATCCGCATTCATGAACCATTTACGTGATCTTAAGTCTTCAATTTGAATTTTTTTCATAAGTTTATCCTGACCATCCGCCATCAATGATATGGGCTTGCCCTGTGGTAAAGGCACTTTCATCGCTGGCAAGATACACCACCAGCGCCGCGATTTCTTCTGCTTTTGCAATCCGCCCCATCGGTTGGCGCGCAATAAAAGCTTTCATCGCCGCCTCGTAATCACCGGTGGCATACAAGCGATCATGCAAGCTCGGGCTTTCAACCGTGCCCGGGCAGATCGCATTGCAGCGGATCCCTTTGGTAATGTAGTCGATTGCAACCGATTTTGTGAGGCCCAGAACCGCCGCCTTCGTGGTCCCATAGACAAACCGGTTTGGCGCTCCGATAACCGAAGAGCAGGCTGAAGACATATTGATAATAGAGCCTGATCCGCGCTCTAACATGCCCGGCAAAGCCGCCCGCACGGTCCGCAACATCGAGCGCACATTCAGATCAAAGGCGAAATCCCAATCTTCATCGCTGGCCTCTAGCACCGTGCCATTATGCACAAAACCGGCACAATTGAACAATACATCGGGCTGCGCTACTGAAACGCCCGCCACCACAGAGGCCTCTGAGCGGACGTCTAATTCAAATATTTCTAAAGTGCCGGTCGCCTCAGATTTCAACTGCGCCAAGCCTTCGGGATTTATATCAGTGGCGAATACCTCAGCGCCCTCAGCCGCCATCGCCAAAGCCGCCGCGCGGCCAATCCCTTGACCCGCCGCCGTCACCAAAATACGTTTATTTTTCAATCTGTTACCAGACATACACTTCCCCCCCATTGCCCGTGCTAAAACCCAATATTTCTGGGCAACGCAACCTTCGCTTCGCTGTGACTAACATCAGATGCACGAACACTCAACAGTTACGGAACGCGGCCACAACGACCGGCAAATCCTGAGTGACATCCGAAATTTCATCTTTATTGTGACGGTATAAAGAGCAAAATGAGGATGCCATGTCGGAAATATCAAAGGTCGCATTTCTAGGAACAGGTCTTATGGGGTTCCCAATGGCTAGGAATTTATCTGCCGCCGGCGTCACGCTCAGCGTTTGGAACAGATCTGCTGAAAAAGCGACCGGGCTCTCTGGCTTTGGCGCGCATGTGGCGACAAGCGCCGCAGAGGCAGTTAAAAATGCTGATATAATCATTTCAATGGTGTCAGATGGCCCGACCGTGGCCCTGATCTTAGATGATGCGGCCTTGCAAAAAGCGCTTAAACCCGACGCAGTCTGGGTGGATATGTCCAGCACGAAACCAGAAGAAGCCCGCGCCCAAGCGGCGCATTTGCGCGCCTTTAACATCCGCCATTTAGACGCGCCCGTTTCAGGCGGCACCAAAGGGGCCGAAGCCGGCAGTCTTGCAATTATGGTTGGGGGGGCTGTCAATGATTTTTCGCAAGTTCAAGATGTTCTGGCCGGCATGGGCCGGCCAACCCATGTGGGGCCATCGGGCGCTGGACAATTGGCCAAGCTGGCGAACCAGGCCATCGTTGCCGTTACAATCGGCGCGGTTGCCGAAGCCATGCTGCTGCTCGAGCGCGGCGGCGCCGATCCGGCAGCGGTGCGGGCAGCCTTGCAGGGCGGCTTTGCTGATAGCGTTATTCTTCAGCAACATGGAGAGCGTATGACGACGGGCAATTTTGTGCCTGGTGGCCCTGCCAAATTTCACCTCAAAGATCTGAATAACGGGCTAAATGAAGCCGCACAGCTTGGCGTGACCTTACCCGTCACGCAGCATATCCGAGATCGCTTTAAATATTTCGTTGAGCATATGGGTGGCGCAGATACAGACCATTCTGGCCTGTATTTAGAATTGCTCGAGCATGGAAAGAACAAGCCATGACAAAAATCTTGATCCTTGGCGGGGGCGGTATGGTGGGGCAAAAGCTTGCCAATCACCTTTTGGCAAGCGGCTTGCCCGGCCATAAGACGCTCGATATTACTTTGTTTGATATGGCTTTTCCCCTGAAACAAGACGGGCGTCTGCGCTGTATAACCGGCTCTTTGACCGATGCGCAAAATATTACCATGCTTGCCCAATTGCGCCCCGATCTCGTCTTTCATCTGGCATCGATCGTTTCAGGCGAAGCTGAAAGCAATTTCGACGCGGGCTGGCAAGTTAATATGTTCACAATGTGGCATTATCTGGAAGCGTTAAGAAAACTGCATATAGAAACCGGCGGAACATATGTGCCCAAAATTATTTTCACCTCGTCAATTGCCGTCTTCGGGGGCCCGTTTCCGGAACAGATTGACGATACGTTTTTAAGCGCCCCTCAAACCAGCTATGGAGCTCAAAAAGCCTCCTGTGAATTGCTGCTGTCAGATTTTAGCAGAAAAGGGTTTGTAGATGGGATATCCTTGCGATTACCAACGATCTGCGTGCGCCCAGGCAAGGCCAACCTAGCCGCCTCATCGTTTTTTTCAGGGATCATACGCGAGCCTTTAAATGGCCAAAAAGCAATTTTACCCGTGGATGAAAGCGTGCGCCATTGGCACGCTTCTCCGCGCGCAGCCGCGGGGTTTTTAAGGCATGCCGCAACGTTAGACAGCCGCCTGTTGGAAAATCGGCGCGCGCTCAACCTGCCAGGCGTAAGTTGCACCGTGGCGGAGCAAATAGAGGCGCTGCGCCGCGCTGCGGGCCAGTCGGTCGTTAACTTGATTGAGCGTCGACCTGATGACACGATCATTAATATCGTTTCCTCCTGGCCTCGAAATTTCACCGCGCAACGTGCGCGTGCGCTGGGCTTTCAAGCAGAAGCCAGTTTTGATGAGATCATCGCAACCTATATTCAGGATGATTTGCCCAGCGCTGGCAAGGTCAAAGCTGATTAATAAGGAAGCTTGGGCAGCTCGGGCGGCATGTCGAACACCAAGTTTCTTTCTAAATGGCTATAGATACGAGACCGAATCAATGCCTCATCTCGCATTAAAGCAGCCTCTAAAATTCCCTGATGCTGCTCAATGTTTTCGGCAACAAATACAAATTTCTTATCAGAATTAAAAACTTGCTGGCGAAATCGCTGGTAGATCATCGCATGCGTGGCTTTGAGCACATCTGATCCGCAATCTGAAATGAGGGTCTCATGAAAGGCTTGCTCGGCTTTTGCCCAAAGAATGAAAAGTGGCGTGTGGTCAGCGCTTCCTCGCACTCTTTTTTCAATATGCGACAATTTATGATGCGCCGCGGTCAACCGAGATTCCCAGTCAATGCCACCCTGACGAATCGACAAGCATGCCCCCTCGCATTCTAGCAAAATACGCAGATGCGTCAGTTCATGTTGTGCTTGATCGGTTGGAATTGGAACGCGAAAGCCACGCTGCTCTTGAAAAGAAACCAAACCAACGGTGGATAATCTGAACAAAGCCTCTCGAATGGTGCTGGCCGAACAATTATAATCATTACGCAAAACGGCAGGTTTTAATTTAGTATTCGGCGTCAACCCGCCCGAGGTTACCCGCAGACGCAGACCTTCGTAAATATCGTTTTCTTCATCCATCCGAGGCTCTCTTACTGCGTTCTAATCATGGTATAATATTATTATTTTAGCAAAATCACGAAATTTTCAAGAAATTAAATAAAAACTTGAAGAAACAGATCAAGCCCTCTAGGCTTTTCTGTGTTGATTCAAGGTCAGAGCTTCTACGGTTCTGGATAATTCGGCTATAAATGTCTGGGAGGACATCATGAAAATAGTAAAAAAGGTAGCCTTTGCTGCCGGTATCGCAGCTATGGCTGCAACAAGTGCATCCGCAGCGACCAACCTGCGCATTCAAACGCATTTCTCTGAAGAAAGCCCCAACGGTAAGCTTGCGGCGCAATTTATCGACAATGTGCAAACAATGTCTGGCGGTGAGATCTCGATCGAGATGTATTATTCATCTTCCGTGGTTTCTTCTGTGGAAACATTCGACGCCGCTGCAACAGGTGTTTTGGATTGCGACATGACAGGTGGTGCTTACCAAACAGGTAAGAACCCTGCATTCCAATTTGTTGGCGACATCATGGGCGGATATGACTCACCCTGGGATCAGTATAGCTGGCTCTATAACGGTGGTGGTTATGAGGCAGCACAAGAGCTGTACAACAAATATGACATGCAGTTCATCGGTTGGTGGATCCCAGGCATGGAGAGCCTGTCTTCTTCAAAACCAATCCGTAACGCAGAAGATTTCAAAAACTGGAAATTCCGGTCACCTCCAGGCATGGCGACGATGATTTTTGACAATCTTGGCGCCTCACCCATCGTGATGGATTTCACCGAAATCTTCACCGCTTTGGAAACTGGTATCATTGATGGAGCGGATGCATCAAACATCGCCACAAACGTGAGCTTGGGCCTGTATGACATCGTGAAGCACACAAACTATCCTGGCTTCCACTCAATGCCATCTGACCACTTGGCCTGTAACAAAGCTGTTTGGGATGGCATGCCCGAAGCACACCGCCGCATCATTAATGTTGCGATGGAATCATTAGCCTTCCAAACCTCAATGCAGGTTGGCAAAGGCATGACTGCAGCAGCCTCTAAGCTGCGCGGCGAAGGTGTAACCTTGCATGACTGGTCTCCCGAAGATCGGGCCAGCTTCCGCGCCGCTGCACAAGCCGCTTGGAGCGATTTCGCAACCACTCCAGAAGCGAAAGCTCTGCTTGCGAGCCACGTGACATATCTCAAAGAGCTGGGTCTGGTAGACTAAGTTTATTCATTGATAATTAACCAATAACGGGGCCCTGCGGGGCCCCGTTATCCGAACAGGCAAAGATTTAAAACGTAAGAAAAAGGTGAGTTGGGCTTCCCAATGGAAATAACCAAAATCACCAGCCATATTCTGCAATATGACATGCCGCAGACGCTGGGCTATTCTCAACAGTTTTATGACAAACGCACCGCGCATCTGATCGAAGTTGAAACCGACGAAGGCTTCACCGGTTGGGGGGAATGCTTTGGCCCGGGTAATATTGCGCTTGCGAACCGCACCATCGTGCAAGATGTTATTCAACCAATGATCTTGGGCCACTCACCGCTTGATCGGGATGTCTTGTGGCATAAAACCTATAATCTAATGCGCGACCACGGACAAAAGGGCATGCCGATGCAGGCCTTATCTGGGGTAGATATCGCGCTGTGGGATATTGCCGGAAAAGTCGCAAATTTACCGCTTTATCAACTGATCGGCGGCGCGCATCGCAAACAAATTCCCGTTTATGGATACGGCATGATGCTGCGCCCGGAGCCGCTTGAAAATTTGACGGCCCGCTTTAAAGAAGAAGCGCGCGCGATCAAAGATATGGGCTTTGTTGCAACAAAAATGAAAGTGGGCTTGGGGCCTCGCGCAGATATAAAACTGGCGGAAGCCGTGCGGCGCGGCATTGGCGATGATTTTAGGTTCATGGTGGATGCAAATCACTGCTATACAACAAGCGATGCTTTTACCGTGGGGCGCGCGCTTGAAGATCTTGGCGCCTATTGGTTTGAAGAACCGATCGCACCAGAAGATCTGCAAGGTTACCGCGAATTGCGCGCGGGCTTGAAGGTCAATATTTCAGGCGGTGAAGCCGAATTTAACCGATGGGGTTGGCGCAGTCTGCTGGAATCGCGCGGGCTGGATATAGCCCAGCCGGAAGTGTGTGCCTTGGGGGGTATATCTGAATATTTGCGGGTATTGGCGCTGTGTCACGCGCATTTCACGCCGGTGGTCAATCACGTCTGGGGGTCGGCGGTTGCCGTTGCAACCAATATGCACTTACTCGCGTCCATGCCTGATTTGCCCGGGGGGATGAACCCTTGGGAGCCAATGTTGGAATTTGACACAACCGATAATAAATTCCGCGATGAATTGTTGGAAACACCGTTAGAAATTCAAGCGCAAGTTGCCAAAACCAATGGCTATATTGCGCTGCCACAGGGGCCAGGCCTTGGGATCACACCAGACAGAGACTTTTTGCAATACTTTGCACTATAATTAACGTAGCTTCATCAAGAAGCGCGAGGGGAGAAAACGCATGCAGGGAAATACGGTTAACCACAAGGAATGGTATATACCAGCCGCCTTTATCATTTGTTTCGCCTGGCAATGCTGGCACTTCCCCTATTTCATCCTGGATTTTTTCACTCCAGAGGACCAATCGCTGTTTGACCAGCTCTCTGCTCAAATGATCCGCAATGATGTGACCCCGAATCTGCCAGGCTTGTTTGGCGGATTCGCGGATATTGTAGATTGGTTCACGCTGATTGCGCTTCCTATTTTGCTGGTTTTTGGCTTGTTCACGGTTGAACGGGCGCGCATGGAATTCGAGCATTGGCGCCCGGTAGATCGGTTCGCTGTTTTCATTGGTCGGATCACGATGGTGCAAATCGTTCTACTGACCAGTGTGATGATCTACGAAGTGTTCATGCGCTACGTGGTGGAGGCGCCTACATTATGGGCCAATGAGCTGTCATTATGGGTGGCCAGCTTTGTGTTTTTATGCGCAGGGCTTTACGCGATGCAGCAGCGCAGCCATATTAGGATTTTCTTGCTCTATGACGTTTTACCGCGCGCTTTACAACGTGTCTGCGACACCATCTCAACCATTCTCATCGTTATTTTCGCTTTCTTTTTATGTTACGGTGGGTATGGCGAGTCTTTCAAAAAGTTTTACAGTTGGGAAACATTTGGCACCGCCTTTGATCCACCGATACCCGCAACTTTAAAGCCGTTTATTTTGGTGATGGTATCTTTGGTAGCCTTGCAGTCTGTGTTTAACCTATTTTCTGACTGGAAGCTCGAACCCGTCAAACATTCAGCAACAGACGATATAGAAGACGAAATTGAAACACTGAAACGCAACGTGGGATCAAACTGATGGATATCGGAACTATTTCTCTGGTCTTGTTAATAGGCCTGTTTATTTTACTTGCCATCGGCATGCCTCTTGGCTTGGCCTCGGCCATTTTGGCCGTTTTGGTTTTAGTAATGAAGTTTGAACCTGCGCTTTTGTCTAACCCGCTCAGCTTCGGGTGCCCTGACTGGTATACTGAGGCAAATCCCGGCGCGCGATGTACGCTTACCGGGAGGCCGGGGGCGGGAGCCCTGAATATCCTGCAGCAAAAAATTTACGGCGTCATGACCAGCTATGTTTTGATTTCGGTACCTTTGTTCATCTTTATGGCCTCGCTATTGGAACGTTCGGGTATTGCCAAAGATATGTATAGCTCTTTGAATGTCTGGCTGAACGGAACCCGTGGCGGTATTGCTATCGTGACCTCGATCATGGCGGTGATTATGGCCGCGATGTCGGGCATTATTGGGGGAGAAGTGGTGCTGCTGGGATTGATTGCCTTGCCGCAAATGCTCCGCCTTGGCTATAATCAAAACCTCGCAATCGGAACCATCTGCGCCTCGGGATCTTTGGGCACAATGATCCCCCCCTCAATCGTTTTGATCATGTATGGGTTGATCACAGAGACCTCGATCAAAGCGCTGTTTACCGCAGCGTTTTTACCCGGTTTCATGTTGGCAAGCTTCATCATCATCTACATCATTATTCGCACCCAAATCCGCCCCGAAGATGCCCCACTGCCTGAGCCTCGTGAAGGCGAGCCGCAGGGATATGACAAATTGAAACTGTTCATCGCGTTTTTGAATGTTGTCTTTTTTGGCGCCGTGACCGCATTATTCTTGCGCGCTTTTTTCTTTACGGTCACGGGCCAAAACGCGCCCTTGGATGACGCCATAGAGCCCATCTTCTTAGGAACCGCGGATTACCTGCCATGGTTTGCTGGCTATATCATTGCCTCAGTGCTGATCGCGTTTTTTGGCTTTGGCCGCGAACGCTCGGCCTTGGCCTGGGAAATGGGCAAAGGGTTGGTCGCACCTATTGTCGTGATCGGCGTGGTGCTTGGATCCATTTACGGTGGCATTACGGGCATTACAGAAGCGGCAGGCATGGGCGCGATTTCGGTTTTGATCATCGCTATATTACGCGGCGAAGCCAGTTTTGAGCTGATCTGGGACAGCCTAATGCGTACGATGAAATCAACCGGAACCATCATTTGGGTGACCATCGGCGCCGCAGCGCTTGCAGGGGCCTATACGATCGCGGGTGGGCCGCGTTTTGTGGCAGATCTGATCGTTGGCTCCGAAATGCCCACAATGCTGGTTCTTCTTTCTATGATGCTTATTCTCTTGATCATGGGCGCTTTTATGGATTGGGTTGGAATTGTTTTGTTGATCATCCCGGTCTTTTTGCCGATCGTTTTGCGCCTGCCTATTCAAGAAATTGGCATTTTTGGTGAATTAAATCCGCGCCATGTGGCAACTTGGTTTGGGGTGTTATTCTGTATGAATATGCAGGTCAGCTTCTTATCACCGCCCTTTGGACCGGCCGCATTTTACCTCAAATCAGTGGCGCCTGCGCATATTTCGCTGACCGATATTTTCAAAGGCTTCTTACCCTTTATCGGCATTCAGCTGATGGCCTTGTCAGTCTT
>Ga0181574_10004191_pt1 | contig 12553 bp, 11 predicted proteins | sample 101ome_24_FD_145600 | JGI IMG/M metagenome (GOLD analysis project Ga0181574, IMG submission 145600) | Coastal salt marsh microbial communities from the Groves Creek Marsh, Skidaway Island, Georgia - 101410AT metaG (spades assembly) | ecosystem: Environmental > Aquatic > Marine > Intertidal zone... | reverse complement strand
TCAGCGTCTCGTGCTATTCTTTTGGTTGACTCTTCAGCGGCCATCAAGTACATGGTTTGTGATTTAATAATATCTAGCATAGACTTTTGTAGAGTAGCTAATACCTCAAACATTCTAGGAGCTAATTCACCTCCATCAATAGTTTCCAATAATGTAGTTAGTGCTCTTTCTCCCGCCTGAAGTTGATAAATGAGAGACGCCATAGTCATCTCATCCATTTTCTTTTTAGCTTGAATATATTCGTCTTTTTCTATAATATCTGCATCAAGATAAAATTTCATTAGACTAGTAATTGTCTTTTGAGCTTGCTTACTAGCCATACCCTTTAATTCACCATAGTTAATCATAGGCGTAGAAGGTTGATTTATAATAGGCAAATCAGTAGGATCTGAATCAATATCTAAATCATTATTGCCTATTAAATTATCAAGCTCTCTTCGTATCTCGTCAGCTTGTTCTGAAACTGTTTTCTTGTTTTCACTCATATTATGATATTATATTCTATATATCTAATTTATAGATAGATAGCACAAGTCTAATTATTATCTACTTTGGCTATACTTTCTAAGCATAATACTTGGTATAGCGTTATCTGTTAAAATATTTATATGTGAATCTCTAACAACGTATTGTTGTAATACATTTTGATGCTGTTCAACTTCAATTGTCTTTGTAAATATTCTAATATTTGTCATCCACATGTATCCACCGTGTAGATTATATTGCTTATCTGTTTCCCAGGTTAGTTCTGCTGGTATGTTTTTAGTTTCATTAAATACAGTTTCTAGTCTATTGGGTGAATTTTGCGGTAACCCTTCATTTACAATATCATTTAGTCTGTAAATATTAACTGACATTTCATTATATTGATTATTAATATTGATAACCATTGAATACCACATAGAATCAGTAGCTTCATAAAAAGGATTTTCAGTATTGTCTATTGCTCCAAAATCAAATAAGTAAGTTTGATCGTTAAGAGTTACTCTAAATTCTTGTCTGGATGTTTCAATTAATATACCTTTATCCCCATCTAATCCATTTATTAAGGTTTGGTGTACTGTATTAAAAGTCGTATTTAAAATAGGCTTAAACCAAGCAGTATATGCTAAATTTGCATCAGAAGATAAAGAAGAATTTAAATTATAAATAATTGCTTCATCAAATACACTTTCATATCTTTGTGTACTTGTGTCCATAACTTTTTCAATAGCAGTAGTTAAATCATAATAATTTCTAGATATGACCGTCCATCTGTTTCTTAAATCCACATCAGCTATATTTAATCTTTTATTTATAGCGGCTCTGATTCCATCTTGAACTACGTGAAATACAGTCTTGTATTGCTGAGGTTTAGTAACTTTATCAAACTCCTCTTGTATTTCTTCTCCAAATACCTCTTCTACTCCGACTACTAGGTCGTCCACTGTCTGTTCAACGACATCATCAGTATGAATACTGGATGTTCTATCCTCATACTTCTTAAGCTGAACCCTCCAGTAAGTTAAACTTCTGTTGAACTCATCTGCAAAAGTGACTGAAACAACCTCATACATGCGATTGTTGAACGGGAAGAATAGATAATCTCTACTTCTTGGAGAGGGACCTAAACCAAACGCTTTATTAAATTCAGTTTTAGTGATATGAATTTCAAAGTTTTCAAAACCCATACCAAAAATATCATAACTTATTTCTTCAGTTGGAAACTCATTATCTGGTACCATAACCTTAACTAGACCCTCTTCAACAACATTATATAAAGAATATTCCATTAATATAACATCTCTTGATCTTTGATCTGGCTCAATTCTAAAATATCTAACTTCATGACCCCATATAGAAGTAGAAACATCGGTAATTTGCTTATATAAATTAACAGGTCTTTGTAATTCGTATGGATTAAATAAGTTTGACTCACATTCTACAATAATACCTTCGCATCCTACAAATGCCCAAGGATCTTCACAATCTGCACAGAATTGAGGGCATGCTTCAATAGTTCCATTTACTGTCTCTAATTCATATGTGATACTTAATATAGTCAACGAATCTGTAACCCCATTACTTGACATTCTATCAACTGTCGCTCTTACATCTAACCAAAGGGGTAAATTAGAATTAAAATTGATAGACATTAAATCTCCGTTTGATGTACCGTTATTTAATGGTCTAAATTCTGACATTTCTCCTCCATCAGCATCTTTATTTTGAGACCACCTATACTCATAAACGAATCTATTATTTTCGTTTGGCTCTTCATAAAATTTAAGACCTGGTCCAGTAAAAGCAACCTGTTCTAAAACTTCAAATTGCCCATTTACTGCATCATATGCTGAATTAACCGTAAAATATTGGTTACCTACTATAATTTTTTCACCAACATTAAAGGTAAAATCTCCATTAGTTGTAACTATATTTGAACCAGAAGTAAAATTAAGTGTAACGTTTCTTGTTCTTTCTGTTGAAACGCCAGCTACTATGTTCCAACCTAAAACTTTAAGTATACCGCTATATGGTTCCTTAAGTCTAGCTATTAAAACATCACCTATCTCAGTAGCTGTATAGCCCGTTACCATTATTTTCTAGAAATATTTTTGTTAACCTCATCTTCAGGCTTATATACTTCACCTAAAATCCAACTTGTTACAAACCCTGAAAGAGAAACAAAATAAACTGTAACTTCATTTAAATTTTGCTTATACCACATTGTAAAACCGCCTGCAAGCGCCCATAATAACGTAACGATGTATATCATGGCCTCTCTTCTAGAAGTTGGACCTTTCTTAAATACACTCGATTTTATTGACGGCTTTTTGGTTTCTGACCATACATAAATTCCGACATAAGCGGTTAAAGATCCAAAATAAACCGAAAGCTCTGATAAACTGGTATCTTTAAATACACCAAGAGCTCCTAATACAACCCAAAGTGCAACTACAAGATAAACTAAACCTTCGCGCTTTCCCATATTGTTTCGACTTTTCTTTATATATCTTAGTCGAAATCTGTCACAAGAAGAAGCTCTGGATTATCTGTTTGATAAGGCTCTATTTCTTGCATAATCAAATTAATGGGTGTTAATATTTCACTAGAATTATTAGTAGCTAAGAATATATCTAACTTTGTATTTAAGTCATCTGCTTTTATGACCGTAAACTGTTGTCCTCTTTTTAAAATATTAGCTTTATAAAGAATAGAATTGACAAGCGGCAATTGTACTTTATTAAAAACGTCAAATAGTCTAAGAGTTCCTCTAACAACTTTAACAGAATATTTGATTGTTTTCATATCATCTATATCAACTACTCTATTATAAGAAACATTAGAATTAAGAGTAAATTTAACCCATCTTAATCCAACTAAATCTTCTAGCATTTTCCATAAGAAATAAACCGAAGTTGCTTCTTTATGAACAATTGAACTATGCAACGACTCTACTCTATTTATTTCTTTTCTAAAATTAGCTAAAAGAATAGATTTAAGAGATTCAGAAGAAACTAAAATAGAGTTTTTACTTAATTTTTTATGAGAATTAAATCCCTTAAGTATACCCCAAATTCTATTATCAACTGAGTTATATCTATAAAGCGTAATATCTACAACCTCTGAAAATGTATCTTTATTCTCCGTAAACATTAATTTGTTGTTCGATATTTTTAAGGTCATCGAACAAGTCATTCTTTGCAAATTTAAGCATTTCTTGATACTCTCTTTTGCCTATCTCATTTTTATCTAGATATAATTGAATGGCTTCTTCGCTTGGAATATATTTATCAACTTTTTGTTTCGTTGCTTTTTTGGTTTTAGTATAAAACCATGTAGGCACAGATTTAAATCTAGAAGCAACCATAGACCAACAATCAACAACTGAAGCTCCATCTATTCTATTCAAATTAAACGCGTTTGCATTAGATGGATATTTAATAGCAAAAAAGCGATTAATCATAAAATGATGTCGCTTCTTGCTGTGTTGTTTTATTTTATTGTAATCTGATCTTTTCGTGAACATAATTTTCACGAAATCAAATAGCTTAGTTTCGTCTAGCATACATATTATACATTGATAAATTTTAAAGTTTACTTACACCATTCATAATATGCCATTGTGTAAGCTGTCTCATAATCGTGTCCCTCTTTTAAAAACTTATTTGCCCATTTTTGGACTTCAGCCTTTAATCCAAATGCATTAGCTTCGGCTAACACTTCTTCAATATACATGTGCTCTGATAAATCCATAATCAAAATAAATCGGTCAATTTCTTAGTTTTAGGATTTGTGTCTTCCTTAACTTTTCTACCTTTTACTTTTTTAATAGACTCTTCTTTAGGTACTTCTAAACCAGCAAATGGATCCATTGATGCCGGAGCTGAACTACCCCTTAACCAATCTGTTCCTTTAAGAATAAGATCTTTATCTAAAATCAATTCCATATTATCGATAGCACCTTCCCATTCTGTATCAATTTTTTCATAGATTGCATTTTGAATTGCATCAGGAATAGTCTTAGTATGCAACAACATCAATGAAATATTGCTGTTAAAATTAGCTTGAATTAAAGCAGGATTACTATGACCTATGACTCTATAGATAGTATCACAAATAGAAGTTTTAGCTTCTAAAGAAAAAAGGTGATCTATAGTAAACTCTTCTTTTTCTTTTAAAAACTGTGAAATAATTTTATCGGCTTGTTTATCCGTGATAGAATAATTACGAAGCTTACCGTTTTTCATTTCTTTTTGCCAAGTCACAACAGATGGAATATTATCTGACTTATCACCCGTTAAAATCTTTTTTAAGATAAACAAATCACAATCAACCTCTGTAATTTCAACCTTATTATCTTTGACCCATTGCAAAATATCGCCCTGATAGCGATCACGCATCATATGTTGACCACCCATATTAAATAGCATGTCATCATTTGACATTTCTAAAGAAGCTGAAGCTTCCATTGCTTCAGTAAAACCTTCAAAGGCATACAAGCTTTTGCGTGTATTATAATACCAAATAGTATGAGCGTCGTTGGCCTCGGAATAATTAACTAGCTGAATTAGGTCACGATCACCGGTCCAAACAATACATGATTTACCACGACCATTAAGCATTGTAGACCAACCAAAAAGAACATCATCGGCCTCAGCTCCTTGGGTTTGATGAATAGTAACACCCTTACTTTTTAGGATATCTTGGAACTGCTCGTATGTTTCATAGACTGCATTCCAATCAACATTAGAATCTTGCTTTCTAGTGCCTTTATAATCACTCTCAGGATACAGATCTTTTCTCCATGATTTGGAATCGACTGCCACTACTACATCATCTACAAAAGAATTAAGCTTTCGCATTTCAGATGCAAAGTCAATTGCAAGTTTCCTCATAAATTGACCTCGAGATTTATCATCTCCTAACAATTTACCTGATTTTGGTTTCGGCATTACAAAAAGCCGGCTAAAAACGAAATAGTTTCCGTCTATTAATAGAGTATGTTTTCCCACCTTCATGTGTCTTTTACAGTTAAATATAATACATTCTTGTTAAATATGAAAATATTTTAACATTTTTGTTTACGAACGAATTACTGTTTGTATTTCATATACACAACTTAACATTGTAATTACCGGATCAATAACATGAACCCTTTGGGCCTGATGATTAGCAACTGATATAATAACTTGTGGTATATGTTTACTACTTTGTGATTGTTCTTGGTTTATGTATTCAATAAACTCTTCGCCAAGTGACTGAAGTACATCGTCAACTCGATTTGAATAATTACTAACTAACATTTGATAATTTTTAGCAGGATCTGTTTCGTTAAAAATTAGTTCAAATACATCTTTAAACACTGAATTAAATCTTTTGACATCACTAACTGTAATATTAGTGGTGCCTTGCGTCTTAAATCCTTGTAATTTATTAAGAGTACTTCTAAGATCTGGAAAGTTTCTACGTACAAACTCTACAAGAGCATCTTTCTCAATAGTTAAACCTTCTTCCTTACAAATATGATAGACCCTCTTGATATACTTCTTGGTCAACTCAGACTCTTCTTGCTTATCAAAATCAAAATTAATAACTTCAAATCTGCTTAGAACCGGATCTGGAACTTTGTTAATATAATTACAAGTTGCTATAAATCTACTATTACTAGCAAATTGTTCCATAGTAGCCCTAAGTGCTTTAAAAAATTGATCGCTAACTCCATCAACCTCATCGAGAATCACAACCTTAAATGCTCCTGGGTCATCCATAATTGAGACAGTAGAACAAAAGTCAATGATACGAGTGCGAATAATATCGACTGAAGTGTCAGTTGATGCATTAATGTAAATATAAGGTAGATTAAACTGATTAACGATAGCCTTGGCAGTAGAAGTCTTACCCGTGCCAGGCGAACCAGCAAATAGCATGTTCTGAACTAAACCATCTTTAAATTTACTCATTACTCGATCCGGCAGAATAAGTTCATCAAGGTTTTGCGGTCGATACTTTTCCGTAAATAGTTGATTAATAGACTTCATATAATTAGCTTTGTAGCTTATATGCAAAAAGGCTAATTTGTTTAAGACGATACATATAATATGATAAATTGGAGAAATATCGTAATTGAACGGACAAAAGGACCATATCCAAAAAATAGATATGGAATTATACTAAAGAATTTATTAAAGGTACATCGTAAATTTTTAGTAGAAAATAGACATATTAAAAGATGGGCACAAAGTGACCAATTTATTAAATGCGCTATTAAAATGCAAAGACCTCCACTGAGAAACGCAGCATCTTCTAGAATATATTATGATTGGGAAAATAATTTACCAGTTACACAAGAACAGTTTAAAGAAAACTACAATACAATTGATTGGTTTTGTGCCATATCTAATAAGCCAATTAAAGCTAAATTTATGAACTTCGACCTAGAAAACTTTGTAGACGGTGAATATTTAGATGTACTAAATGCGCCAATGGTGGACAGTCGTATACTTAAAAGCTCAATTGAGTTTCGCAAGAAATGCAAAGAACTCCTGCTCAATGAGAGACAGGAGTTCCTTAAAGTTGCAAAGAAGAGCGCTAAGCGCCGTCTTTGATATTTATATTAGTCTTCTAAATCTATCAGCAACAGAGCCTGATTTAAATGCAAACGATTCTGTAACGTTTTCATAATTAAAAGATTCTTGAGGTAAATCTCTAAGTTCTTGTTGCTTTTCGGTTCTTTGATCTTTTAAAGATTCTATCTCTGATTCAAGTGTAGCTATTGCTTGACCTATTGGATCGTTTTCTGTAAAATCCTGTTTTATTTGATCCATTTGATCTTCAAGAGCTTGCAATTGCTCTTGATGATTGTCTGCTCGATCTGCCTCTGGAGTCGACCTTAAAGAGTCATATTCTGATTCAACCCTTGCATATTCTTGACCAGCTTCTGAATTTTGCGATTCTTCTCTTTTAGAGTCTAAATCTGCTTCTTTATCAGTTATTTGTTGATCTAGATCGTCAATTTCTTGTTGTATTTGTTCTGCTGTACGCTCGTCGTCGTCATCTTCTGCTGGAGGCGGTGGATCTGCTGGAGGTTCCGAATCATCGATACCATCGATAGAATCAACTTGGTTTGAATATTGATCAACCGCTCCATCAATCATTTTTTTAAAAGTAGTCCATTGCTCTTCAGCATCCGCTTCACTAGAACCGGCCTTCTTAAAGGTAGAAACACTTACGGCTGCATTAGCATCGCTATAAGCCTTTCTAAGTTCTTTAATTCTATCCTTTACTTCATCTGAAATTTCAGCTTCGTTAACTAGAGATTCTTGAACACCAAAGTCAACACTACCCAAATAGGTTGCATACTCGTTACCGGCCTTGAACCAGTCGACAATTTTCTTTTTTGCTTCTTTTTCCTCTTCGGTGCCTCTAGCTGACTCTTCGTCAAATTGTGCTTGAATAGCAGCAAGTTCTTCAGCTTTTTCTCTTTTCTCTTCTTCAGTTTTAGTTTTATGTTTTTGCATTTCCCGTTTTCTAAACGCGGCCAATCTTTCTACATGTTCAGGATTATCTGCTGCATACCCTGTTTCGATTTCTGCAGTTTTATCTATTCTTTCAAATTCTATCTTGTCATCCGTATCAAGCTTTTGAGTTTGCCATTGCTTCATTAAAAGTTCGGCTTCAATTTTATTATCATTCTGAAGATCAGTTAACTTAGTATTTAAGTCTCTAATTTTATCGTCTAACTGTTTTGTTAGTTTTTGCCTTGCGCTTTCTAATTTAGTCTTAACAGTGTCAGATCCTTTTTCAATAGCAGCGTCTCTTTGCTGCCTTAGTGCCTCTTTCTTTTGACTCTTTTTAATAGCTGGAGCATCACTTGCACCAACCTGTGCAATTTTTTCTTTATATGCAGTCTTGAGTTGATCGAGATACCCTGCTGTTTTTTCTGCTTCCTCTGCCTTAAATTTTGCTAGTTTTTCTACTTTGTTTAACTCAGCTTTTAAAATGTTTTTCTTCATCTTAGGATAAAGGCCGGTTAACTTAGCATAAGATTTCATAGATTTTACTTGCTTCATAATTTCAGCCATAAAATCTTCATTAATCATTTCTATAGTTTCTTCATTTTCTAAAATAGAAATAGATGCGTTTTCAAAATCTTTTAGTAAAATAGCATGCTCTTCAGTAATTTGCTTAGATAAAGTTTCCAAGTTATCTAAAATATTATCTACGTCATCTAAAATAGAGGTGGTATCATTTGAAGCCTTTACTACACCCTTTGAATTGATTTTAGTTTCCGTGTTCTTCTCAGTAGAAGCAAACTCCTCAAACATTTTTAATTTATTCTTTAGTTTCATATTGATGTTATTATATTATCGTTTTTGTATATATCCTCTTGTCAAATTTAAATTTGAAGCAAAAAGAAAGCCCGCAATTGCGGGCTTTCCTTATAGTATATTGAATTCTAATCTTTAAGATTATAGCTCTAGAGCGTCAACATCAAATGAGATGTACTGAGTCTCTGGGTGGAAGCCAGCCTCAACTAGTGCGTAGCGAGACTTAACTGCAACCTTAGGAGCCATAGTACCTTCAGCAATAGTCTGTACTGATTCAGCCATCAAGTAAGGCATGAATACTAGACCAGGACCGTTGCCGTCGCCCTTACGACCGACTAAGATCTCGTGACCGTCAGTACCAATAGAACCAGCACCTGTACCGTTAAATGACATTAGAGGATCAGTGTAAAGATTGATACCTGCAACAGATCCAACTGGGTAGATTGCACCTGCAACCTGGTTGAACGTGTTAGCCATTGGGTTTGGTACAAAACCAGCGATACCTTGTAGAGCTGAAGCAACTTTAGCATCAACGATTGCAAAGTTACCAGCACCTCTTCTACCTCTGTTAGCGATCAAGTTAGCCGCAGCTAAGATGTTAGTTAACATTCTTCTGTGAGCTTCACCTCTAGTATCACCACCATAAGTAGATGCACTAGCAGCAAGATTTACAGATGCAGTAAAACCAGCAGCAGTAGCGTTAGTAGATGCAAGTGCTCTCATTGCTCTTAGGATGTGAGCATTGATAGACTGAGTTAATTCGTTAGTTAGAACTGACTCAACCTGAGCAACAGCGTCAACGCCGAATTGCTTTAGGTCTTGAACCTGCTCACGAGTAACAGCAGCTGCAACTTGGAAAGTTTCAGCAGCAACTGACTTGCTGAATAGGCTCATGCCCATTAGTCTGTCAGCTGTTCTTTCACCGTCTTCTCTTGAGTAAGGAGAACCATCAGCATTACCAGAGAAGCCTGGGATGTGATCGTCAAGAGCCTTAACTAGCTCAACTGAATTAGCATCTGCACCTGCAGCCTCTAGGTCAGCAGCAACGTTAGAGTTAGCTGCGTCAGTAGAAACTACTAAGTAGATTTGCTTACCGTCAATTCTAGAATCACCAACATAAGTGTAATCACCGTTAGTACCGCCAGATGCAGCGATGTCAGCTGCGCCAGCACCAGATGCCTTAACATATGTTGGGTTTTCAGCAGTACCAGTACCGTTACCAGTGAAAGTACCAACTGTACCTCCTTCGTAAGTGAAGTCTAGGTAAGATAGTAGACCCATAGGACCAGCCATTGGTACAACAGGTACCAAGTCTAGACCGATAGTCTGAGCTGCAACTTGCATTGCCAATGGCAATAGAGTTGGAGCCTTATCTCCTGAACCAGGAGCGCCAGAACCTCCAACGTTTGCACTGTTAGATGTGCCTGGGAAGGTAACTGCGCCCATACCTGTTAGGTTCATAGGGCCAGGGTTGTTTCCTAAGGACATGATGTTTGCGTCCTCATATAGCTTGTGATTATGGCAGTATTCGCTCATCCAAGCTAGCTTGTTAGAATCAGAGATGCCAGTAGCCTCCTCGATAATTGGAGCCCAAGTATTTCTGATTTCCGCTTCATTAATTTTTTGCATAATTAAATTTTTTATTTTTTTTGCGGTTTGTTTAAATTCGACATTTACTTGGGCTTTCTGCTTCTGTCGCCCTATTCGTCGATGTTATATGATTACTTTTTAAATCTCTTTCTTTAATCATTATAGAATTTTTCTTCAGCTGCTTTCGCAGCTTTTAAAGCCTTTGCAATAAGTTTAGTAGCACCTGATAATGTTCCATCATGTTCACCGACAGTACCTTCTTCAGGATCTCCGTTCATCGCATACCAGATCACCTCGTAGTTATGATCGACTTCGACGTCTAGTGAGCCGTCTCCAGGAGGATGGCCTAGTGCTCCAAGAGCTGCATCAAGGGTCCAAAAATTGATACCTTCGCCCTCTTGATTTTCTGGGTTTTTATACACAGTATAAGATTCCTGCCATTCATCATCATATTGTGCCATTGCCATTTTTAGTAATTTTTTAGCAAAAGCAGGATCGTTTTGAACTTTTTTTTCAATACGGGAATCTTCGTTTAAGAAATTTTCAAAAAGATTTAAATATTTCATTACTTTTTAAATCTCTTCTTTAACTCATCAGCATAAGTAGAAACGTCGTACATTGGCTTAGTTTCTTCTTGAACCGATTTCTTTTCGTTGACCATTTCAAGTCTTTCCATATTAGGCTTAGACTCTCTTAGGTCTCTAGTTTGCCAGAAGTTAGCTACTTGATACTCTGTGTTTAGAGTAAAGTACTTAGACTGAGCAAGAACTTGCGCTTGCTTAGATTCTGACAATGATTCCCATTGCTCTTTGTACTCAGAAGGCATTGCTGATAGAACAAATGGCTCTGCATTTCTGTTTTCAACAATCAATTGTGAAGACTCGATTAGAGAAACAATTTGGCCCTCAGTCATAAAGCCGCGTTTAGCAACAGCTTGTCTAACTTCTTTCTTAGCATCCTCATTCAACTCATTGTACTTAGACTGAGTAGAACCAGAAACGATTCTAAAGAATGATGGGTTTTCGTTTTCTTTGATTAGAGCCTTCTCAACTAGAGTATCAAGCTTAGAGCTAATCTCGGTTTTGTAAGCTTCTAGTGGATCGTGAACTCCTTCTTCACCAACATCAGATTTAGCCGGATCTTCGCTGTCTTTAGTTTCATCTTCAACCTCAGAGTCAGACTTCTTGAGATCAGCTTTTAGGTCTTCAGCGTCGGTAGTTGCATCTTCAATATCTTTAGAAACTTTACCTTCTTTAGAGTTATCTCCGATTTCATCGTCCTTTTCAAGATCTTCAACTTCTTTACCTGCACCCTTATCTTCTTTACCTTTACCTAATTCTTCAACGACCAAGTTTTCATTAATAGACTCAGCAATGTATTCTGCATATTGAGTAACTGACTCTAGGTTCTCCTTCAAGTAGTCTACGTATTCAATTAACTTATCGTTCTCAGTGAAACCATCATTACTAGCTTCTGCAATATAGTTAGCATATTCTTTCAACTTATTTACTGACTCAGCAACGGTTTCAGTATACTGAATAGACTGATCAACTTTTTCTGCAACATGCTCAGAGTATTGAATGCCTTGATCTGCCTTCTCTGCAATGTGCTCAGAATATTGAATTGATTGATCTAGTTTTTCTGCGACGTGCTCAGCGTATTGAATGCCACTGTCAGTTTGCTCAGCAACATACTCGGTGTATTGAATATTCTTATCTAGTTGTTCTGCTAAATATTGTGTGTATTCTGTAACTCTATTGATATTTTCAACTAAGTGATCGTTGTGAGCTATTACATCTTGCATTTGCTCCTCAACAGTTTTGTTAGCTGACTCGCTAACACCAGACTTGACTTCATCGATAGAGTCTTTTAGAGACTTAATCTCTTCAGCCAAGTACTCTGTATACTTATTGAAGTCATTTGCATTTACAAATTCTTCCATTTTTTCTATGTTATTTTGATTTGAGTTTGTTTCTAATACTTGAGGCTTATCAACTTCATATATAAATAAGTTGCTATCGTTTGAGAATCCGTATGACTCATTTACTCTTGAGAGCTCGGCATTCTCAAATCCTGGATCAGCAACTAAATCATATGTAAATAATTGCTTGATTTTAACCTTTCCACTTGACTCCACTGTTCCTGCAGCTCTA
>Ga0181574_10004190_pt1 | contig 12556 bp, 10 predicted proteins | sample 101ome_24_FD_145600 | JGI IMG/M metagenome (GOLD analysis project Ga0181574, IMG submission 145600) | Coastal salt marsh microbial communities from the Groves Creek Marsh, Skidaway Island, Georgia - 101410AT metaG (spades assembly) | ecosystem: Environmental > Aquatic > Marine > Intertidal zone... | reverse complement strand
TTGCCGATCACATCGCCGCTGGCGCACCGGTTCGGGCCGTGCTCGTCGAACCGCCACTCCGCCGGGTGCCGGAGGTGGGCGTTCCCGTCGTGCTTGGTGCCAACCTGCTGCATGCGCCGGTCGTCCGGCAGGCTCTGCGTGAGATCAACGCCATGCAGGAACCGCATCACCTGCAGATGCGGATCCGCCAACCGATGCCGGACTGGGGTGCTCACGGCTCCGATGCCTTCGGCGGCCCGCTGCACGACCCTGGCGTCCGACTCGTCCCGGTGCTGCTGTCTGCGGCCGCTGAGACAGCGGTTCACGCCGAGACCACAGAGATCCCCGGCGGTGTCCATGCCGCGATTGAATTGGCATCAGGGCGCCGCGCCGGCCTCGATGTCGCATGGCAACCCGGCTCCTCCCGAATCGAGCTCGAGGCGGCCGACGCCAGCGGCGTGATCCTGCTGACGCTGGATCCACTCCCCCGGCTCGAGATCGATGGCCGCCCCATCGAACCGCCCGACCTTCATCCGCTCGAAGCGCTTGGCTTTGTGCAGCAGATCGACCGGCTCACCCGAACCGTGTCCGGCGCAGACGCGTGGCCGGACATCTCGATCGGGCTTGGGATCGAAGCGCTCTTTCCCGCTCCGTAGGTTGCTGCAGGGTTTCACTGCAGGAGACCCGGACTGGCTACGATCTCGCCATGACTGCAGCAGCTCCCCCACTGGCCGCTCAAGTGAGTCGACTCGGTGCGCTGATCGCCGTGGCCATACTCGCAGGCGCGTGCGGAGGTGGGTCCGACGAGGCGTCAAGCGGCGTCGTGCTTCGCACACAGGGCGACATTGCGGTCGATCAGGACGAGGTCGCCGACACCACCACGTCTGTTGCTGGTGCAGCTGACGATGGAGCCGAACCCGAGGGAGATGACGCGTCGGCTGAGACCGAGACCACGACCTCCACCACGCTTCCGCAGGAACAGGAGACCGAGGGCGAGGCCCTCTTCACGGCCATCGGCGTGTTCCAAAGCTGTCTGGATGCGAATGGCTACGAGTTCATCGGTCTTCCCGACCCTTCCAACCCCGACGCACCGCAGAACGCCCAGGCGTACATCGACGCCCTCATCGACTGCGCTGCTCGCAGCCAGATCCAGGAGCGGCTCGCCGAAGCCGACGCCGCCCAGGCCGATCTCACGCCCGAAGAGGTCGAAACCCAAAACCGGCAATACGTCGCCTTCCGCGAGTGCATGATCGGCCGAGGCTGGGACATCCCTGACCCGGTCCCGAACGAGTACGGCCTCCTCTTCCCCGGTTTCCAAGCTGCGGCGAGTTGGGAAGGGCCACCGGGTGAAGACATCACCAGTACTGATGATGTCGGTGAATGCACCGACACCGCCGGCGTCGAAGTGGGTGCCGACTCATGAGCCGCAACCAGATCATGGGGGCGGTCATCGTCCTCACCCTCATCGCTGGTCTCGTTGTCGTGTGGCAGGTGACCGGCGACAGCGAAACCTCCGACGCTCCGGTCGAGATCCTCACCGACACCGTCGGCCGCGAAACGCTGCGCGATGAACTGACCCTCAACGGCGAACTTCGGCGTGACGAACTCCAGACGATCAACTCACCGTTCGACGGGCGGGTGAGCCAAGTCGGCATTGACGACGGCGAAGAAATCGCAGCCGGGCAGATCATCCTTGCCCTCGACGGTCGCCCCGCAGTCGCCGCCAACGGCGAGTTCAGCTTCTACCGCCAACTCGACGTTGGGTCCGACGGCCCCGACGTCCTGCAACTCGAACGCATTCTCTTTGAGGCCGGGTATGACCCCGGAGCCATCGACCGGCTCTACACCGAGGCGACGCGGGCGGCGCTCCGTAACTGGCAGATCGACTACGGGTACGGAGGTGCTACCCCCGAGCCTGACGAAACCGTTGTCATCAGTCTGACGCCCGGCAATGGCTACTCAGTCGGCGATAAGGACACGCAGGCGATCCTGATCGGCCCATCGGTACCTGGGCCGGGCGAAGGCGGTGACGTGACAACCGCTGGCGCTGGCGCAGCAGCCGTGCCGGTGCAAGACCCGGTCACCCCGGCGATCGGTGTCGACCTCACCGAAGCCACCATCGCTGAGGGCACGACGCTCGACATCGTGCTGACCGCCAACCCGGCACCGACCGCCGACACCCAGATCGGGTTGACGTTCGGTGGCGACGCAACCGGGGGTGACGCCGACGACGTGGCTGACCCCGACATCGACGTCGACTTCCTCGACGACCCGCTGGAGGATTCACCGATCGTGTGGCCCGCAGGCGAGACGACCTTCACCCTCACTCTTGAGACACTCAGCGATGACGTCGACGAGGATGACGAGGAGTGGACGATCACGATCGCTCCCGAGCAGGCCATCGGTGAGGGCATCAACTACAACCCGGCGCCGCTGAACACCATGACGGTGACCATCACCGACGCCACTCCGAACGAAGTTCCCGTCTTTGAACTCTCCGTCGAGTCCGGTGATGAAGAAATCGACGAGGGCGCCGCGGCGAGTTACACGATCACCGCCGACCGAGAACTGGGCCAAGCGGTCGAAGTACGGTACTCAATTACTGGCACGGCCGAAGACGGTGACGATTACGACGAGCAGGAGGACGATCCGAGCTTCGTCTTCCCGGCGGGAACCGACGAGTTCACGCTCACGATCGGGACCACTCAGGACTCCACGATCGAACCGAATGAAACCATCACGGTCACGCTTCAAGAGACGAACGACCCGTCAGAGCAGTACGAACTCGGTCCGGCAATCACCGGCACCGTCACCGTCGAGGACGAGGACGAACCCGAACTCACGATCGTCGGCGACGAGGTGCGAATCGCGGAAGGTGGCGCCGTCGCCGTCACGATCCGGGCCGACTCCCCACCAAGCCGCTCCATCTCGGTCGACTACCAGGTGAGCGGCACCGCCACGATGGGCGTTGACTACGCCGTGCTCACCGGCACGGTCACATTCCCCGCCGGCGCACGCCAGGTCACCGTGCTCGTGCAAACACTCGACGACGATGTGATCTTCGTGCCCTCGGACATGATCATCGCCGACTGGCCAGCCCGGGTCGGCACCGTGTTCGTCGACGAGGGCGAGACGGTGCAGCTCGGCCAGCAGTTACTCACCCTCACCGAACCCGACTTCACGATCACCCTCTTCGCGAACCCGACCGACCGGTCCGAGCTCGTGCTCGGGCAGGTCGTAACCGTCGAACTTGAGGCGGGCGACCAGACGGTCGATGGCCGGATCGTCGAGCTCGACGACGCTGCGATCATCTCTGACGGCGGCTCGGAACGCTACGAGGGCGTCGTCGAGGTAAGCAGCGAGTTGGCTGCGGTCGATGGGGCGAGTGTCTCGATCGAGGTCGTGCTCGATGAACGGATCGACGCCATGGTCGTTCCCCGAGCGGCGGTCTTCCAGAACGCAACCGGGGATCCCACCGTGCGGGTGATCGACCCAGAAACACTCGTGCAGACCGAAGTGACGATCACCACCGGCATTCAAGAGGGGTCGTTCACCGAGGTGCTGAGCGGGTTGAACGGCAACGAGATCGTCGTGATCGACGTCACCGGCGGCTGACGTCCACCATGTCCGAGACACCGCCACTGCTGGACCTCGATGAGGTGTCCCGCATCTATGGCGAAGAGGTAAAAGTCCACGCCCTGGATGGTGTCAGCCTCCAGATCGAGGTCGGCGAGTTCGTCTCCATCGTGGGCCCCTCGGGATCCGGCAAGTCAACGATGCTCGGACTGCTCGGCCTGCTCGACCTCCCCAGCCTCGGAACGCTGTCAGTCGACGGCACTTCGGTCAGTGAACTCAGCGACCACGACCGCAGCACCCTTCGGGGCGATGTCGTCGGCTTCATCTTCCAACAGTTCCACCTCATCCCCCATCTCGATGCCCGACGCAATGTCGAAACGGCGCTCCTCTACCGCAACCTGTCTCCCCGAGAACGCAAGCGCCGCGCGATGGAAGCGCTCGACGTGGTCGGGCTCGCACCGCGGCACGAACACCGTCCCGTGCAGATGTCGGGCGGCGAGCAACAACGCTGTGCCATCGCCCGAGCGATCGTCACCGAACCGAAGCTCCTGTTGGCGGACGAGCCCACCGGCGCCCTCGATTCCACCAACGCCGCCAATGTCATGGAGATCTTCCGCAACCTCAACGACGGTTCGCGCGCTATCGCCATCGTGACCCATGATCCGGCCGTCGCTGCAGCTGCCGACCGGCGGATCTCGATGCGAGACGGCAAGATCGTGGCCGACGAAGCACTCACTGGTGGCGACGCGGTGGCGAACTTTGGCGGCACCATGGCCGAGGAACCCGCATGACCGTGAGGCTGCCATGAGGGGCGTTCGTGACCTCGTCGGTGTTGCGGTCGCTGGGCTCACGGCTCGCTGGAGCCGCACCCTGCTGATCATGCTCGGCCCGATCATCGGTGTCAGCGCGATCGTGGCTGCGGTCGGACTGACCGAGTCGGCCAAAGGCGACCTTCAGCAGACGCTCGCCGCACTCGGCGACAATCTGATCCGAGCCGAGGCGGCTGCCTCCTTCGGTGCTGACACCCCGGTTTTCCCCGAAGATGTCGTCGACCGGATCGACAATCTCGCCACGGTAGAAGGCTCGACCGCCACCAAGTCCGTGACCGGCGTGATCACCACACCGTATGAGGCGGCAAAGAGCTACTACACCGCCTTCCCGACGCCGGTGTTAACCGCCGACGAGTACTTCCTCGACGTGATGCAGGTCGAGTTGGTTTCGGGCCGTTGGCTCAACAGCTTTGATGCCGACACCGCCGCCCGCACCGCGGTGGTCGGCATCGGACTCGCCGACGAATTCGGTTTTCGGGAAGGCAACCGGACGATCAAGCTGAACGACCTCGACTACGGCGTGGTTGGCATCGTTGAGCGCTACCCGCTCGACCCGATCTTCGACAATGCCGTCATTATCCCGGCGACCACCGCCGACGCCGACTTTGACATCGGCTTGGAGCCCGACACGGTGTACGTCCGCTCACAGCCGGAGTTCACCCTGGTCACCGAGGATGCGCTGCCGATCGCCATCAACCTCGGCGGCAACGAGGAAACCTCGACATCAGTGCTCAGCGATGCGCTCGAGGCCGAAGCAGCAGCTGACTCGACCCTCCAGATCATCGTTGCGGCGATGGGCCTCCTTGCGTTGATCGTAGGCGGCGTCGGAATCGCCAACGTGATGTCGATCTCGGTCATCCAACGTTCAGCGGAGATCGGCATCCGCCGCGCCCTCGGTCATGGTCGTGCCCTGATTGCCTGGCAGTTCCTCTTGGAGTCGGTGGCGGTCGGCCTGATGGGCGGCCTTGCCGGCGCGCTGGTCGGGATCGGCATCGTGATCTACGCAAGCCGCATCGCCGGATGGGTCCATGTGCTTTCGCCGGACCTCGACCTGTTCGGAGTACAACTCGCGTCTCACTACGCCGGCATTCCGACGCTGTACCTGATCGGTGTGGGAGCGGCGCTGGTCACCAGCGTGTTCGCTGGTCTCTATCCCAGCGTGAAAGCCGCTCGCCTCGAACCGCTTGAGACACTGCGCCTCGGCTAGTCCCAGCGATCCGGTTGTGATGTAACGGGCCGGTTTGGGAGACTCGCGGGGCATGCAGGAGATCACCGCCCCCACCGATTGCACCGTCGTCGAGATCCGAGTGCAGGCAGGTGATTCGGTCCGGGCCGGTGACACCGTCGCCATCGTCGAGATGATGAAGATCGAACATCTCGTCACGGCACCAGCCGACGGCCGAATCGACCGGATTGCGGTGGACGTTGGAGCGGTCGTAAAGGCCGGAACCGTCCTACTCGGCCTGCTACCTGGCGCGGTGGAGGCAGCTGACGAGGTCGATGAGGTCGAGATGGGTGACGCGGAGCGGGCCGATCTGGCGGAGCTCCGACGACGCCAGTCTCTCCTTGACGACGCCGCCCGGCCCGAGGCGGTGGCAAAGATCCATGCCCGCGGCCGCCGAACCGCACGGGAGAATCTGGCCGACCTGGTCGATCCGGACAGCTTCCAGGAGTACGGCGGATTCATGTACGCGGCACAGACGGGACGCCGCAGTGTCGATGACCTCATCGCCACAACACAGGGGGATGGCATCGTCGGTGGGCTCGCCACGATCAACGCCGATCTCGTCGGTGAAGCGAACGCCCACGCTGCAGTGATGTCGTACGACTACATGGTTCTGGCCGGCACCCAGGGCTTCCGCGGCCATCAGAAGAGGTTGTCGATCGTCTGGATGTGCCCGTCGTGCTCTTCGCCGAGGGCGGAGGCGGACGGCCGGGCGACACCGACGCTGCCTTCTTGGCCGGCCTCCAGATCATGTCGTTTGCGTGGATGGCTCGCCTCAGCGGCAACACACCGTCGGTCGCCGTGGTGAGCGGGCGATGCTTTGCCGGCAACGCCGCACTCGCTGGCGTCTGTGACGTGATCATTGCCACCCCCGACGCGAACCTGGGCATGGCCGGGCCAGCCATGATCGAAGGGGGTGGGCTCGGGCTCCATCGACCCGAGGACATCGGTCCCATTGAGGTTCAGACTGCGAACGGTGTCGTCGACATCGTCGCCGACGATGAGGCCCATGCGGTTGCCCTCACCAAGCGCTACCTGAGCTATTTCCAGGGCCCGCTGTCGACGTGGACCGAACCGGACCAGGCTCGGATGCGCGACGTCGTCCCGGAGAACCGCAAGCGGGTCTATGCCGTTCGTGACGCCATCGAGATCCTCGCCGACGAGGGCACGACGCTTGAGTTGCGCCCGAGCTTCGGCCGTTCGATCGTCACCGTGCTTGCTCGTATCGAGGGCCGAACCATTGGGGTCATGGCGAACGATCCCGCTCATCTGGGTGGTGCCATCGATTCCGACAGCGCTGACAAGGGCGCCCGGTTCCTTCAACTCTGCGATGCCTACGGCATCCCGATCGTGTCGCTGTGCGACACGCCCGGTTTCATGGTCGGGCCCGAGGCGGAGGAAACGGCTCAGGTCCGCCACTTCGGGCGTATGTTCGTCGCCGGGGCCAGCCTGTCGGTCCCGATCGTCACCGTGGTCCTTCGCAAGGCAGTTGGGTTGGGCGCCATGGCGATGTCGGCCGGCTCCTTCCATGCGACCGTCGCCACCCTGGCCTGGCCAACAGGTGAGGTCAGCGGCATGGGCATCGAGGGGGCGGTGCAACACGGAGCCCGTCGGGAACTCGAGTCGATCACCGATCCTGCCGAGCGAGAGGCCCGCTATGAGGAGCTCGTTGCCCGGATGTACGCGAACTCGGCTGCACTCAATGCGGCTGCGCACCACGAACTCGACGATGTGATCGACCCGGCCGACACCCGGGCGCGGATCGCTCAAGTACTCCGTGCCGCGCCGGCGACATCGACACGCGGGAACCGGCCGATGGTCGATACCTGGTGACGGCGGCCTGGGTTGATCAGCGAGTCACCGACCGGAACGCCTCGACCAACGACGCAAGTTGATCAGCCTGGGCAGGATCGTCACCGAGCCGGAAGTTGCTCCGGAAATCGGTGACACCGGCCTCGACTAGGCCCGGAACCGAAGCCACCGTCGCGGCAAAGTCAATGGCCCCATCGGATCGGTGCACCGTCGGCATCGATCCCACCACCTCGATCGTGGCCGAATCTCGGTCGTGTTCGGCCACCGCTGCTCGCATCCGGCTGATGCCGGCGGGCAGGTCGGCAGCGTCGGGCCCCCACGGAATCCAGCCGGTTCCGAACCGGGCGAGCCGCCGCATTGCGGCACGGTTTGTCGTGCCGCTCACCCACACCGGCACAGTTCCCGAACTCGGCTTGGGTTCCTGCCAGACACCTTCAAAGCGCAAGCGCTCATCGACAAACGAGACATCGTTACCGGCCCAGAGGGCTTCGCAGACCGCGAGCGTGTGATCGAGTTGGCGTCCCCGCTCTTCGAAGGCCAAACCGGCCGCCTCGTATTCCGCCGCTTGCCAGCCGACACCAACACCGAGATCGAGGCGCCCGCCGGACAGCACATCGATCGTTGCTGCTGTCTTGGCAAGAACGACCGGCCGCCGGAGAGCAGCCAGCAGAATGTTGGTACCGAACCGGACCCGAGAGGTGCGAGCTGTGAGGTGGGCAATCACGGTGAGCGGCTCGAGCCAGTGACCGTCGGGACCGGTCGGCTGCCGACCGCCGGCGATACCCCCGAGTGCCGGGTCGGCGTACGCATCCAAGCTTCCGCCAAACGCGACGTGGTCAGAGACAGCGAGCCGGTCGACGCCGGCGGCATCAGCCGCTTCAGCTCGCGCCGTGAGATAGCCCCACCCGTCAGGGGCATCCGCCGCGAACGTGACGAGGGTCAGCGACAGCTGTGGTGGATGAGCCATACCCGATCGTCTCCGGTTCTGGACGACCGACGCAAACTGTCAGCGGCGGCGACGCCCCCGGCGGGCACGGGGCGCCTCCCCACCGGCCGGCACGATCGCCGCTTCGTGCTCAACCTCAGGTACCGGTGACGTACCGTCGAGCACACTTCGCATCGCCGCAAGATGCGACGGGTCGTTGCCACAGCAGCCACCGATGATGGCCGCTCCGTGATGGTGATGTGTGCGGTGGGCATGGGCTGCCATCACATCGGGCGAGCCCGAGTACACGAGTTCGGCTCCCTGCCACTGTGGGATTCCTGCGTTGGCCTTGGAGATCACCGGGATCGCACCGGCGACGGCAACCATCTGCTGCACGGCCGCTTCGGTGTCGGCGAGATTGTTCCCGCAGTTGGCTCCCATGGCGGCGACCTCAAGCTCGGCCAGCCGAGTACCCGCCGTGGTGCCATCGACCCCCATCATCGTTCGGCCTGCGGTGTCGAAGCTCAGGGTGACGGCGATCGGGAGGTCGGAGACTGATCGGGCACCCGAAATGGCGGCTTCGATCTCTTCCATGGAGCTCATGGTCTCGATCCAGAGGAGGTCGGCTCCGCCTTCGGTGAGCCCGCGAGCCTGGTCGGCAAACGCTGCGGCGGCGTCCGCCGCTTCGAGGGCTCCGAGTGGAGCAAGAAGCTCTCCAGTTGGCCCGATGGAGCCGGCAACGAGCACTCGGCGATCGAGCTGATCTACGACATGGCGGGCATGCCGGGCCGCTTCGCGGTTGATCTCCACGACTCGGTCGTCGAGCTTGTGCAGCTTGAGGCGATACGCCGACCCGCCGAACGTGTTGGTCAAGACAATGTCGGAACCGGCGTTCACATAGGCCTGATGGAGACCGTGGACGACCTCCGGACGATCGAGGTTGAGGCGCTCAGGAGCGTCCCCGGCTTCAAGCCCGGCCGCCATGAGCTGGGTTCCGGTTGCGCCGTCGACAAGGAGCACCCCTCGCTCAGCGATCAGTTCGGTCAACACGGTCGACACCATGTCAACAAGCTACGGCCGGGTCACCGGCTAAATGAGGTTTTGCTTCTAACGATCGCGAAGTTCTCGCCGCAAGATCTTGCCTGAAGCGCTCTTCGGGATGAGGTCGATGACCTCCATCAGACGGATCTGCTTGTAGCTCACCAGGTGCTCCCCGACGAACTCCTGGAGTTCCTCAAGGGTGAGGTCAACGTCAGGGGCAAGCTGCACAAATGCCTTCGGGAGCTCTCCTGCGGCTTCGTCCGGAATGCCGATCACGGCCACATCGAGCACCTTCGGGTGCGTGGCAATGAGGCCTTCGAGTTCGGCCGGCGGGACCTGGAACCCGTTGTACTTGATGAGTTCCTTGATCCGGTCGACGATCGAGAAATAGCCATCCTCATCGACGATTGCGACATCGCCAGTGTGCAGCCAGCCGTCTTCGTCGATGGTGTCGGCCGTTGCCTCCGGGTTGTTGAGGTACCCCTTCATCACCATCGGGCCTCGCACCCAGAGCTCACCGCGCTCCCCGACCGGCTGATCCTGGCCGGTTTCAGGGTCGACAATGCGGCTTTCGACATTGCTGACCGCAACACCGCTGGTCCCGGGCTTGTTGCGACCCTCGGGGGTGCAGTGGGTCACCGGGCTGAGTTCGGTCATCCCGAAGCCCTGCACAACCTCGCAGTTGATGCGCTCGGCGCATTCGTTCTGCAGCTCGACAGTGAGGGGCGCCGCACCGGAGAAAACCTGCTTGACCGACGACAGGTCGTACTGGTCAACGATCGGGGCTTTGGCGAGACCGAGCACCATGGGTGGCACCGCAAAGAAGCGGGTGACCTTGTGCTCTGCCACCAGCTGGAGGGCCTGCTCCATGTCGAACCGAGCCATGGTCAGCACCGTCACACCGTTGGTGAGCATGCCGTTCATCAGCACTTGCATGCCGTAGATGTGGAAGAACGGCAGGGCGGAGAGGCCGACCTCGTTCTCGGTGTAGACGAGCACATGCTCCATCTGCGCGATGTTCGCCACAAGGTTGTAGTGCGTGAGCATCACGCCCTTGGGGAGTCCGGTGGTGCCTGATGAGTACGGCAGCACCATCACGTGATCGTGAACATCGACAGCCACCTGGTCGATCGGCTCCCCCATCAGCGACGCCAGCGGCGTGGAGCCGTCGGCTGCGTCGATGGTGACCACCTCGGTCACGTTGGTGCCCTCGACGGCGGCGGAGGCGACGTCAAGGAACATGCCGATGGTGACGAGCATCGTGGCGCCCGCGTCGTTGAGCTGATGTCGAACTTCTTCAGCCCCGTAGGTCGGGTTGATGGTCGTCAGGGTCGCGCCCGCGGTGGCGATGCCATGAAACACCACCGGGAATTGGGGAAGGTTCGGGGCCATCAAAGCGATGCAGGTGCCGGGACCCATGCCTCGCGCCACCAGCCCTCCGGCGAGCGAGCGCGACGCGTGTTCGAGCTCGGCAAAGGTGTACTGGTTGCCGGCACCATCGGAGACCGCAATCCGATCCGGGTAGGCCGACGCCTTGTGGAACACATAGTCGGTGATCGACATCTCGGGAATGTCGACATCGGGCAGGCTGCTGGCGTGGATCAGGCTCACGAGGACTCTCCGGTCGGTTGAACGGCGCCGATCGTACCGTTCTCGCACCGTCGGGTCGATCCAAAGCTGACCGAGTCAGGTCAGGTCGACGATGAGGGACTCGAGGCCTCGAAGATTGATGCGCCCGTTCCACTCGGGCTCGCCGACGACCGAGACCGCACCGAAGCGTTTCACGAACGAGCCGATGGCGACCTCAGCTTCGAGTTTCGCCAGTGATGCGCCCAGGCAGTAGTGGACGCCGGATCCGAACGACACGTGCTGGCCGGCATTCGTCCGGGTCAGGTCGAGCGCGTCGGCCGTTGCCCCCCAGAACTCCGGATCACGGTTCGCAGAGGCCAGCGAGGTCAAGACGAAGGCACCGCTCGGGATGTGCCGACCGTCGATGGTGAGGTCGGCGGTGGCGATACGCCGGCTGATTTGGACTGGAGACACCCACCGCAGCAACTCATCGATCGCGGTTGGAGGAAACATGTCGGCCTGTCGGAGCAGTTCGAGCTGGTCCGGGTGGCGAAGAAGTTCGTAAATCCCGGTGCCGATCAGGTTGACGGTGGTCTCGTGGCCGGCGACGAACAGCAGCTCGACCTGATCTCGAAGTTCTTCTTTCGACATCCGGTCCCCGTCGATCTCGGCGTTGATCATCGCGGTCAGGAGATCATCGGCCGGGTTCTCGGTCTTCCACTCGATGATCTCCGTGATGAGGGCCTCCATGCGTTCTGCGGCGACGACCGCCTCGGCGATGTCCTCCTCGGTCAAGACCGGATCCAACGTCTTGACGAGCGCACTCGACCAATCGCGGATCTGTACCTTGTCGGCTTCGGGCAAGCCGAGCATCTCTGAGATCACATCAAACGGGAGCGGGAAGGCCAGACGGTCGACCACATCTGCGTGGCCATCAGCCTCCATCTGATCGAGCATCGTGTCGACCATCTGCTGCACCCGAGGTCGAAGCTCCTGAATCGTCCGTGGAGTGAACGCCTTCGAAAGGAGCCCCCGCAGGCGGGTGTGGTCGGGCGGGTCGAGATTGAGGATCGACTGGTTTGGTCGCACCTCGCGGTCGATGAGCTCGGCCCGATCAATGACGCTGAGGTCGGCGTTGCGGTCGTCGACACTCAGATCCCGGTCGCGGAGCAAGGCGAAGATGTCGTCGTATCGAAAGAGCCCCCACTGACCGGTGAGCAGGTGGTGGACCGGGTCTGCGTTCCGGATCTCCGCAAGGTGCGGCCACGGATTCTCGATGTAGCCCGCCTCGAGCGGGTTGAAGAACACGGGTTCAGAGGTCGCCGTCATGCCCGAAGGCTACGTGTCGGAGAGGACCTGGAGCGAGCTAGCGTGCGCGCATGGGCGCCGACGACACCATCGACGAGGTCGAGGAGGGTGTCGCCCCGTGGGATGGCCGTCGGGTTCCGATGACACTGCTGGGCGGTTACCTCGGGAGCGGCAAGACCACAGTGCTCAACGAGTTGCTCCGACGCACCGATCGTCCGATCGCAGTGCTCGTGAACGATGTTGGTGAGGTCAACATTGATGCGGCGCTTCTGAAGCGCCGGTCCGGCGACA
>Ga0181574_10004189_pt1 | contig 12556 bp, 8 predicted proteins | sample 101ome_24_FD_145600 | JGI IMG/M metagenome (GOLD analysis project Ga0181574, IMG submission 145600) | Coastal salt marsh microbial communities from the Groves Creek Marsh, Skidaway Island, Georgia - 101410AT metaG (spades assembly) | ecosystem: Environmental > Aquatic > Marine > Intertidal zone... | reverse complement strand
ATGAATGGTTAGATCTTGAGGTATTCAAAGCAAAAATAAATTTAAAGGTATTAGGCATTAAAGTAGCATTGAAAAAGAAGGCTTATTGGAGCGTTCATGGACCAGTTGTAAAGAACAAAAGTGGCTATTTTTCCTTCCGTTCAAATGCCCTGGAAAACATCAGTTCAATTGACCAATGGTATCAAATGAATAAAGCAAATAACTGGGAAGAGTTCAAAACTGCAATCGAAATTGAAGGATTACCGAGATTCAATATTATGTATGCAGATCGTGAGGATAATATTTACTATTTGAGCAGTGGTAAAATCCCCAAAAGAATTGACGGTTATGACTGGGAAAATGTTCTGCCAGGTAATAAATCAGATTTAATTACAACAGGATATATGTCTTTGGATGAATTACCTCAGTTACTTAATCCAAAACATGGTTATTTATTCAATACAAACAATTCACCTTACAACGCTGCTCATCCAGAAGACAATCTTGATGAAAAAGATTTTGATGAGAACATTGGCTATATGGAACGGGAAAACAATAGAAGTATGCGTTTTATGGAACTCATAAAGCTATACCCTAAATTATGCTATGAAGATTTTAAGCGAATCAAATACGATACACAATACCCTGATTCTTTGATAGGTCTATTTCAGTTAAATGATGTATTTAATTTAATTCCTGGTGACTATCCTGAATTGGAAGAATTAATCAACTTAATTCAACAATGGGACCGCAAAGCAAATATTGATAATGTTGGCGCTGCACAATGGAGCATTTATTATAAAGAGCTTTTAAAAAAGATAGATGAAAAAGACTTGTATGGATGTGATAAAATACCCGATTCGATTTTGATTGAATGTTTAATCAATACGAAGAGTCATCTATTAAAATACTTCAATAAGTTAGCAATAAATTTGGGCGAACAACAAGTTCATGTTAGAGGGAACAAAGAGATACCCATTCCAGGGCTTGTTGATATGATTGCGGCCATGTCCACTGAGCCTTATAAAGATGGAATGGTTAGGACCGTGTCAGGCGAATCTTACATTATGCTTGCAAGGTATAGTGAACATGGTGTAGAATTGGAAACCATATTACCCTATGGTGAATCTTGCAACCCAAACTCCATCTACTTCACAGACCAGATGCAGTGTTATGCAAATCAGCAATTGAAACCAATGTCGTTGAGTAAAGAAATAGTATTGAAAAATGCTTTGCGTATATATTATCCTGGGCAATAGCGTTTAGTTGCATGATTTTTTTGATCATTTTTATCAAATTTGTTGAATAATTATAAAGTTGACCTGTATTAATTCAATTATTTTCGATTTATAGTTTTGTGTAAATTAGGCCTGCAGTTCTTTCACAAAAAGAACCGACCATTTTCGGAAATGGGGTAGAAGTATAAAAAATCATGTTTTTCTGAATTATGGTAAAAATATGGGGAGAAAAAAGCCCAATTAACTGTAAGACAATTAATTGGGCTTTTTTTTGGTGACCCCGGAGGGATTCAAACCCCCAACCCTCAGAGCCGAAATCTGATGCGCTATTCAATTGCGCCACGGAGCCTTTTTTTTAGCGAGTGGTGTAATTAAATACTCAACAAGTATTCAATTGCGCCACGGAGCCAGTAACACGTGCAAAACTACTATTTTTTAAGGATTCTTTCGAAGTGTTGATAAACTTTTTCTTTTTTTACCTAAAAAATTAAAATTTTGAAGTTATTTGACTCAATATCAATGTATATTTTAGTTTATTCATCGTTCTTCAAGCGACAACTATTAAGAGTAAATAATTGAATACGGTTTCCGAAAAAGTGCAATTGTATTCTTCAAGAATTGGTCTATAATGTGGGCTTTAGTTTTAAGCATTTATCAATGCTGCTTAAACGAAGTAATACGAATCTCTTGTTTTAGGTTGTTTTGAGCATCGCTTAACCGGTAGATAGGAACATAGCGTCCATTTCCAAGTGTTGCAGCTTCGCGCATGCTTTTTTCGGCTTTTTCGTTGTTTTTAATCCCGACTACACTCATAGTAATTCCCTTTTTGAGGTATTTTAAAATGAATTTTTCATAGTCGCCAGAGGCACGATTAAATCCTCCATCGGTGATGATGATGATATGATTATTTCCATTCTTAATAAAGTTGCGCTTTGCTTGTTTGTATCCCAGCTTGATTCCGGCTCCACCTGCTGTGAGACCTTGAGCACGCATGCCGCTAACGGCCTCTTTAATTTCTTCCTTTTTGCTACCTTTTATGGATGGGAGTATCACTTTTGCATTGCTAGCATAGGACACCAGTGCGATTCTGTCCTCTGGACGAAGCATATCCGATAATTCAAATAAAGAGTATTTCATGAGTTCTAAACGATCCGCTTGACTCATAGAAGAAGAGACGTCAATGACAAATACAATGTTGATGGGGTTGAAGTATTTTGCATCGAAATTGTCCGAAGGTAATTCTGCAAGAGCGGGGGGTATGATGTCATCGAAACTGGGAACAGAATCAACTACCGGCTCTTCTTTTTCAAGGATGTCTTTTAGTTTATCAAGGAGGGCACTTTCATTTTCTTCAACAGGATCATCAATGATTTCGATTTCATTTTCTTGTGGTGGAATTTCAGCGATAAAGGGTTCGTCTTCAATGACTTCTTTTTTAGTCAGCTCTAGAACAATAAAGTTACGCTTGAAATTCACGTAAGCTCCTAACTCTGCTGGGTAGTAATCTGAATTTGATGCATAGAAATATGTGAGCCCAAGTGGAATTTGGTCGGTATATTTCCCATCACGTTTGGTTGTCCATTTGGCGATGGGACGACCATTTTGAAGGATAGTAACAGAAGATTTTTCCAGTGGCTTCTTCGTTTCTGCATCAATGGTAAGAACGGTCAGTGAAAAATCGAGGGGATTACCATCGCCGGGCTGTTGGTTGAAGTTAGGGCAGGATGTAAAACTATTATTGCCTCTTTCTGGAACATCTTTCATTTCCCCTTTCAAACGAATGATGGTAGGTTCATTTCGGTCACTAGTGTAAACGGGTATTTCATAATCGAATCGACCTTTTTTAGTAGGATTTACTTGAAAACGAAGAACGGTAGAACTGTCTTTCAACATCATAGCTCCACGTTGAATGTATACAACCTCTGCGGGTTTTTTAACACTCAAAACATACGCAACATCTCCGGTATTATTCTTTATGTAGATATCAACAAAACGGTCTGAATAGGAATAGATTTCGTCAAAGTCATGCCGCGTTTTATCAAAAACAGTTTGACTACCTCCGAAGATCGAAATACAAGTGCAAATTACGAAAAGTATGAGGTAACGCATAATACCGTATAACTGGATGTGATAATTTTAGTTACGAAGCTAACAAAAAAAGAGCCGAACAATGTCCGACTCTTTAATAATATATGTCTATCACGCTCAGTTATGCTTTTACGCCTAACGCTTGCATCAATGCTTCTGCTAATGCTTGGTCTGCATTTCCGAACTTAGCAGTATAGTCGTCAAAACTTCTCTTGATAACTTCTTTTGCTTCGTCAGCACCATATACGTGAGTGATTTCCACATTTTTACTGTTTCCTTCCAAATCTTTGTAAGTGAGGAAAAAGTGCTTTACTCTGTCGATGACCATTTTCGGCATGTCTGAGATATCCTTAATATCACCGTAAGCTTGATCTCCTTTTAAAACTGCAATAATTTTATCGTCTGCTTCACCACCATCAATCATTCGGAAACCACCTACAGGAATTGCTTCCATTAAGATGTTTCCACGATTCACCTGACGCTCCGTTAAAACACAAATATCCAAAGGGTCTTGGTCACCAACAATACCTGTTTTGCCGGTTTTCTCTGTACAAAATTCTGCAATGCGTGTGTCGCAATATGTTTGTGGAACGAAACCGTACATACACGGCATGTGGTTCGAAAACTTTTGTGGACGATCGATCATGATGAATCCTGAATCTTTGTCTACCTCGTATTTGATAGCGTCTGAAGGGACAATTTCAATGAATGCATTGACAATATCTGGTGTTTTCTCTCCTATGGAAACTCCGTGCCATGGGTGCGCTACAAATTTGTTATTTAATGCCTTCAATAGGTTTTGAATTTCTTTCATAAGTAATATTTAAGATTGAATTTTTTAAATTCGGGGTGCAAAAATACAACAAATTTCCAAACAAAAAAATCACCATTAACGGCCGAAAGAAAAGTAATCCATTGGATTTAAGACTCCAGAAGAACTCCAGAGTTCAAAATGCAAGTGCGGACCGGTAGAACGTTCTCCTGTGTTTCCCACAATACCAATAGGGTCTCCAGCATTTACATTTTCTCCAGCATCTTTCAAAAGTTTTTCGCAATGTTTATAAATGGAGGTCAACCCATTTGGGTGATTAATGACGAGCGTATATCCATCTTTTTCGTCGTATCCAGCGTGCACCACATTTCCTTTGTAGATAGCTAGAATTGGGGTGTTTTTAGGAGCGACGATGTCAACGCCGTGATGCGTTTGCTCTTTAAAATTTTGACTGATTTCACCGGTGACTGGATCCAAGAGGAATAAGTCTTTTCGATAGCTGGAATTACTTGATTCACTTTGAAGCTGAGCGCGCGCCAGGACATCTTCTTCCAAGGCCTGCTCGTCGATAGATCGACTCGTATCAATTTCTGCGGGAGATGATTCACGCTGTAGGTTCGTGGCATAATAAACAGAATCAATATCTAATTTCCCAAGAAGAATATTTTGTAAGTTCTCAATATAGTTCGTTTGTTGGAGCACTATATTATCCAGTTGCTCCATTTTCTCATAAGCTTCTGCAATTTTGGCGCGACTTCCATCAGATGAACCGGCGGGAAGAAGTGTTCCCAGTGGGGAGTAAGAGAAAAGTAAATAGAACAACCCAAAGAGAAGTAGTAGCAACAATATGAGTGAACTGATGATTTGAATTCTCGATATGCGTATCACCCACGATTGCTCGAAAGTTTTTGGATCCATACCTACGATTCGTGTAGCTTTTTTGAGCCAATTTCCCAAACGATTTTCTTTCGGCATAGTGAGCGATTAATCTGATGTTTACCACAAATTTATGGTTTAGGTCGAACAACGTGCACCTAATTTCGTTAAATAATTAAAATAGCACAAATTATTCACATTTTTTGGCTTGTTCTTTGTACTTTGTAGGCAACTTATCAAGAATTAAATCGTTTACATTAAATATGCGAATTCTAACCCTCATATTAACCCTCTTTTTGACCTCTGTATTGGGTCATGCGCAGCTGGTTACGTCGGGTGGATTTTCTCCAAATGCATTAGTTCAGAATGTGTTAATAGGTCCGGGAGTACAAGTTTCAAATGTTTTTTATTCTGGTTCAGCTGGTGCTATTGGAACGTTCAACAGTACTAATGCAAACGTTGGTATTGATGAAGGAATAATCATCACAACAGGAACTGTTAATCCTGGAACCGATGGTCCACACGGTCCGAACAACCAAAGTAATGCTGGAATGGACAATGGTGCTGGAGGTTACCCACCGCTAACAAATTTGGGGGGAGCACAAACCTTTAACGCATCCATTTTGGAATTCGATTTTATCCCGTTTTCTGATACAGTTCGTTTTGAGTATGTGTTCGGTTCTGAAGAATATCCCGAGTATGTAGGAAGTCAATTCAATGATGTCTTTGCATTTTTCATAACTGGTCCAGGATTGAATCCGGCTGGAGAAAACATGGCAATTATTCCCGGAACGACTTTGCCTGTTGCCATCAATAACGTAAACGCGGGACAGAATAGTCAGTATTTCACGAACAATGGAAATGGAAGTGAGGCCCCTTTTGATGGTAGTCCATTTTACATTCAATACGATGGGTTTACGAAGCCTTTACAAGCTGTTTCTCGCGTTGAATGTGGCGAAACGTATCACTTGATTATTGCACTTGCAGATGTGGGAGATGCAATTTTCGACTCTGGAATATTTTTAAAGGCCAATAGTTTCTCAAGTGAGCAGCCGGTTTCAGTAGACTATGCATTGTCGAGCGACCCTTATTTGGACGGACAGACAATGGCAGCCGGATGCACAAGCGCAACATTTACGATTACACGATCTGGTTCAGGATTGAATCAACCGTTGACCATTCCGATTAATGTTTCGGGTTCAGCGGTGGAGGGTGTTGATTATACAAATGTGCCAAATTCCATTACGTTTGCCGCTAATCAAACAACCGTGTCATTCACGATCGAGGCTTTTGCAGGTGGAACCATTTCTGGAATAGGAAATATTATTTTGGAGTTTGAAATATTAGATCCTTGTGGTGACCAAAATTTTCAGACTTTTGAGTTGTTTATACAAGAAGTACAAGATGTAGAAGTGACGTTTGAGGTTGCAGAAGTTTTATGTCCTGGTGACCCCGTGCAATTGGTAGCTCAAGCTACTGGCGGGGGAGGTGATTATACTTACTTATGGAATACAGGTGAAACGACATCCAGTATTTCAATTAATCCAACGAGTACAGATACCTACACGGTTCAAGTTACAGACGATTGTTTGAATCAAACTGCTGAATTTTCAGGCACCGTTGCTGTTCCGGTATACGATGAACTTATTATTGATGTGACGGATGATATCGTAGAGCAATGTCCTTATGTACCCTTTGATTTATTTGTTGAAGTAGCTGGTGGAGCTGGAAATTATACGTATCAATGGACTGATGAAAACGGAGTTGAATTAAGCAATGGTAATGGAGTGAATGTTGTTCCAGAGTCAACTTCCACTTACTTTATCACAGTTTCTGATAAGTGTGGAGAAAGTGTTACAGATGAGGTAACGATCACAATTTTAAGTCCACCGTTGGTACTTTCAATCACTCCTCCTCAAGAAATTTGTCCCTTTGACTCGGTATTTTTAGAGGTTGAAGCAACGGGTGGTTTTGGCAATTATTATTACTATTGGCCGCACAGCGGTGAAACTACTTCAGGAGTTTGGGTCAGACCTTTTGCGATAACTTCTTACGACGTAATTGTGATGGACGATTGTCAAACCTTCCAAGTAGAAGCTCGGACAGAAGTGGTTGTGGTGAAGCCAGATGCCAATTTCTTGGTAATTACGCGTCCCTTGTTCATCAATTTACCAATTACATTTGAAAATTTGAGTACGAATGCGACCAACTATCAATGGGATTTCGGAGATGGGAACTTTTCATCGATGGTTCATCCGAATAACACGTATGACGTTCCTGGTTTTTATGATATTTTGCTGGTTGCGATTGATGACAAAGGTTGTTTAGATACCATCATCAAAACCATTGAAATTAAAGAAGAGTTCTACCTGTATGTTCCAAATGCCTTTACGCCTGACGGGAATAGGTTCAATAATACGTTTAAAGTAGGTTCGATTGGAATTGTAGATTTTGAAATCTTCATTTTTAACCGTTGGGGAGAACTATTGTTTACTTCTGATGATGTGAATTTTGAATGGGATGGGGTTCACGAAGGCAATCTTGTGAAAGATGGAACCTATGTATGGAAAATTAAGTACCGTTCCATTAATGACGACGAAGACACCATTTCAGGGCATATTACGGTGGTGCGTTAATCCCTTAATCTTGAACGACGTTTCGCTAAATTATTCTCTTCATTCCTGTTTCAAAGATTATATTTGCGGTAAATGTTTTTACTCATGGAGATAACTCGTTCCAAAAGATACTTGTTGAGCGTTCTTAGCGGTTTGTTAATGGTCATTTCATTCCCACACACGGGAAGCTTGTTTCCACTTGTTTTCGTTGCGTGGATTCCGCTTTTATTGTTAGAGCACAACGTCTTCAAGCAAAATTATCGTCCTACGAAAGTGTTACTTCATGCCTACATTACATTTTTCATATACAACATTGGAGCGACCTATTGGATTTTGTATTCTGAAGGAGGAGAAATAGGAGCCATCTTGGCTTATTTTCTGAATGGTTTTATCATGGCGCTAGTATTTTTTAGTTTCCACCTAACCAAACGTTATATCGGTCAGAAGGAAGGATATATTGGGATATTGTTTTATTGGATTGGCTTTGAATATTTTCATTACGTTTGGGAGCTGAGTTGGCCTTGGTTGAGCATTGGAAATACGTTTGCACGCATACCTGAAATTGTGCAATGGTATTCCTATACAGGAGTCCTTGGTGGTGGGTTATGGATTTTAATTGTTAACTTGATTGGTTTCAAAATCTCCGATAATCTCATCTATAAAAAAGAGACGTGGCGCATTCAAACGCCACTTATTTATTTGTTCACTGGAGTTATCCTTGTTCCAGTGGGCATTTCGTTGATGACTTATTACACTTACACCGAAGGACCTGGAGATAAAGTAGAGGTGGTGATTACACAACCTAATGTGGATCCCTATAATGAAAAGTTTTCCGGGGATTTATATACTCAGCTCAATAAATTCTTAACCGTTGCCGATAGTTTAATCACTCCCGAAACACAGGTGATTTTGGCTCCTGAAACGGCCATTTCTACGCAGTTTTATGAAGAATCGTTTGAAGTGACAAAGATTTATACCTATTTACTAAGTGCACTTACGCATTGGAATGGACCTTCGTTGTTTTTAGGAGCTTCCACCTCGCGTTCTTTTGAAACGAAAAATTCACGTGCATCACGTCCGTATAAAGGAGGTCCTGGATTTTATGAAAATTACAATAGCTCGTTACTGTTGGATCAATATAATCCACCACTGTTTGTCCACAAAACGCAATTGGTGCTCGGGGTGGAAAAGCTTCCTTTCTCCGATATTTTTCCATTTTTAGAGGAATTATCCATTGATAACGGCGGTACTACTGGAACATTGGGTGTTGAAGAGTCTCCTAAAGTGTTGCGCACGAAAGGATTTACCTTTGCTCCGATAGTTTGTTATGAATCTGTTTATGGTGGATTCATTGCGGAGCAATGCCGAATGGGTGCTGAAGTTATTTTTATTATCACCAATGACGGTTGGTGGGAGCGTTCAGCAGGTCATTTGCAACACAAGGAGTTCGCACGATTGCGTGCGATTGAAACACGGCGCTATGTGGCACGTTCGGCAAATACAGGAATTTCATCCGTGATTAATCAGCGTGGAGATATAGTTGCCGCCACGAATTACTGGGAGCGTTCAGGATTGCGCGAGACCGTACGGTTAAATGATCAGCCTACGTTTTATGTGACCTATGGGGATGTTCTGGGAAGGTCGTTCGCATTCGTTTTTGTCCTCATGCTCATTTACACAAGTGTTAAGTATTTAAGACGATTTGGTAAGTCGTTCTAAGATTCTAACGCTGGAAGTTGGGCAGGGTACAACGGATAATTTAATTGAACGTTTGCCTTCAAGTGATTCAGTAAATTGTAGAGTCCAAAGAATGTCCGCATTACGTAAATAGCATGGCGCGATCCGCGTGCATTATTTAATCCTCGTAAGGTTTTATCCTTTGAAAATCTTTCTCCAACCTCAAATATTTCTTTAAAGTAGGTATCGTCACCGAAATCAAACGAGTCTGAATGGAATGGCCGAGCTAAGAGAGAGATGAGCGATTGATAGACTGTTTTTAGAAGTTCTCGGTCTTTTGGTTTATCTTCTGGACGGAAGAAGTCCATTTTTGTATAGATGTGATTCAATTGCGTTTCGTTCTGCAATATATCTGGGTGGAGGAGTTGAAAATAGTAATACGCAAAATCCTCAGGGATTTCCTTCACACATCCGAAATCAAGTACACCGATTTGGTAATCTGGAGTAATCAAAAAGTTGCCGGGATGAGGGTCTGCGTGAACCTTATGCAGGTCCCGCATTTGAAATAGAAAGAAATCCCACAAAGCTTGACCTATTTTATTCCGAACTTCTTGTGTATGGGTTTCTTTTGTAAATGTTGAAAAAGGGACGCCTTCTAACCAATCCATCGTAAGTATTTGTCCGGAGGAGAATTCAGGATAAAAGCGCGGGAAAATTAACCCGGGAAGATGAGCGCAAGAAGCTGCAATTTCTTCAGATCGAGTTAATTCAAGGGCATAGTCTGTTTCTTCAATGAGTTTAGACTCTACTTCGTCCATGTAGAGGTTAATGTCAGCGCTTTTCATATTGAACAAGCGACTTGCTAACGGCTTCACCAATTTTAAATCCGACGAAATAGCATTGCCAACTCCTGGATATTGAATTTTAACAGCAAGTTCCTTTCCGCCTAGGCTAGCTTTATGCACTTGGCCAATACTTGCGGCATTCAAAGCTTCCCTTGAAAAGGTGTCAAATATTTTGTCAGGTGATTGATTAAAGTGTTTTTTAAACGTTTTAAAAATCAATGGATATGATAACGGAGGGGCATTGAATTGTGCCATTGAGAATTTATCCTGATAAGCCTGCGGCAATACTTGATTGTCCATACTCATCATCTGTGCAACCTTCAATGCACTTCCTTTTAGTTCGCTCAAGGATGCATAAATATCTTCAGCATTGTCTTGATGCAACGTATCTTTAGACAATTGCGGATTCACCGTTTTCTTGGCGTAATATTTTAAATAATTACCACCGACTTTTGCGCTCGTTCCTATAATTTTTGCTGCCCGTTGTACTTTTGAAGTGGGAATTTTATCCTGACCTTTATCTCCCATCGTTAAAATACTTTGGTCTTAATGGCAAACCTTCCAAAATCAAGTAATGAATCTAGTGGACTCACACCTAACATGTCAAATGCAAGGTTGATAGTTTTTTCTATAGCTGCGTCTGTAGTTTCGAAAGCATGACTTTCATCTTTGAGCCATACGCGAAAAACGTAGGTAAACACCAATTTGAATCCTTTCGCATAATGTTCACCGATGTATGGTCGATCTTGGACTTCTTCGTTCTGTTTTGCTTCAACCAAAATTCCTTCAATCCGCGCCTGAAGTTGATTGAAGAAGTCGTCCCAATCTTTCGCATTATCGATTACCCCTTTTTTATCTTGATACTTTTCAATCAGGTAGGATCGGATTGACTTGAATTGCTCAAATTGGGTGAAAAACAAGGCAAGGACCTTTTCTCGCGCAGAATAATTCTTATAGTCCTCAGAATCATCCAAGAGCACCAATGTACCATCAATCTGATCCTTGAGTATTGCCTTTTTTAGCTGCTGGATACTATTAAAATGCTCATAAAATGAAGCTTCATCTGTTTTGTTTTCTTTGCAGAATTCGAATACTGAATTTGGAGATCTTCCGTGAATCAGTTCAAATTCAATGTACTTCTTAAGAAAAGTGTTCCGCTTTTTTACCATGGTAATGTCGTTTTGTAATAGAACAAACGACAAGCCCGAAAGTTTTATTTTGTGGGCCTTAGAAGTTAAGAAATTTTGTCACTTTGTTATTCGGGCATTATTTTCATTTTTTCCGCGAAATGATAACAATAATCGCGTAAATCCTCAGTGATTAATGTTTCCCCTGTGGATTTTTCAAATGTGTCGGCCATTGTTAAAAGCGTTTGATGAAAAAACTGCTTCATTTCCTCAATCGATAGATCTTTGGTCCACAAATCAATCTTCATCGTGTTTTTTTCACGAGGATCCCATAGCGAAAGAAACATGGCACCCGCTTCATGATTGTTTATATTTCCATCTTCTGCACTCCATTTCATGCGCACGGGTACATTGTTGCTGTTGGTTCCAACGTTTATTTCGATTTTCGATGTTTTTGCAATTTTATCTTCTTCCATGACTAGTCAATTTCGTATGCTTGTAATATCGTGTTATAATCTAATGCGATTAATTCTTGCAAAGATAAATCTTTATTACTGGCCATGTAATTGGAGACCATTTTAAATCCTAAATACTGTCCTAATCGATCAGGCCCCTCTTCTGGAAGCCCCACGGTGTATGGTCCCTCATTGAGGATGTTCGCTTTGTCTCTTAAGTTGTTCTTGAAAAGTAACTCCTCTTTTACTAAGTACTCCCAGAATGCCAATTCATTCTCTTCGGCCCAAGAATATTCGTCGTTTGAATAGCGCAATGCGTAAGCGACTGACTCTTTAGGAAAGGAGGCATGAAGCACGTACATAACCTTTCCGGCTTGTATGATGTGATTAACTAAATTTTCATCCATGTCCTTAAACAGCTTAGCTTGAATCCAAAATTGGAGCACATCACGCGGTAAGAATTCAACGTTCATTGCGTCTTTCTGCCATTGGTACAGTTGGTCTCCAGGTAAGTTTTTAATTACGGGTAATGAAGGGTCGAGGTAGTTTTCACCAGCAATTGTTAAGACGCTATCATTCGCTTTAATCCCACTAAAAAGTTTGTTCATGAGTACCAGTTTTTTGGGATATTGAGCGCTTGGAAAATGATAATTCAAATAACGAAAGGCCGTATTTACTTGTGCATGTTTTTCTTCAAAGGTTCTAAAAAGAAGCTCTTTTTCCTTTTCTAGTTCTTGAATGTATTCGCTGCTATAGAATTGGTTAGTTTTAGTGTAGACGTTAGAATCTAAAGGAGATTGTAAATTCATCTCCAATTCATAGGAATATAAAAAACCAAGTTCTTCAACTAGTTTATCGTGGTTATTCCGCAGATCAAGAGAGTC
>Ga0181574_10004183_pt1 | contig 12562 bp, 9 predicted proteins | sample 101ome_24_FD_145600 | JGI IMG/M metagenome (GOLD analysis project Ga0181574, IMG submission 145600) | Coastal salt marsh microbial communities from the Groves Creek Marsh, Skidaway Island, Georgia - 101410AT metaG (spades assembly) | ecosystem: Environmental > Aquatic > Marine > Intertidal zone... | reverse complement strand
GGTTGGCTGGAAGAGCAACGGTCGACGTGGTGCCCTGCAAAAGCCAGATTGGTTCCGGCTCGCTGCCAATGGATCTTCTTGACAGCTTTGCACTTTGCGTTGATCCGATAGCGGAAAGAGGGCAGAGAGATGCTGCTCTGCTGAATCTTGCGCGTCAGTTCAGAATGCTTCCCCGTCCCGTCGTTGGCCGGATAAGCGATGGGAGGTATCTTCTTGACATGCGCTGTTTGCGTGATGAGCATGAATTCGTCGACCAGCTTTCAGCGCTGAATGTACACTGATCAGACCGGTCTGAGCTGGCTTTTAATGCCGAAATGGAACAACCCCAAAGACAATGCCGACGCGCAGAGCATCATCAACAACAGGGGAAATGCGGTTCCATTGTAGATCCAGGCCACCGCCTGGGCAGCAACAGCTGAAAGCGCCATTTGCATGAAGCCGGTCAGGCCTGACGCGCTACCGGCGTATTGAGGAAATTCATTGATTGCCGCTGCCTGAGCGTTGGGGAGGGTAATCCCGTTGCCGAAGACAGCGATGGCGACAGGCACGAAAAGAGCCAGAGGGTGGCCGCTCCCCAGCATCTGAAAAGCAAGCGCAGCACTGATGCCGAGTAATGCAATGCTGCCCCCAAGGCTGATCAGCTGATTGATGCTGAATCGCTGGTTCAGCACTCTGGTGGCATAGTTTCCTCCCATAAACCCCAGCGGGATCATTATGAAATAGTAGCCATAGTCGGTGGGAGGGCGATTAAATGCACTCACCATTATCTCTGGCGCTGCAGCAATAAAGCTGAAAAAAACGACAGAGACGAAAGCAACACAAAGGGCGTAGCTCCTGAAAGTAACGGACTGCAGCAGCAGTCCGTATGTTGACAGCATCGCAGAGAGCCCTTCAAAAGGAACCGACTCTTTTAAAGTTTCGGGCAGCAGATAAAGCATGACGACAAACAGGACCACGCTGAAGCACGCCACAACCGAGAAGACCGATTGCCAGCCAAATCTTGCCATCAGCTCTCCCCCTATGGCGGGTGAGAGCATTGGAATGACGACCATCACCATAACGAGAGTGGCTATGACTCTGGCGGCATCATTCGCTTCATAGACGTCGCGAACCATGGCGCGAGCCAGTACCAGTCCCACGGCGCCACCAAACGCCTGAACAAACCTTCCCAAGATTAGAAATTCGATACTGTCTGCGAACAAACAGGCCAGAGACCCTGCAAAGGTAATGCACAGGCCGATCAACATCACCGGCTTGCGGCCGTACTTATCAGAAAGTGGCCCGTAGTAAAGCGTTCCCAGCGCGATCCCAGCGCGATGGCCAGCATGGAGAGACTGAGAGTCAGCTGGGCAATCTCGGTGCTGACGGTAAAGGTATCCTGAATAACCGGCAGGGCCGGCAGCAGAATTTGCATGGCGGTGGGTCCTAAAGCGGAGGCCACAGCAAGCAGAACAATCAGTTTCTTGGTCAATACAGTAGGGCTGGACAAAGTAATTAATCGGTTCCGGTTAATTGGGTGATATCTGCTCAGGAGAGTTGGTATTCTGGGCCTAACGCCTAACACCTAACGCTTGAGGAAAACCTCTCCGTTATTCTGCCTGTTCGAACTTCTTTGCGCGCTCAGTATAACGTTCGAGCCCATCAGTATGGTTCGCTCGGCTTGACTGAGTTCAATTCCGATACCAAATGTTTGTTTATGGAAGTTCCGGGCAATCTCAGCGGAGAATGATCGAAGATCTTGCTGTGAGTCGACTGACTGACTGGCACATGAAATCGCTTCACCCAGGCGGGTTCTCAGGCAAATCAGGGGCTCCGGGCTTGAAGAGATACTGAGTGTCAGACCGGACTGTCCAGCTCTGAAACGTGGTGATTCAGCCATCATTTTTCTGACTGATTCAGCCAGTGGCGAATTATCAGACACAATGTCCACGGGCAGGCTGGTTTGAAGTCTTCGCATGACGCTCGGGTCCGTTCGGAGGGCGGAGGCGAAGTAATGGTTTGCTTCTGAAAAATCTCCCATCTGCCAGAGTGATTCCCCAAGGCGCGCTGAAAGGCGCGCCTTAAGAAGTACTTCCTGTTGAGGAAGTCCGGCGAGGGCTGTCGCGGCAGCCGTCGCAGCAGCCTCGAAGTTTTTGTTCAGATACATAATTTCGGCTTTATAGCTCTGATAGTAACTGTCATTGAGCTGAAACGCTCCGTTCTCCAACGCCTGATCCAGCACTTCGGTCATAATGCCGGTACCAATTACCGCGACGAGTTCCGGCTCCAGCCACTCCGGAATATGAACGTCCAACGGTGCGTAGGGCCTTACCCTGCTTTGCAATACCTCGAAGTCTGCAAACAGAGAGGCAGCGCGTCGCTCAGCACGCCAGGCCTGCAGGCGTAGACCAAGTCTCTTTGCGCCCTGCGCCGCCATTTCTGCCCAGCTCAGACCAATACTGTTTTCCTTTTCAATCTCAAGCTGGACCCGACTGGCATGCATATTAACGAGAGCGGCATAGGCATCCTTCTGCGCTTCATCAGCGCTGTATGAACCGTTCCGATCGGGTTGATTCATTGCGGTTTGAGACAGCTTGATCGCGTCATCTGCGTAGCCTGCCACCATGAGAAAGTTGGCGCTGACCAAAAAATGTTCAGCTCTGTTCATTACGCTGACGATGGGTTCTTGCTGCTCGCGCCAGATCAGCATTCGTTCGAGGGCGCTGTGCGCTTCTTCAAACCGGCCCTGATTAAGGGTGAGATACAGGGTGTAGATCCAGGGGTCTGCAACGCTGTCGGGATTGAGATACCGTGCTGCCCTGCTGAGGTAGTCTTCAGCCTGTTCGATTTCCAGAAGACTGAGAGCGACCTCAGAGGCATTCGTCAGATACACCGTATCGGTATCGCTGGAGGACAGCTCGAGAGGGTTTTCCTCATTAATGGCGCGCTCACAAGCGCTCGGTGAACTCACGGGTGTCAGGCTAGCCAGGTCTGCTGCGCAAATGGTATTCCAGGCTCTCGCGCGTGCTCTGGGGTCTGCGTCGTTCTCAAGCACTTTCCTGGCACTGTTGCGGGCTGCCTCATACTGCTTGAGCTTGATCAGCGGCCAGCCCCTGAAGGATTCGACATCCTGGCCGTAGACAGCCTCCAACTGCTCCAGATACTCAAGCGAGATGACCTGCTCCCCCATCAATTGGTGCACATAGCTTAATTGGGTGAGTGTCAGGTAGTGCCATTGTAGATTGCCCGATTCCAGTGATTGCTCGAGTGTTTGATAGGGCATCAGTTGCTCGGCTCGATGCAGATGATACAGCGCCCTCGGCATATTGCCCTCAATGGTTAAGAGCACCTCGGAAAGTGCAAATTGGGCAGCGGGAGAGTCCGGTTCTGCGCGAACCCATTGCTCGCTGAGCTCTCTTGCTTTTACGTTTTCCCGGAGATTGAGCGCATCGCAGATTTCCAGTGCCCGGGAATCGCCGACATCGGTAAAGCCAAAGCAGGGGGGTTGCTGCAGGGCTGCGGAAAGTGCTTCAAATTCTGAGTCATCCTGTGCGGAGACCGATAGAGCGGCGCACCAGAAACACAGTGCCAGGCAGGTTTGGAGGGACTGCTTTGTAGGCATCAGAGTAAAGTGCTGCGCGCAAGTTGTTCCATCGGGGCCTGCATACAATCACTGAAGACTTTGGCTTTGTCTGTTACTCCCGGAGCCAGTTCGACTCGGTGCCCTAACACCTTCGGCAGGAGCAATTCAATGTCGTCTGCGCTGACAAAATTTCTGCTTTGCAGAGCAGCAGCAACCTGTAGCGCCGGTAACATGAGCACCAGACTGCGCGTAGAGTTACCTTGCAGAACTCTGTCATCACCTCTCAGATTTCTTGAGATGTCCACCAGGCAAGCCTTGATCGCAGAGTGAATGTGGACCTGATTTTCAATGGCCTGTCGGGCACAAAGCACTTGCTGCCGGGTAACAAATTCGCTGGTCAGTTTGTGATCCCTGCGATCAATATAGGTTTCAAGCACATTCAATTCGGAGTCACGGTCGATGTGCTCCATGGTGATTTTAAACAGGAAGCGATCAAGCTGGGGTGTTGGCAGCGGATAGGTGCCCACCATGTCAAAGGGATTTTGTGTCGCTATGACAAAGAACAACTCATCCAGCTGGTAAGTTGTGTTGTCAACGGTAATCTGCTTTTCGCCCATGGCTTCCAACATCGCCGACTGGACTTTTGGCGAAGTCCGGTTTATCTCGTCTGCCAAGACGATATGGGCGAAGAGCGGGCCAGGGCGAAAGTGAAAAGCGTTGGAATTCGAGTCAAACACAGGCGCACCGGTAACGTCTGAGGGCAGCAGGTCAGGTGTAAATTGTATTCTTCTGAATGCGGCAAATGCTTGCCCTTCCGCGCTCTCCTCCGATTTGATGGCTTCGCCCAAGGCTTTGGCCAAGGTGGTTTTCCCAGATCCCGGAAAATCTTCCAGCAGAACATGGCCACCGGCAATCAGAGCGATGACCGCCAGATCAATCACATCATCTCTGCCGAGTACCTGCTTTTTGACTGAGCCTGCCAGCGTGTGCAGTACCGAGATAGCCTGTTGCAGATTCTGATCGTCTGCTGGCTGGCTGGCACTGTCGTCTGCGTGTGAATCAGTTTTGGAGTCTGCAGGCAATTCTTGGGACATAGTTAAATCCAAAATATTTGAAGATCGTCAGAGAGTCTGCACTCAGCGGGTGAATGCCCAGGAATACGGGTTGATGAAGGCCAGGACCCGCCGCCAGGTAGGCACGTTTTCGCTAACTTCCTGTGCCAGAGCGCGCCGGAATCGGTTCCAGTCAACACTGCTGATCTGCCGAGCTGCGCCCAAAGAGCATGACAGATGGGACGCAGTAGCAGATTGAATGGTAGGGAAGGTGTTTGCCGCCCGGGCGGCAAAGTGCTCTCGACTTTCGCCATAGCGGCGAGTCATACCGACTGCTGCCAGTTGATCTAATATTGCCCGATAGGCTAGCTGGTCCTGTTGTTCGGCACTGCAAAACCTTGGCACTAAAGAACGATACGCGCGGACTACGTATCCCAGGCACAGAAGCGCCGCTGCGATGGCAGCGATCCCATTCACGAGCGTCCTGATATCAATCAGCTCTGCTTGTTGAGACTCCATAAACTCCGCGTAAGAGGTGTCGTCCCTGAGCATGTCCCCCAGCAGCTGCTGCAATTCATTTTGTGGGTCGGTCGACATATCGACAAGCGTTTGCTGTGGGGCAGGATCAACAATCACCCAACCGATATCCTTAAAATAGATTTCTGGCCAGGCATGTCCGTGCACAGCCTGGATTAGCAGGGCAGATCCTCCAGCACGATTTGAAGCAGGCACGGAGTATCCAATGCCGACTCTGGCGGGAATCCCAAGACTCCGATACAGATAAGTCGCTGCGAACGAAAAGTGCATGCAGTAGCCAGTCAGATCACCGAACAGAAATGATGCAGCGGGGTCTTTCTCATAAGCGTGATCGTTCTTCAGGCTGTAGATGCCATTTTGGTCCAGATAAGCCTTAATTGCCCAGGCTTTGGCAAATGGATCACTGGCATATTCCGGTTTAAGCTCGGCAACGATTGATTCCGCCAGCTCTTGATAACGTGAATCATCGGGTAGCTGCAGATATTCTGACCGAACCGCATCTGACCAGTTTTCATTTCCGGTTTCCCGTCCAAGCAGGAACTCAAAATTGTAAGTTGGCGCCCAGGAAACCGTGTCATAGGTCCTTTTGAAGCGTGAAGCATTCGGATTGGTTGTGCTGGAGTAAGTCACAGGGCTTTCAAGGCCAAAAGGATTACGATGCGGAATCAACATGCCGACGGTGGTTTTTACTTCCTTGTGATGTTCTTCTGCTTCAGGCAACAATGTCGCGGACACCTCGGTATTTGTGAATGTGGAAATCAAGTCCAGATCCATATCATCCCTGGAGCTGTAATCAAGCATGACTCCGTTAAATTGCGAGTAGGCTGATTCTCTGAAGTAGTAAGAGCCATTTAGTGGTTCATAATCATCCCGAAAAACAACAACTGCGACCGGAGCTTGCTTATCTTCTGCAGTATTTTCACCGTCCCTGAAAGGATTTTCGCGCTGCCTGCTGTTGCCTGACAGCTCCTGACCGGTCAGGCCCATGTCATCAGTGATGCCCGGGGTCGGCAGCCCGAACAATTGGACATAGCCAGCCAGAGAAGAGCAGAGCAGGGCGATGATTACGAAATGATAAGGCAGTCTCCTCTGGTCGTTCTCGGCCATCAGCAGAGCCGACATCGCTATCACTGCAAAGCAGCCGATTCCCATGAGAATAGTCGCCGGATCGATGCCCCGTATCAGGGCGTAATCGCCGATGAAAAAGGGCCGATGAATCATGCCGTTGCGGTGGGCGGACAGCGTGATGATAAATGCCGCGGCGACAAAAATAATCTCCAGAACACCACCAATCCGGGTCCTGAGAGCTAGGCTACGAAGCAGGATCGACATCATGCAGCTAAACCCGAACCACAACAGCGCTTCAGCGGTATTAAATGCGCCGATGGGCGTCAGCAGAGAAGACATCAATTCAGACTTTACAATCAGACCCGCCAGCCAATAAGTTAACGCGATAAAACACAGGGCCGTCAGCACAACCGACGAGAGCCGAATCTGATCCAGAGGCCCGGCGTTGATCCACCGATCAGTTAACAAACAGGCGATGAGACAGCCGACAACAGCGCTGACAGAGCCACTTTCGATAGTCAGGCTAAGACTCAGCGCCCAGAACGCACTGGCAATGATGACAGCGCGCAGCACGCCCGGTATGCGCTGAGTAGTATAGCTTGATGCTGGAATATGCATTGACATCAGACCTTGCGAAGAAACCTGTCGAAGCCCAACCCGGTTTCACGATCAATAACCACAGTGGATTCTACTTGCTGACCAATTTCGGTCAATAAATCGAGGAGTTCCGCTCGGTAGCCAGGTTTCTGAGAGGTGGGTTCGGATAAGATTTTCCTGCGTAGCATAAGCGCCTGCCACCACGGTGGCTCCTGCCTTTCCTGCAGGCTGTCAGTGGCCAGAATCAGGGAACACTGTCCGGGATGGGTCGCAAACGTTTTACGGAGATTCTGCAGATTGACATGAGGTGCCGCCGCTGCAAATACAATGCAGTGGGCAGGTTGGTTACTGCCCGTCTGGTCGAGAAACCGATCCAACCCATAGGCATGAGGCTGTTTCAGCCCTCTCGACCCGGCAATAGCTGACAGTGCCTCGGCATAGTCTGAAATTGGTTTTTCGTAGCCATCTGCACCAAAAGCCCAGTCTTCGCCCAAAGCGCCGCTTTGTAGCGCAACTCTTGCAACAGCAGCTGCGGCTTCGTCGTTTTCACTGGTAAGGAGAAAGGCAAGTGTTCTCTTGCTCTGAAAGACGCTGTGCTCGGGCAGTCTTACGTTGAGCTGTCGGCTTCTTGCATAAACCTTCCACATGATGTTCTTAACTGAATCTCCCGGCGCATAAGGCCTAATTTCCATCCGGTCACCCTCTGGCTGGCCGCTTGGGTTTGGTATGCCATCTTCTGCGGTTAAAGAGCGCAACAGAGGTAGCTGTTTGATGGCATCGAGTTGCGGCAGGGCCTGACATCGTACTTTTTGGCCTGTTTGCCAGGAAAACTGACACAGTCCCAGGACATCCCGCACCGAGAATTCCCTGATCAACTCGTCAGTCAGGCAGCGTTTCCTCGGAAGGGCTTCTTCATAGAGCCGCTTGTGCTCTCCTAAGCGGTTACGGGTTTCGATGGCATCAGGAAAGATGATTTTCCAGCTTAGTGTGACCAGAGGGGGAAATGTTGTTGCCGGTATGCTGAAACCGGTTTCATTGGGATAGCCTACTTCGATCTCCACCTTGTCAGGAGCGCCGGATCTGGCTATTTCCCGGCGGATCTGTCGCTGCATTAACAATCCGAAGCCAATGGTACAAAACAAACAGCTGATAAGGATGGCGAGGGCGGATATGGTCAGTGCAAAGACCACAAGATCCATCGAGCCGTAACCAAAAGTGCGCAGTGCCCAAGCGGATACCATCAGAGTCAACAGGCCTTGTGCGGTCAGGGGAAACAGGCCTGCGAGGCTGCGTAAAATTTTTTTGGCCGGCAGCATCGCGGCAGAAGATGTGCGCTCTGACAAAGCGTTATGATCTCAGGCGTGTAACGAAGGTGGAATTCTGGCATGAGCCAGTTGGCAGCTCAACAACATTACCCGGTCATGAGTCTGGCCCATTCAGGCAGACGTAGCATGCGCCGTTTTCAATTGAATGCTTGAGCCGCCAGTTGTGGCAACGGCCCAAACGGAGTAGCCAGGGCTCTATCTATTTGCTCGATTGTCTATCAGCTGCTGGACTACCGCCGGATCAGCCAGAGTCGAAGTGTCTCCCAGATTATCAAGTTCGTTCGCAGCGATCTTTCTCAGGATGCGTCGCATGATCTTTCCGGAGCGGGTCTTTGGGAGTCCCGGCGCGAACTGAATGATTTCTGGTTTGGCGAAAGATCCGATTTCACCGGCAACGAATTGGGTCAACTCCTGACTGAGCGTGCCGCTCGGTTCGGTACCTGTCATCAGTGTGACGTAGGCATAGATACCCTGACCCTTAATGTCATGGGGATAGCCGACAACGGCAGCCTCCGCAACTGCATCATGGAGCACCAGCGCACTTTCTATTTCCGCCGTACCCAGTCGGTGGCCGGATACGTTAATGACATCGTCCACCCGGCCTGTTACCCAATAGTATCCGTCTCCATCTCGTCTGGCGCTGTCTCCTGTCAGATAAAAGCCCGGATAGGCCGAGAAGTAGGTATTGATGCAGCGTTCATGGTCGCCAAATACGGAGCGAATCTGGCTCGGCCAGCTTTGCGAAATCACCAGATTGCCCTCAGCCGGGCCATCAAGCTCGTTTCCGTCGGCATCCAGCAGGGCGAGCTTAACGCCAAAAAAAGGTTTTGTTGCGGAGCCGGGCTTGAGGTCTGTTACTCCCGGTAAGGGGGTAATCATGATCGCGCCGGTTTCAGTTTGCCACCAGGTGTCTACAATCGGGCAACGCGAGTCCCCAACGACTGAGTAATACCATTCCCAGGCTTCTGGGTTTATTGGCTCTCCAACGGATCCCAGAATGCGTAACGAAGTGCGGGAAGTGCTGCTGACCGGTTGGTTGCCCGCAGCCATTAATGCTCTGATGGCTGTCGGTGCGGTGTAGAAAATATTGACCTGATGTTTGTCCACGACTTGCCAGAACCGTGAATTGTCCGGATAGGTCGGCACTCCTTCGAACATCAGAGTCGTGGCGCCATTTGCCAGCGGTCCGTAGACAATGTAGGAATGGCCCGTGACCCAGCCGACGTCTGCAGTACACCAGTAAATGTCGTTTTCGTGATAATCGAAAACATACTTATGTGTCATCGCGGCGCCGAGCAGGTAGCCTGCCGTGGTGTGCATCACGCCTTTTGGCTTACCTGTGGATCCTGACGTGTAAAGAATAAACAGAGGATCTTCAGCATCCATGATTTCTGGTGCGCATTCGGCACTCGCGAGAGAAACGGCTTGCCGGTAATCCACGTCACGACCTTCAGTCCAGGAGATTTCCGCGCCGGTTCGCCTGACCACAAACACCGAGTGGACGTTGGGGCATTCATCCAGGGCCGTATCAACGTTTGCTTTGAGCGGAATAATTCTGCCTCCGCGCACACCTTCATCAGCGGTGATGACGGTCTGGCAATCCGAATCCAGAATACGATCTTTGATGGATTCGGGCGAGAAACCTCCGAATACCACTGAATGAACCGCTCCGATTCTGGCGCAGGCGAGCATCGCATAGGCCGCTTCCGGAATCATGGGCATGTAAATACAAACCCTGTCGCCTTTCCTTACGCCTCGAGCCTTAAGAGCGTTTGACAGGCGGCATACAGCCTCATGCAGATCCCGGTAGTTTATTTTGAGATCCTGATCTGGCTCATCGCCTTCCCAGATTATTGCGGTTTGGTCGCCACGTTTTTCCAGGTGTCTGTCAATACAGTTATAGCTGGCATTAAGTTTCGCGCCGCGGAACCAGGTCGCAGTGGCGGTGGTGAAATCGCTGGAGCTGACCTGATCCCAGGTTTCAAACACAGTGAGAAACTCGCTGGCCTGCTCTGCCCAGAAAGTTTCGGCATCATCGATGGATTTCTGATACATCTCATTATACTGAGAGGCAGAGAGATGACTCTGAGACGCCGCGGTTTCTGATACCGGATAGGTTTTTTCTTCTGACATGCTGTTCTCTCGGAAGGTCCGTATTTAAACCAAGTCGCAACCACCCGATAAAGTCTCGTGCTTACAGAACCCGGGGCACGTGGCGGTTTTAGGAGTGAGTTTTCAGTATGCCCTAAAGGTCGTAGTGCCTCAACAAACAGCCGACCGGTTGACTTCAGTCCTGTGCTCGCCGGATAAACCTGATTAAATCGTCAGGGACACGTTGTCGATAAGGCGGACATCACCTGCGAATACCGCAGCGAGAATCACGAGATCTTTGTCATGCTGACAGGCCATCTTGAGACTTCTGGCATGGCAAATGTTGAAATAATCCGGTTTGAGCCCGCAGGCAGCGAGGGACTGGCTGGCCTCGCTCTCAAGCCGGCGGAGATCTTGATTGCCTCGCCGGATCAATTCGGCGGTTTGTTGTAACTGTTGATACAGCGCTGGAGCTAACCGGCGCTGCCCTGACGTAAGTCTGCTGTTCCTGGAGCTAAGCGCCAGGCCGGAATTTTCGCGAGCGGTTGGCAGGCCATTGAGCTTAATGTCAAAGTCAAGGTCAACGATCAATTGTTCGATCACCCGGTATTGTTGGTAGTCTTTGAGACCAAAATAGGCCTGGTCAGGCGAAATCAGATTAAATAACTTCGTTACTACGGTTGCGACACCCTCAAAATGCCCCGGCCTTGTTTTGCCGCAGTGGTTCTGTGTGAGGCCTGAGACGACGATGTGAGTTTTCATCGAGGCAGGGGTGCCATACATCTCCGCGTTATCGGGCGCGAACAGCAAATCACAGCCTGCTTCGGCCAGCAAACCCTTGTCGGACTCCAGACTTCGGGGATAGTTGTTAAGATCTTCGTTTTTGTCGAACTGAAGCGGATTGACGAAAATGCTTGCTACGGTGTACTGACAGTCAGCCGCCGCAGCCCTGACAAGCTGCAGGTGACCGTCGTGAAGATTGCCCATGGTAGGGACTAACCCAATTGAGTGGCCGGCAAGTCGTGCCTCATGCAGCGCCTGGCGTAAAGCCGATTTTGTCTTGACGGTTAACATAGTGTGTGGCGCAGAATTAATCGAAACAATGTTCTGCGGCCGGAAAGGCCTTTTCCTTTACCGCACTGACATAGCTCTCTATCGCGCCCGGTATTCCATTGATATTACCCGCGAGAAAATTTTTCACGAATTTTGGTGTGATCGGAGAGACGCCGAGTACGTCATGAAGCACCATGATCTGCGCAGTGGTATCAGGACCTGCTCCGATTCCGATCACCGGAATCTCCAGAGAATCAGTGATGGTCTTTGCCAGTGTTCGGGGGACGCACTCCAGCAACAGAATATTGGCACCTGATTCCTGCAGTAATAAAGCTTCTTCGAGGATGACCTGGGCCTGTTCCGTATCTCTGCCCTGAACGTGAAAACCGCCAATCCGATTGACAGACTGGGGGGTTAGCCCCATGTGTGCGCAAACGGGAATGCCGCGTTCGGCCAGAAGCCTTGTCGTATTCGCAATCCAGGCGCCTCCCTCAAGCTTCACAATCTGGGCGCCGGCCCTCATCAGAGACGCTGCATTTTCAAGAGTCTGACTCTCAGAGGCATAACTCATAAAGGGCAGATCAGCCATGATTAGCGCGCCTTTATTGCCCCGTTTCACGCAGGCCACGTGATACACCATATCCGCCATGGTGACTGGTAAAGTGCTGTCGTGGCCCTGAAGTACCATCCCCAGCGAATCGCCAACGAGAAGAACCTCCACGCCCGCGCTACTGGCAATATCGGCAAAGCAGGCATCGTATGCCGTCAGGCACGCGAATTTCTGGCCGGCTTCTTTGATTTTTTGCAGTGTTGTCAAGGTGACATGCTTGTTTTGAGTTTGCGTACTCATAGGATCCTAAAGCCCTTGAAAGTGAAGCGAGATGCAATAAATGGGAAGGGTGGCGGTCTAAGGTGCCAGGTTCCGGGAATCCGTGTGGCAAACTTTTCTACAACAAAGTCGGTTTCGGATTGAAATAGTGTGTGCCGTTTGGCAAAGACAGGATGTATGTTACCAGTTGCTCGTAGTCCTCGTCATTAGCGACGAGGTCAATCTCCGCGCTATTAACTATCAGCAATTTGGAATCCGAATAGTAGTGAAAAAACTCCGTGTAGGCCCGGTTCAACTGGTTCAGATACTCGGACTCTATCATCTGCTCTGAGGGGATTCCCCGTTTCTGAATTCTCTGCAGCAGGACTTCTGTCGGTGCCTGAAGATAGATCACAAGATCTGGTTTGGGTGCGTCAATGACAAGATGTTGATAAACCTTGTGGTACAA
>Ga0181574_10004169_pt1 | contig 12588 bp, 13 predicted proteins | sample 101ome_24_FD_145600 | JGI IMG/M metagenome (GOLD analysis project Ga0181574, IMG submission 145600) | Coastal salt marsh microbial communities from the Groves Creek Marsh, Skidaway Island, Georgia - 101410AT metaG (spades assembly) | ecosystem: Environmental > Aquatic > Marine > Intertidal zone... | reverse complement strand
CCGCCACTGGCAGGGCCAGTGCGAACCGAGCGCGATCAGCAGGGTTGCGGGGCGATCATGAACGACATCACGGTCGTCCTCACATCGGCACCGCCGGTGTGCACCACCTGGGCTTCTGTTGGCACTGCGACCGTTCGGTGCAGCCGTTGATCAATCGTTGAGCGCGTGCCAGAGCTTGGCCGGGGTGATGGGCATCTGCAGATGCCGAATACCGAGATGGGAGACTGCGTCGACGACGGCGTTGTAGACGGAGGGTATCGAGCCGATGGTCCCGGATTCACCGACCCCTTTGGCGCCGAGTTCGTTGACCCATGTCGGGGTTTCGAGCGTCACGGTCTCGAACAACGGCAGCTCGGTTGGCGAGATCACGAGGTAATCCATGAAGTTGCTGGTGAGCAGCGTCCCGTGCTCGTCGTAGCTGATCTCCTCGTAGAGCACCTGCGCCGCTCCTTGGGCGATGCCGCCGTGCACCTGGCCCTCGGCGATCAGGGGATTGATGAGACGCCCGGCATCGTCACAGGCCACGATCCGCCGCAGTTCGACGTGCCCGGTCTCCTGATCGACCTCGACAACGGCGACGTGGGCGCCGCTCGGAAACGTGGGCGTGTCTGGCGTGAAGTCTGTCGCCTCGACGAGTGGTTCGTCGGCGGTGGCGGCGATCTCGGACCACCCCATCGACACCGTCGGCGTTCCAGTGACGTGAAAGCGGCCGGTCCGTGGGTCGTGGACGACATCGTCGAACGCAGCCTCGAGCGCATCGGCGGCGTGTCGACGGGCTGCCTCGACGAGTTGGGCGCTCGCTGCGGCGATGGCCGAGCCGGCGATCTGGACCGAACGGGATCCCACGGTCAGGCCACCGCGTGGGACCTGGTCTGTGTCGCGGCTGATGACCTCGATGCGATCGAGTGGGATGCCGGTGCGGTCGGCGACGATCATGGCCCAGGTGGTGTCGTGGCCCTGACCGTAGGGCGTGGCGCCGCTGAGCACCCGGGCACCGCCGTCGGGGAGAAGTTGAACGGAACCGAACTCACCACCGGGGGCACCGGCGGTGATCTCGACGTACATGCCGATGCCGATGCCGAGTAGACGCGTCGATCGTTGCAGGCGGCGCGCCGCCTGCTCGGCTCGAAGATCGTCGTAGCCGACGGCTTCGAGGGCGAGGCGCAGGGCCTCCGGGTAGTTGCCGACGTCGTAGCTGGTGCCGATGGCGGTCGTGTGGGGCTCGTCGAAGCGCGGTATGAGATTGCGACGACGCACCTCGGCCGGGTCCATCCCAATTTCGGCCGCGAACCGGTCGACCATCCGTTCGATCGCAACGGTGGCCTCCGGCCGTCCTGCACCGCGGTACGCGGTCGTGGAAACCGTGTTGGTGACCACCGCCTTCGACGAGAAGGCACAATCGGCAATGTCGTAGGTGCCCGTCAGCATCTGGCGGGTCATACCGGGCAGGACCGAACCGACGATCGGGTAGGCGCCGGCATCCTGGATCACGTCGAGCTGGTACGCAGTGATCATCCCGTCGCGGGTGCCACCGAGCCGGGCGTACTGGATCTGGCCTCGACCGTGGGGCATGGCGGCCAGATTCTCTGATCGTGTCTCGGTCCACGCCACCGGACGCCCAAGCTCACGAGCGAACCAGCCCAGGAGTGCCTCGTCGGGGTAGGTCCGCGACTTCGCCCCGAAACCGCCACCGACGTCGGGCACGATCACGCGCACCTGATCGAGGTCGAGCCCGTAGATCTCGGCGAGAAGCGCCCTGCTCGGGTGGGCACCCTGACACGCCGAATAGTGAACGAGACGTCCGTCGTCGGTCCAGTGGGCCGCTCCTCCCCGGGGCTCGATCGGCGCTGCGGTGAGCCGCTGGTTGACGATGCGCTCCGAGACCACGACGTCTGCGGTCGAAAAATCGACCGAGTGATCGGCCTCGATGGTGACGGCCACGTTGGTGCCGTGCTCGGGAAAGAGCAGAAGGTCGTCGCAAGCAGCGGCCTCGACATCGACGACGGTGTCCAACATGTCGTACTCGACGACGACCCACTCGGCAGCGTCGACCGCTGCGGCAACGGTGTCGGCAACGATTGCCGCGATCGGCTCACCGACGTAGCGCACGACGTCGCGAGCGAGGAACGGGCGCCGCATCGTTTCGGGGAATGTTGGCCGAACGTTCGGGGCAAGACCGAGGCTGGCGACGTCATCGGCGGTGAAGATCCCGACCACACCGGGAAGCCCTCGAGCATCGGTCACGTCGACGGTTGTGAGCCGGGCGTGGGCGACGGTCGAGCGGACGAAGACGACTCGGGCTGCATCGTGCAACTGGAGGTCGTCGACGTAGGTTGCTGAGCCGGTGAGGAAGGCCGGGTCCTCTCGGCGGATCACCGGGTTGCCAAGGATGCTCACGCAGTCACACCAAAGCTGATCTGGCCGAGCGATCCAAAGTCGGCGACGAAACTGTCGCCTGCTTCCATCGGGTGGGCTCGGATGAACGATCCCGACAGGACTGCGTGACCCGGTTCCATCGTCACCCCGAACTCGTGCAGCTTGCGAGCCAACCAGGCAACAGCATTCACGGGATTTCCCATGACTGCTGCTGCGGTGCCGCTCTCCTCGAGTTCACCGTTCTTGTACAGGGCACCGGCGACGTGACGAATGTCGAGTTGGTCGAGGGTGCGGGGGTTGCCACCAACCATGATGAAGCCGCACGATGCCGCGTCAGAAATCGAGTCGACCACACCGGCTGCCCCTCGGCGGGTGTAGCGACTGTCGACCACCTCCACCGCCGGTACGACGAAGTCGGTGGCCCGGATCACGTCGAGCGCATTGACCGTCGGTCCCCCGAGTGGGCGGTCGAGCACGAACACCAACTCGATCTCGGCCATCGGCCGGTTGAGCGTCGCCCGAGAGACCTGGCTGCCCTCGTCGAGGAACCAGTTGTCGAAGATGGTGCCGTAGTCAGGTTCGGTCGCCCCGGTGATCGATCGCATCGCTTTGGACGTCAAGCCGATCTTGTGGCCCTTCACCTGCCGCCCCGCGGCCACTTTCAGCTCCGTGACGTACTGGCCGATGGCGTACGCGTCTTCGACGTCGGTCCCCTCGTGGGTGACGGTCAGCGGCTCGATCCAGGCCCGGGTCAGCTCTGCTTCGACGAGTGCGGCCGCAACGGTGCGACGCTCGGAGTCTGTCAGTGGCATTGTGCGTCCCTCTGTTTCAGAAGTCGGAGGTGTACTCGGTTCTCGTTCGTGAGTCGGGCCCATCGGTGGGCAGGTTCTTCGCCTGAGCGCCCCCGGCAGGAATCGAACCTGCGACGCACGGTTTAGGAAACCGACGCTCTATCCACTGAGCTACGAGGGCGGGGATGGCGCGAAACGCGGCGCGAAACTGCGCTGCTGGGTCCGTCCCCATGTGGGGCTGAGGCTATCGGCGTGCTTCGAGGCGCGCCCCGGCCCACGCTAGTGCGGTCGCTTCGGAGCGGGGGTCAGTTCATGCTCCTGCGGTGGAAGCGGGACTCCTTCGACGCCGTATGCGTCTCAGCGTGCTGAGAGCGACGATCGCTACGAGGAACCCTCCCCAGCGGAATGGTTCAGCAAAGAGCCAATCACCAACTGATGCGCCGACGAGCACGACCAGCACGACGCTGGGGATGATCCCGATCGCCGTGCCGAGGAAGAACGGCGTGAGCCGCACCGAACTGACGCCGAGCAGCCAATCGGCTGGGGTGATCTGGCCCGTGAACAGCCGAAGCAGTGCCACCTCGCGGACCCCGCCCTGCTCGAGGCGGCCGTCCCAGGCCCGGAGCCGGTCGGTTAACCGCTCCTGGGCCCAGTCCTGGGCAAACCACCGGGCGAACGCGAACGCAATGAAACTCGCTCCCATATTGCCAACCCACGACAGGGCGATCGCCGCCGGTGCAGGCCAGACTAGCGACGCCGGGACCATGAAAACAGGCCCCGGGAGCAGGAGAGGTTGCAGGATCCACATCGTCACAACGAAGACGACAGGGCCGAGCCAGCCCCGCTCGAGGAGGAAGGATTCCACGTCGTTTGCGGAAATCGCCTGGTTGAGCGTGACGACCACGGCCACGGCCACGGCCACGATTAGAACAGCGAACACCCGGCGCACGGCTTCCGAGTATGCCGCCGCTGAACCAGTTCGCTCAATGACGCTTGTCCGCTCAGAGGTTGCGTCGCCAATGCGGCTCGCAATGGCCTTTCGGCTTCGGGCTCTCCCTCGGTACACGGCTCGCCAGAGCCGACGGCGAGGCCGTACCGTCAACGCACATGGCCGCTTCCACACTCAACCGTTTCGACAATGACCGCACGCTCGCGGCGACGGTTGCCGTTCACGCGGCGGCGACGATGGCGATGGTGGGGCTGATTTGGACGGTACAAGTCGTGCACTATCCGCTCTTCGAGAGCGTCGGTGCTGAGGCCTACCCGAACTATCAGAGCCGTCACATTGATCGCATCGGGGCGGTCCTCGTTGTGCCGTGGGGCTTGGAGGGCCTGTCGATCGTTGCCTTGCTCGTGCTTGCTCGGGACCGAGCGATGCGCATGCTGGCGGTCGCCGGAGCTGCACTGATGGGCCTGATCCTGCTGGTGACGATGATCTGGGCGGCACCGGTGCACGGCGAACTGCTCGACGGTTTTGATTCCGGCCAGCACGACACCCTTATGGCATCCAACCTTGTGCGAACCCTGCTGTGGACCGCTCGCGGCGGGGTCGCCATGGCCATGGTGTGGAGGTTGCTTGACCGTCGCCCCGAGTCGGTCAGCGAGACAGCTCGAGCGGAATGAAGAAGTCAGGACTCGGTGCGATGCCGAGGTCCGACTCGAGCCGCTCGGCGAAATCACGCTCCACCTTTACGGCGCCGCTGGTGTTGCCCGCTGAGCGGAGCGCGCTCATCAGGTTTCGATGCGCTCGTTCGTCGTAGGGGGCGATCCTCGCCAGTTCCCGACCGAGTTGCACGGCCATATCGAAGTCGCCGGATGAGAACGCAACATCGGTGAGGAGGCCGAGCGAACGCCGTTCCACGTGGTGCATCCGGTCTCGTTCGATGTCGAGCCAGTCGCGCTCGATGCCGGTGAGGAGTGGTCGTCGTGAGATCGAGTAGGCAACCGACGCTCGCCGCGCTGCTCCCCGGTGGTTTTCAGCGCGCAGATCACGCAGCGCAAAGTCGATGTGATGGTGGGCAAGTTCGACGTCGACGACGGTGTCCTTCGGGCGATTGAAGTTCACGCTGCCGGCCGATGAAGAGATCAATTCTCGGCCGTCGAGCTGGAGTTCGTTGAGGGCGGATCGGAGTCGCGACAATGTGGCGTTCAACACGGAGTCGACGGAGCGCGGCGCTTTGCCTCCCCACACATCATCGATGAGCCGGTTTCGGCTTACGGGGAACGGGTCGATAACGAGCCGGGCCAGGAGGTGACGTCCGATCGGGCCAGGCAGGTCGGACTCGGTAATGGTCGCCGACCCGGCAACGATCCGGATGTCGCCCAGCAGACGAATCTCAATCCCCACCCGAACGACAGTAGACGCACAGCCGACGACGGTCGATTGGGTCGGAGAGTGTTCATCGGCCGTTCATCTGCGCCGTGCCGCAAGAGAATGACAACATCGGCCTGTCAACCTCGACGCACTAGCCCATCCGTGGAAAGGATTCGGATATGACACTCACCGTCAAGTGCTTCTGCGGCGCGGTCGTCCAGACCGACAGCGAAGACAGCCTCGTCGAGCAGGTTTCGGCCCACGCTTCCTCGGTCCATGACATGGATCTGTCCCGCACCGACGTACTCGCCATGGCGAACACCTCCGAGGACTGAACATCATGAGCTACGTCATCGCCACCCAACTCCGACCCTCAGCCCGCGCACCGTTTCTTGATGCGATCGGCACGATGATCCGCCCCAAACTCGAAGCGGCAGGCGCCGACTATGTCGTCATCCAGGAAGGCATTTCGTCCGGAGCTCAGACCGGGATGTTCACCGTCGGTTCCCGGTGGGCTTCCGTCGATCAAGGGCTCACCGGGCTATCCAACTTCTACGCAGATCCTGAGGTGGCTGCATTCCTCGAGTCGAATCCGGTCGATGTCGCGTCCCGCGGCACCGGCGTGGTCGACGCCGAGCGAGGGAATCCGAACGGTGCGTTCACCGTTGTCTTGTCGGCGCTCATGACGAACTTCGACGCGTCAACCGCCGATGCTTTCTACGACGACGTTCACGCCATCCTCAGCGAGGCCGGCGTGAACGGCATGCGCATGATCCGCTGGATCGCGGCCGGCGAACTGTCGGGCTCATGGGCGGCGCTGTTCTACACCGACTCAATCGACGCCTACATGACGGGTTTTAACGGTCTCTACGCCGATGAGAGCATCGTGTCCCGCATGGGCTCGTACGGGTTCAACCCGCTGAGCCGCGCTATTTCGGTCAACCACTGAGAACAAAGGGAATCATCTGATGGCATTCGTTCAGATCATGGAATTCGAGATGGAATCGGCCGAGGCCGTTCGTCTCTTGGAGGAGTACGCCGAGGAGGGCAAGGGCGTTTCGTACGCTCGTCGCGCCATTCTCGGCCACGATCGCAACCGTCCCGGCACGATCATCCAGATCATCTTCTTCGACTCTGCGGAGGAAGCCGAGTTGAACAACGAACTCGAGATCACACAACGCGGCGGTGAGGAGTTCGCCGCTCGTGCCCTCGAGATTCAGTTCACCGACGTCGACGTCATCACCGACATCACCATCTGAACACTGCGCGAGGCCCCGGCTACGGGGTCGCTTCGTAGACGATGTTGTTCGGGGTTTCCGCAATTCGGCTGAATGCGGAAAACCCGGACGCTTCGAAGATGGTTCGCATGCCGGATTCGCCAGCCTGATTCCCAAGGCCAGCGGCGCCGTCCTGCGCAAGTGAGCAGGGGACGCAAGCGAAGAGGCTCATGCCGTAACGGAGCGCAGCCATGAAGCTGTGGTTCTCTGCGCGGACGTCGTTCGCGTAGGGCTCGACCAGCATCACGTGGCCGTCGGCGGCGAGTTGCGACCGGGCGTGTGTTGCCGCCCCGACCGGATCTCCCATGTCGTGGAGACAGTCGAAGAAGCAGATCAGGTCGAACGGCCCGGCGTAGCCGTCGGCGCTTGCTACCTCGAACGACACGTTCTCGAGGCCGAGCTCGGTTGCGTTGGCGCGGGCCGCTTCGACCGATGGCGCGTGGAAATCAAAGCCGGTGAAGGAACTTTCCGGAAAGGCGCGTGCCATACGAACGGTTGATGCTCCGCTGCCACAGCCGACGTCGGCGACGGCGATCCCGGCATGCAGACGGTCGACCCCGCCTGACAGCGCAGGCATCCACTGCTGGATAAGAAGATGGTCGTAGGCAGGCCGGAACAGTTCCTCGGTGCCTTCGAAGAAGTAATGGTGATGCTCACCCCAGCCGACGGCGCCATCTCCCTGGAGCGCCTCGATGCCTTGATCGAGGTCGAGGTAGAGCGCCTGCATGCCAACGAGTCCTCCCGCCATCCAAAACGGTGAGGCTGGGTCGCCAAGCGCGGTCGCGGCGGCGTCAGGCAGCCGGTAGGTGTCCGATGTCGAGTCGTAGACCATCAAGCCAGCCGATGCCTGTTGATCAAGCCATTCGCGGGTGAGTCGAGGGTTTGTCCCTGCTGCGGCTGCCACCTCGTCAGCTGAGCGTGGGCCGCAGCCGCTCATCGCCTCGTAGAGCCCGGTTCGGTGGCCGGCGATGATGCACGCCACGGTTACCGCGCCGACCATCGACCCAGCAACGGATCGCAACACCTCGCGGATATCTGGTTCGTTGTTGTTCGTCTCGCTCATGTCATCTCCAAAAGGCAGCGGGGAGGGGCCGTGAGAACCCCTCCCCGTCGCACATCACATCGTTGGTTCGTCGAAGATCGCTGTCATGTCCCCGAGCGTGGTCGGCTCAGGCGATCCGAATGGCGACCAGGCCCTCCATGCTTCCGGGCATCGGCGCACCAGGGGCCGACTCAAGCAGTTGGAGAATGGAAGCGTCGGGCGGGCCAGATCGCGCCGAGTCGATGTCGTCGATCGAACCCGCATTCGCGCACAGGCCGATGCTGAACGGGTTCGGCTCAGCCAAGGTGAAGACCGTCTGCGTGATGCCCGACGACGCATGCTGAGCGTCGGCCATTTGATGGGTCCAGGCGACGGACGCTCCCCACTGACGAGGGTCGACCTGCCAGTTCGTCACGGCAACGGCCCCGGGCGGCTCCCGCAGGGAACCGGCGACGTGCGTCACTCGGGCCATGAAGTCTTCGGCCGGGCCGTCGAGGCGCTCAGCAAACGATCGCTGCGCCGCCATGAAGTCGGTATCACCAACAAGTTGGGCGTTCATCGCCATCAACTCGCTATGGCTCGAGAACATGTCGGCGATCCACATGCGGCCGAACTGGCCGAGCACGACGGCGTACACCGTGGCGCTCCTGCCGGTGATCGAGTTGGCCCTCGAGATCAGATCGATCAACTCCGGGCCCGCCTCGGCGGACTGCCCGGGCTTGATCTGAAGGTGGCGGTTGAACATGAACATGTGGAATCCCCCAGTTGTTGATGGTTCTTCAATCCCCTACGTCGGCGACGGTAGGAGAGGCCGATTGTGAATTTCTTGCGGTCCTCGGTGGTGGAAACCGAAGGCCTGCGTGGCGAGTCGTGCGAGCTCAGCTCTCTTCAGCGATCCGCTTCGCAACCGTTGCACCCATGTCGCCGACCGGTTGGATGGTCGCTGTGCCCGACGGAATGATCGGGCGGAGGCCTTCAACGAGTGCGTCGTAGTCGTCGGTCTCCAACACGAAGAAGAAATCGTGGCCGGGCGGATCGACCCAGGCGCCAACAACGTTCACGCCGTTCTCGGCAAGGGCGGGCAGGACGGCCCCGAAGGAGGCGGCCACCGCTTCCGCGTTGTGCGCAGGGCAGGTGTTCTCGTCATGGTGGTGGTGCACGTGAAACAGCATGACGTCACCGTTGCCGACGCGACTTGTGAAGACCTTGTCAAGCAAACGGGTGCGATCGGGGGAGCGCAGAAGGAGCGGCGCAATCTGTATCAATCAGCGGACTGGATTCGTGTTGAACTCTGGTTGTCCGTCGAAACGTTGCGTAGGGTGGTGGCCGCGAGGACGCAGCGTGCTGAGGAGGGTTCCGTCATCATGAAGAAGTCGTCAGGATTGATGCGGACGCTCGGCGTTGCAGGCGCCGCCGCGTGTGTGGCAGCGGTAGTGCACGCAGTGCCGACTTCGGCGGGCGAGGCGTCGGAAGTGGCGGCGTTCGATTGTTCGGGGGATCCACCGGGCATGTTGCAGTCGATCAACATTGATGACCCGAACTCGCCCGGTGACCAGGTGACGATGTTCAAGAAACTGGATGTCACGACTGGTGACTATGTCGATTACGGGTCATCGTCCGATCTGGCGTGGGCGGCGATGGGAATTGAGGGAAGCGGTCGGAATCTCAACGCAACCGCGACCGACCCGACAACAGGGAAATCGTTCGGCGTGCTCCGTGGCGGTGACGAGCCGCTGCTGGTGCAGTTCGACATGGGTGGCCATGTCCGTTTCGTTGGGCAGCTCGCCGGTGGAGGCTCCTATGCGGCGACCATCACGTCGAACGGCGACTTCGTGTACATGGCTGGATCGGGGCTCGGTGTGGTCACCGGTGTCTCGTCGTTGCAGACCTACCCGCTGTCTGCTCCTGCCCTCATGTCAACCTACGAGTCGACCTTGCCAGCCATCGGCTCGATCGTTGAACCCACGCCCGACGTCACCCTGTATGACCTGACGACGTTGACCGCCGACGGGCAGGAATATGTTGTCAGCTACTCGACGAGCAATAACGTCGTCGCCTACAACACTGCCGACCTCACACAACCGCGACTTTCGTTCACGAACATGAATCTGCACCCAGACTTCAGCACAAGTGCTGACACGCTGGGGGCGGCGTGGACCATCGACGGGGCCGCCTATTTCTCCCGGAACGACGGCGACGGCGTGTTCGCCATTGACGGCGACAGCTTCGACCCGGTGACCCTGTCAGCAACAATGATCCCGACCAGCATTACCGAAACGGCAGTGACGAATTCCAACGATGGTTTTGGTTGCGCCAGCGTGGCCCAAGCACCGCCGACGACGACCACCGCGCCGCCGTCCACCACCACAACAACAACGACGACGACTGTTGCGCCAACGACCACGACGACTACTGCGCCAACGACGACCACCACGACGGCGGCACCCACGACCACGACGACCGCTCCTCCTGTCGTGAGCCCACCATCCGCAGAACCGGCCGACCCAACCCCCGCAGCCCCGTCCTTCACCGGCTAACCGTCGGCCTCCTCGCTCCGAACCGTCACCCGGTCGGCGGTACCTCGACGGTCAGGAAGCTGCGAACGGGTTGCCCGTCACTCGAAAGTCCACCAGCGGCGTGATGAGGTCGCTGACATCGACAAGTGGGCCAGCGGCTGCCGGATCGATGAAGTTCGCAATCAGGAACTGCACCGTGTAGTGGTTCAGCACGTCGTAGGCGAGTTCTGGTTCCACGGCCGGCGGAACACAGCCGTCTTCGGCACGGGCCACCTGCTCGGGCCCGATGAGCGCTTCGAGCACACTGAGGCCCCCGAGTTCGTAGATACCGACACATGAGTCGGTGAAGCTGTTGTGGCCGCCAGCAGCGATGTTGACGACAACGGCGTTATCGAGCTGGTCGAAGAGTCCGTAGCTCCGCTCTGGTTTCACGACAGCGTCGGTCTCGCCGATGAACACGGCCGCCGGCTTCTGGGTGACGCGTTCTGAGGCGCCGGCGGCAATGCTCAGATACACATCAATGACCTCTTCGGCGGCGGCTCGGGCCGAGGTGCCGCCACCAGCGGAATGTCCGGTGATAGCGACGCGGTCGAGGTCGCTGACCGGTCCGAGTTCGGGGTGAGCTTCGAGCGCATCGAATGCGTTCAAAACGTCGAGGACGTCCTGGTTCTCTGCGCCACCGCCGAGGGTTCCCGTCGCCTGGGCGGCGATGCCTCGTTCGATGTGATCAGTGGTCACCACGACGAAACCCCATGACGCGATGTGGCTGGTGTGGAAGGTCGCTGCTTGCCGAAACCCTCCGAAGCCGTGGCTGTACGCAACGACTGGGAAGGCTTGTTCGTCGTTGGCGACCAGCGCATCGCGGTACGCCGTCGTATCGAACTCCCCGGTCAGTTCGGCGGGGATGAACGCCTGGAGTTCGGCGGGGAAGACCGAGAGTGAATCGAAGATCTCGGTTTGGGCGTCGGGCTCGGGAATCGCCGGGTAGTAGACGTCAGCCTGCCGGTCGCCGAGGTCAAGGGTGACGATCCCGACGGCCCAGGGGCCGCGCTCATTGAACAACACTGGCTGGGGCGCAACGGTTGTCGACGGGGGAGGGGGTTCCTCGGTTGTCGTGGTGGGGAGCGCAGTCGTGGTGGTCGCCGGGGCTGCGGTGGTCGTGCTTGCGCTTGTCGAGTCCGGCGCTTCGTTGGTGGCGGCATCGCCTCCTTCGTCATCACCACAGCCGGTGGTCAGGAGAGCGAGAGTGATAAGGGCGACACGGATCCGCATCTCGCGATAGTCCCCGCTGGGCCGTACTATCCGCAAGATGGAAGCCGCCGAACGAGCCCTCGCCCACGCCGAGATCCGTCGGCTTGCCGCTGCGTACGCGTTTCACACCGACGCGAAGGACATCGATGCGCTGGTTGAGCTCTACGTGCCTGACGTCAGGATCAGTTCGTCGCTGTCCGGGCGAGACGCGCTTGGATCTCTGATGCGCGAGGCGCTCGCTGGGGTTGGCGTCACCTTCCTGAACGTCGGCACGCACCTGATTGATCTCGCCGACGATGGGAACACCGCTTCCGGTGTCGTCTATTGCAAGGCGGAGATTCAAGATGGCGGCCCGCACAGTAACCGCTGGATCCATCACGCCATCCAGTACCACGACGTCTACGAGCGCCGGGATGGCTGTTGGTACTTCGGCGCCAACCGCAAACACTTCCTCGTGTACGGCGTCGAGATCGAGCCGAACCCGCTTGCGCAGCCCGATGCCGAGTGGCCAAGTAGTCAGGTCGGGCGGGGTACGCATCCCCAGGCCCTGGCGAGCTGGCAGGACTTCTTCGCTGACTGAACCACTATCACTCGTCGAGGTTGTTTCGTCTCCACAGGAAGGTGGCGAGTTGGCCTCGGGTGACCGTCTTATCGGGGGAGAAGGTGTCGGGGCCGGTACCGCCGGTGATCCTAAGCGCCGCCATCCAGGCGACTGGGTCGGCGTAGTAGGCCGCCGGATCAACATCGGCGAACGGCGAGGGTGTGCCCTGCACGGTCGGTGTGCCGTCCAGCCGCCACAGGAAGGTGGCGGCTTGGCCTCGGGTGACGGTCTCGTTGGGGGAGAAGGTGGTGGGTCCGGTGCCGTTGGTGGCGCCGGTTTCGACGAGCCAGGCGACCGGTTCGGCGTAGTAGGCCGTCGGGTCGACATCCTCGAACCGGGTGGCCGAGTTGTGCGGTTCGGGTTCGCCCTCGAGCCGCCACAGGAAGGTGGCGAGTTGGCCTCGGGTGACGGTCTCGTTGG
>Ga0181574_10004168_pt1 | contig 12588 bp, 8 predicted proteins | sample 101ome_24_FD_145600 | JGI IMG/M metagenome (GOLD analysis project Ga0181574, IMG submission 145600) | Coastal salt marsh microbial communities from the Groves Creek Marsh, Skidaway Island, Georgia - 101410AT metaG (spades assembly) | ecosystem: Environmental > Aquatic > Marine > Intertidal zone... | reverse complement strand
CCTACCGCACCTGCGGCTGAGTGCACCACCACCCACTGGTTCGGCTGCACCTTTGCTGCACTGTGAACCAATAGCCAACTGGTATAGGCACAGGTGGAAAAACAGCACGCCAGTTGCCAGTCGAAGTCATCCGGTACCGCGACCAGAGCGCGCGCCGGTGCCAACGCAAAATCGGCATTTCCGCCCCATTGCCCATTGGTCGCCACCCGACGACCCACCCAATGCGGCTCTACCCCTTCGCCCACTGCATCAACCAAGCCACAGTACTCAAACCCTGGAGTGAAGGGATATCCGGGATGATTCCACTTGATGCGGTCAGCTCGCGCGTGGTTGTCGAGGGGGTTCAGCGCAGCATAAGCCACCTCGATACGCACTTCGCCGGGCCCGGGGTTGGGCACTTCCGCATCGGTTAGAGACAAGACCTCCGGTCCGCCCGGCTCCATCACCATTACGCGTCGCATGTTTGCCCCCAATCCGTACCCTAGTCGACAAGGCCAGAGTAATTTTGATCGTTTGTTATATCAATAAGTCATTGTCTTGGTGCCGCAGGACTCTCCTACCACTCATAACGGGAATGATTGCGGGCAAAGTGCGAGTGCGGGTTGCCTTATTAACTCTATTGGTATAACAATAATACTTATCTATGCGGCATGGTTGGGCCTATCTCTGCAGCCCGATCCCGGATGGCCATTTATAAACACAATAGAGGCTCTGATATGAAGCGATCTGCTCCCCTGACACTCACCACAGCTGTGGCTCTCGCCCTTGCCGGTGTTTTACCCAGCACCGTTTCCTTTGCTCAGGAATCTGCGGCTTTAGAAGAAGTTGTGGTCACCGCTCGTAAACGAACCGAGTCCTTACAGGAAATTCCGGTCGCAGTTTCCGTTTTCGGAGCCGACGATATTCTGATGACCGACATGCGCGACCTCGAGGACGTGGCGCTGCATACGCCGGGATTCCAGTTCATGAATCAGGGCAATCAGCAGCCCGGTCGCTACAACACCCAATTACAGTTCCGTGGCCTGACCACGGCACAGTTCTCACCCAGCTTCGCCACCGGTGCGCTGTTCATCGATGGCATCTATGTACTGAACGGAGGCACCTCGCTTAGCTTGATGGACCTGGAGCGAGTTGAGGTCATCAAAGGCCCGCAATCTGCTTACTTTGCACGCAACACGTTCGGCGGCGCGGTGAACCTGATCACCCGCGACCCCAACGCAGAGGCTTTTGGCGGCGAATTCACTGCCAGCATGTCTGATCGCAGCCGCACCGAGATCAGCGGCATTGTAGAAGGGCCGATCATCAAGGACGTGCTGGCTTTCAGCCTGTCTGGCCGTTTTTACGATAAAGAAGGGCACTATACCGCCTCAGACGGTGGCCGAACGGGCGACGAGGAAACCACCACCTTCAGTGGCGTCATCAATTGGACCCCCACCGACAACTTCAAACTGAAGATGCGTTACAGCTCGTCAGAAGACGATGACGGCGCGCCCAGTCAGGGCTTTGTATCGGGCATCATGAATGACACCTGTACGGGTACCACCGTTAATTCTGCCGAGGGCCCCGCGAGTCCGCGGAACTACATTTGCGGGACCATCCCCTATGGCAGTGGCGTGGTTACCGATCCCGGTAACAAGGTCATTTCCTCGAATACCATCTTGCCCGTCGACATGGCGGCGCTCACTGATCCCACTACCAATATTGATGGCGTCCCGAGCGTGACGTCGATTGGCATGAAGCGTGAGACCGAGCGTTTCTCGCTGGCCGCTGGCTATCAGTTTGACTCGGGTTACAGCGTCGACGTGAGCTACGGCAATAACGAGCAGGATGCCAGCTGGATCCGTGACTTTGATCTTTCTGATCGCCTCGGCTGGTGGTCTCGCGACCCCCAGAAGATGGAGGACGAAAGCTGGGAAATCCGCCTTAGTAGCCCGCAAGATCAGCGGCTGAGATGGCTGGTTGGCTACAGCTACTACGAGCAGGAATTCATTTCTTCAGGCGGTGGCGGCGATGCAGCCACCTCGTGTTTTGCCTTTGACTTTTATGGCTATTCCGATGCTTACCCCAATATCTGCGTCTACAGCTTCTTTGACCCCGCCATCGGCGGGCTCGGGATGGGGCGGCCAGGCAACGCGTTGGGTATCTTCAGCAATAGTCTGCAGAACGCGGATCAAGCGGAGGTATCCGGGGTATTTGGATCGGTGGACTTCGATATCACCGATAATTTGACCGTCATCCTCGAGGGCAGATTTGTAGAAGACAAGCTGATCAAGGGCAATGCGGTTGCCGGCACCGGCACGACGCGACTGGAAGAAACATTCGATGATTTCTTGCCTCGCGCCATCCTGCGCTGGACCCCCTCAGACAACACGACGCTTTATGCCAGCTGGTCAGAAGGTCAAATCGCCGGCGACTTCAACACCTTCTTCGCGCAGGCGGACGATCGTGAGAAAGCGCAGTACGTTGCCGCTGACCCTACAGTTGCCGAGCTTCTCGATGCAGAAACACTCGAGGCAATCGAGTTCGGCTGGAAGCAGCGCTTCTGGGATGGGCGCGGACAGATGAATATCGCGGTCTATATGCAGACCTGGGAGAACATCAAGGGCCGCTCCTCTTTCCAGATCAACGAGACTTGCCGCGCTGGTGATATTGGCTCGGCACAGTGCCCGGAGGGCACCCTCGGTCAACCCAAAGCAACCTATCCGGCTGATGGCGGTGACCCAATTCCTTTCTACAACTCGCGCAACATCCTGATCCCGGGTGATGCCGATATTTGGGGCATTGAGTTCGAAGGCAAGGCAGCCATCACAGATCGAACCGAAGTGGGCATCAATATCAGCTACATCGAGTCGGAGTACGACGATTACAAATACAACTTCGTCGCACCCATCGCCGGATTCTCGCAGATGTCGGGCAATCAGACCCCGCGTCAGCCCAAGAACACCATGAGTGCCTATGTCTCGCATGAGTTCTCCCTGTTCGATCAGGGCGGTTACTGGAGACTCGATTGGTTCCATCAGGGGGAGTCTTACGTCGACGAATCCAACCTCGCCAAGCTCGATTCCTACAGCCTGTTTAACCTGCGGGTCGGCATGCAGTGGGAGAATTTGATGGCCGAGCTCTTCGTCATGAACCTCACCGATGAGGAAGCATGGCAAACCGGCGCCCGGTGGACTGACTTCTCCAGCCCGTCACAGTTTGCCTTCCTAACCGCCAAGCAAGGGGTTGCTGTGTCGCCGCTTGATAAGCGGGAGATCGGCTTACGCTTGAACTGGAAATTCTAGAAATCTAAGCGTTGTGGCTTATAGGCCGGGGAGACCCGGCCTTTTTTATACCTGCTTAATGGTAGCACCGGTACTTGGACATCTTGCCCACGCCCGCATTAAAGGTATTGGTCGGATCCAACTCACGATAAAACGCCGCGTGATCGGGCTCGGCGCGATACAAATGCCCTACGTTATGCTCAGCGGGGTATTTGGCGCCGATGCCATCGAGTAAGGACATCATGCGCGCCTTCACGGCCTCCGGGTCCACCCCCGTCTTCACCACAAAGTCCCAATGGAATACGTGACACATAAAGTGACCACCGCGATAAGGTGCGGCACATTGATCGAGCAAGTCCTCGGGCAGGAACTCATACCACTTCGCATAGTTGCGGGGCAGTGCCACGTCAAAAGTCACCATGCCGTTGGTGTCTTTGGCATGGATCAGGTTGTAACGCGCCGGGGAGCCGCCCGCGACCAGTCGGTGTAGCAACGCGGCATCACCCTCCTTCGGCGAGCACTCAAAAAAGGCGCCGGTATCTCCCACTCGGGTGACTTCTTGCAACACCTGCCTGATCTCGGCAATGGCGGTGTCCGCACCAACCAGAATCAGGTGGTGCTCGTAAGTCTTACGGTACTCGCGCATCCGCTTGGGCAGGTGATCAGGCCACCACGCTGCCAATCGTTGCAACAAATGATCGGCGGGACGATTGGGGAGGCCCGGTATCTTCTCCAACCAGCGATCAAGCGCGGCCTTAATCCGATAAAGCCGGGGCAAAAAACTCGTGCCCAGATACTTGATGAGCAAGTAGGTGTCTTTGCAGTAGCGGTCGGCCCCGTCGAACCAGCTCTGGTGCATGTACTCGCCCATCTCGGGCAATTCAGTGCACTCTGACAACAGCTTTCGACGGACCTGATTGAGCTGCTCAGGGTCGTTGGTACCCATGTAGAACACTTGCTCTGCCTTGGGCTTATCAAACGTATCGACCCGCACCGCAAAAACCGCCAACTTGCCCGCGCTACCGCTAGCCTCGTGAAGACGACGCTGGTCAGCGTTGAATCTTGAGGGCGTCGACTCGTTGATCTCGCGCACACGCTCAATGTACTCGGGGTCGGAGGCGAGGCCGCCATCGAGGGTTGCGGCATCCAGATCAAATCGGCCCGCGTCGAGATTGCCCAGTATCTCCTCGGGAGTCTCCCCAAAATCGATGCCCAGGTGATTGACCAGCTCAAGCTCACCCTGCTCGGTGAGCTGGGCATAAAGGGCAAGCTCGGTATACGCCGGGCCCCGTTTCACCAGGCTGCCGCCCGAGTTGTTGCAGATCCCGCCGATGACCGAGGCGCCAATACAGGAGGAACCGATCACCGAATGGGGGTTCTTGCCGAAGGGCTCCAGCATCTCTTCCAGCCGATACAGCGTGCCACCGGCAAAAACCAGCGCTTGCTGGGCATCACACAGCGGCAGGCAGGTATCGAGCTTGAGGGTACTGATGATGACGATTTCGCGATCGTAGTCGTCGCCGTCGGGGGTCGAGCCACCGGTCACACCGGTGTTGGCAGCCTGGCAGATCACAATACAGTCAGCCGCCACAGCGGCCTTGAGTATCTTCCAGAACGCCAGCAGGGAGGCGGGCTCAAAGACCGCCAGCGCCGAGCCCTGACCAAAGCGAATGCCCGTGGTGAATCGCTTGATCTGATGCGCCTCGCGGAGCACCCGCATGTCGGGCACTTCGGTAGCGAGTTCGTCGATCCAGTGGGTATCCATGGGTTGAGTCAGTGGCTAATTAAAGCGCCGTCAGCGCGACACGAGGCTTCCCCGAACCGAACCGGGGACCTAAAGGTTACTGAATACCCCAGGCGATGCCACGCCGGAGCAACTCGTAGTAAGCGGGGACTTCCCAGCTACCGCGCTCGAGCACCGGGTACTCTTCCACCAAGGGCTGCATGTCGTAGGTGGAGCGGCAGTGACCCAACGTCAGATACAGCACCGTGCCCTGCCCATAAGGCCGCAAATAAAACACCGCATGGTCATCGTCACCGGTCTCCCAGTCGCCATCCTGAAACGCGTCGACCTTGCCCGACCATTTGGTGTGCAGGAGCATTTCGTTTTCGCCATGATATTCCGAGAGGTATAGCTCGTCGGTCGTATCGAAAGGCTCAATGCCCTCGACTAACGGGTGATCAGGCTTGGTCACCTCGACCCGGTAAGGCTCGATGGGTGGATGCGCCAAAAACTGACTGCCCAGCACCTCCATAAAGTCCTTGTTATCCCGCGGTGCGCGCAGTAGCGGGGGATCATGACTCAACCACTCCAAGACAGAATTGGTGGCGTGTAGCGCAAACCACTTGCCGCCATTTTCAATGTAGGACTTAAGCCGTGCCTGCCCCGCCATATCCGGCACTTCGTCACAGGTATAGGTCACCAGTAAGTCTGCCTCGCACATGGCCTCGACGTCGCTGTAATCGTTGGCCACTTTGACCCTGACCACATCGTGCTCAGCCAGTAGCTTAAGCAGCTCCAGTCGCGCGAAATCAAAATCGTGGTACTTACCCCCACACACCAGGTACACATCTCTTCGCTTACCAGCCATCGATTTTCCTCTCTCGTTTCTCTCGGGGTCGCTGTATCAACCAATCGCACCCGACAACCTGCTTAATTGTTTGACCAACGCGCATACCCAACCGGGCACGCGCAGATTGGATTTATCCCGCCTGTTGAGCCGCCATGGCCGCCATTACCGACTCCTCGATCTCCGAGGGCAACGGATTGCGGCGCAAAGTCAGGCCACCGTTCACCTGCAAATTCTGGCCTGTCATATAGCACTCGTCACTGCCGAGGAAGACCGCTGCAGCGGCAATATCTTCAGACGTATTCAATCGGCCCAGCGGGTAGTTCTTGAGGAACGCCTCCAGCAAACCGGGCGTTTCGAGGTGCGGCGCGGCCATGGGTGAGGCCGTGAGGCCCGGCGAGATCGAGTTCACCCGAATACCCTTGGCACCGTATTCGTCCGCCACCCCGCGTACAACATGATCGATGCCTGCCTTAGTGCCGATATAGGCATGATGATTGCCCACCAGAATCGTCGCCGTTGCAGAAGATATCTGGATGATAGAGGAAGGGTTGGACATCACACCCACCAGCACCTGCATGAACTGATAAGGCCCTTTGAACTGCAGGTCCATCATCAAGTTGAGGTCCTCCTCGGTGGTTTCCTCAAACTGAGCGAGCAAACCAAGGCCCGTGGCGTTGACCGCAATATCAATCTTGCCGTGAGCATCCATGATCGCACCGATAGACGATTTGATGTCTGCCATCTTGGTGATGTCACAGGTGACCGCCATACCGCCAATTTCGCCGGCTAACCACTCAAGCTCGTCGAGATGACGGCCGCCAACCGCGACCGTTGCGCCCTCCTCGGCAAAGCGCCGCGCAATGACCTGACCCATGTTGCCGCGCCCTGCGGCACCCAGCACATATGCCACTTTTCCTGCCAATCGTCCCATGATTTGTCCCCGATTATTGTTAAGTTAGGACTGCGGATAGTACTAAACTCGCGCACGTTAGGGGGATTTTCTCCACACGCCCTGACGGCGGACGGTGTACCTGAACACCCGCGCAAAGGCTAGCGGTCTGGGCTGGTTGCCAGTGTTGGGCTCCGCTAAGGTACGCCAATGACCGAGCTGCCTGTTTTGTATTCTTTCAGACGCTGCCCTTACGCGATTCGGGCGCGGATGGCGATTGCCGAATCGGGGGTGCAGGTTTCCCTGCGAGAGGTATTACTCCAAGACAAACCGCCCGAATTGCTCGCGGCTTCATCCAAGGCGACTGTACCCGTGCTGGTGTTAACCGACGGCGGCGTGATTGAAGAGAGCGTCGACGTCATGCATTGGGCGCTAGAGCAGCACGATCCGCATCACTGGCTAAAAAGCTTGGACTTCGGCTCAGACTGGATCCAAACCTGCGATGGTGAATTTAAACACTGGCTCGATCGCTATAAATATGCCGACCGCTACCCAGAGCACCCCGCCACGTTTTATCGAGAGAATGCCGAGGCGTTTCTCGCCAGTGTTGAGGCCGCGCTGTCGGCGTCAGCATCGCTCGCTGGTGATGCGCCGGGCTTCGTGGACGTGGCGGTGTTTCCCTTTATCAGACAGTTCGCCGGCGTGGATCCCGCTTGGTGGCAAGCGGCGCCTTACCCCTGCACACAGTTGTGGTTGGATGGGTGGCTAAATAGTGCGCTGTTCTCAAGAATCATGGCTAAATACCCCCGCTGGGAGTCAGGTCAGCCCGGGCAGCGGTTTCCATCCGAGACCCCTCACGACTTGACCCGCTAACAGAAGTCACCGCTTAACAAGGCTGGCACTCATGAAAAAACTCATGCGCAATGTATCCAAACTGACTTCATTCACGCTGCTGCTCATCCCTTTGCTGCTGCCGGGCTGTTCGAACGACGCTCCCGAACCGATTGATTTGGTGATCACCAACGTGACGCTTGTCGACGCGGTGAACCCCATCCGGAACAACCAAACCGTGCTCATTGATCAGGGTCGCATTGTCGATATCTTCAACAGCGCGTCTGCGCCTGAGGTTGAGGCGCTGAAACATGTCGACGGCAGCGGGCGCTATCTGATCCCCGGGTTATGGGACTTTCATGTTCACTTCACGTTTGACAAGCGCTTCACGGATACCATGGCCGGACTGTTTCTCTACCATGGCGTCACCCAGGTGCGGGACACCGGAGCGCTGCTAGAGGATTTACTGCCCGTCGTTGAAACCCTGCGCAACTCTGGCGCCAAAGCGCCGAGCGTTTGGTATGCGGGGCCGCTACTTGATGGCAAAGACGTTGTCTATGACGGCGTGAACTTCCCGGGGCTCGGCATTGCCAACCCGACCCCCGAGGCGGCCCGCGCCAACATTGCCGAGATCCACGCAGCGGGGGCGAGCTTTCTGAAGATTTATGAGATGGTCAGCCCCGAGGTGTTCGCCGCGATTGTGGACGAGGCGCGCGCCAGAAACCTGCCGATCGACGGTCATGTGCCGCTTTCAATGCGCGCCAGAGATGTCGCGCCCAAGGTGCAGTCGCTAGAGCATCTGCGTAACTATGAGATGGACTGTGTGAGCGATCCTGAAACCTGGTTGGCCGCGCGCCAGCAAGAACTCGCAAACCCGGCGAATGAGCCAGGCAACGTACTGCGCTCACGTCTCCATAACTTGCAGCGACTCGCTGCTATCACAAGTGAGGATCGCGAGGTGTGTGCAGAGACCAACGAAGCGCTGAAGGCTACGATCACCGTGCCGACCCTGCGCATGAACTCGATGGACGTTCATGTGCCCTTTGAGCGGGCCGATTTTGATGAGGCTATGGATCTCATCCCGGGCAGTGTGAGCCAGCAATGGCGAGAAGCCAGAGCGGCGCTTGCTGCATCTCCCGAGCCCGTTGATACAAGGTTTGCAGACTGGTCACTGCGCCGGACTGGCGAACTTCATGCCGCGGGCGTGCCGATAGCGGCGGGCACCGATACCCCGATCGGCTGGAGCATACCCGGCTACAGTTTGCACACGGAGCTCGAACGGTACGTGCAGGTAGGCATGACACCCGACGAAGCGCTGCATTCAGCAACGATCAAACCGGCGGAGTTTTTTGGCCTCGAGCATGAGATGGGGCAGATCAAACGCGGGTTTCTTGCCAATGCGGTGCTACTGTCCGAGAACCCTATGGAGGACATCACTCATACTCGCAGCATAGAAGGCGTGATCAACAAAGGCCGGTTTTTTTCGAGAATGCAGCTGCGTCAGCTGATTAACGACCCGGGGAATTAACATGGTGCGCGCGCTTTCCATGATCCGCATATCGTGGGGTTTCTGCATCGGCCTTGCTATCGCTTTGGCCACTTTGAACTGGGCAGGTTCAATTTTGGCCAGCCCGGCACCGGCGGATTTAGCAAGCGGCGCGTCTGATACGAATCTGATTGAGCTTCGCTCGGAGTGGATCGTTACCCCCGAAGAGGCGTATCGCTGGGCGTCGGTAAAGAATGACAACCTGCCGACGCTTACCGGCAGCGAGCAATGGCGAAACTACATGCGCTTTTTAGAGGACCGGCTTGCTGAGTATGGTGTCGTGGATGGTGTCAAAAACAGCTGGCAGTTTGAGAGATGGTTTACCTCGGAGGACAGTCGCCAATGGTCTCTCGTTTCCAACGGCTCGCCTGTGAGAGTGGCAAGCTATGGAGCCTACTCGGGCTCAACGCCAGCTGAGGGCATCACTGCCGAACTGATCTACTACGACCACGACAACCCACCAGAGAATATTGAAGGGAAAATCGTTGTCATCCCCACCCGGCCGCATCCATCGCCGCCCTTCAGCGAAGACTATCTGATCAATTACACCTTCAATGATTACGAATACGCGACCGACGCCGATACACTCCCCCAACCCTTCGAGTTCGTTGACCCTGCCGAGAGCTTCACCTTTGATATCTGGTGGCAACTGGCACAGGGCCTCGACAAGATTCCAGCGCGCGGCAATGCAGCGGGCGCAGTCATCGTTTACGACATGGCGTTTGAGCGTACTCGCGGGCTTTACACTTTTACCGTGCCAGAGCGCTACGACGCACCCACTCTCATTCTCTCAAGAGAGGATGGTGCTACCGTGATCGCGGATGCCGAAGCAGGCAAAAAAGCGACCCTGAGACTCGAAGCGAGTACCGAGACTGCCACGGCCTACCAATACGTCGCCTACTTACCCGGGGCGGATTACGGTACGCCCAACGACGAACAGATTGTACTGGTTAACCACACCGACGGGCCCTCGATTACTCAGGACAACGGTGCGCTGGGACTCCTCGCTATCGTGAAGTATTTTTCGCATATCCCTCAGGCTCAACGCCCAAGAACCCTCAAGATTTTGCTGGACTGCCGGCACTACATGCCCGGGCTGGAACCGGCCCATAGTGAACCTGATTGGTTTAATCGCCACCCCGAAGCGAAGGACAAAATTGTTGGATTGATTCAAACCGAACATATGGGGGAAATGGATTACCGCGAAGTGGACGGCAGAGTAGAACCAACCGGTTTTGCCGAGCAATCCTATCTGTGGACACGCAACAACGACATTCTCATTGCGGCAGCAAAAAAAGCGGTGGATCGGTACGGTTGGTCGCGCGCACAAGTTGCCGTACCCGAGCGCCCCGGAAGCCGTGGCGGCCTACAGCAGGTGTGGTGGGGCGTGGGTGCACTGGGACAATCCGACACGGGGTATTACGACTGCGACGTATGGCACTGCCTCGATATACCCAGCTTTGGTTTGGGGGGCTTCCTGGGACACTACTGGAGTTCGGCCGCCACCATCGAGCGCTGGAACAAGGACTTGTTTGTCGCTCAGGCAGCGACCATGACCGAGCTCACAGGCGTATTGATGTCGGCCGATCTGGATGCGATTCAGTCCCGGGGTTCGGTCGACTCTTTCCTTAATCACACCAACCGAGAGGAACAGTTTAACGAGGCGCCGTAGGCTTCAGCCCTGTCCGAAAGGCTCTTGCACCACCCTGATGAGAAGCTACCGCAACTGCTACTGGCGGAAAGCTCATCGTCCTAGCAAGAGAACCGCGGCATCCCATTTGCCGCCTCAGCGCGAATACGCTCCATGATTTGTCGCACCTCAGAAATACCCTCGATCAAGGGCGCAAAACGAACGGTGCGGGTTTTGTAATTCATAACAGCCGGCACAATCGGCACTTGGGCAGCCGCTGCAATGCGCGCGATGCCGTCTTTCCACTCTTTCACCGGCTTTCGCGTGCCTGATGGCGTGATGCCAAGAATTAATTTGGATTTCTCGCGGAAATGCTGTGTGACTTCGGCAATCAATCCATTCTGTTGCGTGCGGTCGACAGGGATGCCCCCGAGAGCACGGATGATATTACCCAACGGATACCAAAATACGGTGTGCTTGATCAGGAACGAGGCTTTCATTCCCGTCGCCCAAATAAACGCGATAGTGAGGAAAAAATCGATGTTCGAACTGTGAGGCACGAGCGCGACGATGGCCTTACTGCGATTAGGGAACTCGCCCTCGATGCGCCAACCGAAAATGCGGAAAATCGCCCTGCCAATCTGTCGAGTCAGGAAGTTTCCGCTTTTCGGCAAATTATCACCCAGCACTTGCCACTTCACTGCGCGTCATCTCTCCTAAAAACCCTCTCTTAGCGGTTACTGTAGCTCAGGCTCAAGTTGACGTCAGTACACAAATAGGCGTGACAAGTTGCCCACTTTATGCCACCGCTAACCAGCTTCGAAGTTTGCCTGCTTCAGCGATGGCGGATTCTGCTCAAGATCTGATAGCGTGTCAGTTGAACGTGCCCAGAAAAATAACTAACATTTGTCAGTTATTAAGGCGCGTCACTAACCCCCACCCAACATGGGGTCAATCAAGAAGGATGTAGTTATGAGCATTAATAAAAAATTGTATCGAAGCGGTCCTTACGCCGACTTATTTAGCCAGGGCGTGCAGGTCGGCAACACGCTGTACATGGCCGGCCAGGTGGGCAGCGACGAGAGTGGTGCAGCACCCGAGGGATTACTCGAACAAATGTCGCTGGCCTACGGGCATGTACAGAATGTATTGGCCCAGTTTGGCGCCACCATGGACAACATTGTGGATGAGACCTGGTTTGTAACTGATGTCGATGACTGCATGACACAAGTCGAGGCGCTGTTCACGGAACGCCAGCGCATTTATGGCAAGGCGCCCGAGGTGAGCCAGACGCTCGTGCAGGTCGCAGGGCTCGTAGACCCCTCTTTCAAAATTGAAATCAAGTGCATTGCGATCACTGAGTAAAAGAGCATTCACATGACACCACTCCAACACCTGCCCGCCGATGCCGAATCTAGCGCCATCGTTGCCGCTGTGCAGCAAGACGGCGCCGTCATTCTCGATGACGTGCTCAACGAGAGCTTTATTGCAGCACTCCGTGAAGAGACCGATCCCTACATGGAGCACACCCGCAATGGTGAAGATCACTTTGCGGGCCACCACACCACGCGCACGGGTGGGCTGTTGGTCCGCTCAGAAAAGTGCCGCCAGCTCATCGAACACGAGACCATCCTCAACCCTTGCAACGAGTTTCTGGCACCCTACTGTGAGCGGGTGCAGTTGCATCTGACCCAGATCATTCGCATCAGACCGGGCGAGACAGCCCAGAAGATTCATCGCGACCGCTGGGCCTGGGGCAAACACCTGTCTCACCTCGAGCCCCAGTTCAATACCATCTGGGCCATCACCGATTTCACTTCGGAGAATGGTGCTACCCAAGTAGTGCCGGGCAGCAC
>Ga0181574_10004162_pt1 | contig 12599 bp, 8 predicted proteins | sample 101ome_24_FD_145600 | JGI IMG/M metagenome (GOLD analysis project Ga0181574, IMG submission 145600) | Coastal salt marsh microbial communities from the Groves Creek Marsh, Skidaway Island, Georgia - 101410AT metaG (spades assembly) | ecosystem: Environmental > Aquatic > Marine > Intertidal zone... | reverse complement strand
CGCAGAGTGACCGTGGTTACTTACAATATTAATAAATTATTTTTATATGAAGAGTATTTAAATACTGTTGTTATTAGGGGTATTTATTCGCGGGATAATTATAGAAATAAAAATAAAAACAAATATTTATGGAATTATATCCGTATGGAAAAGCCAGTCAAAACCATTGTTTTTGCCCGGGGTAACCGGTGGATGAACGGAGCCAATGCGAACGGTGAAATCTCATCCACAGCCTGTAAGCAAGCAATTTTGCCTGTTACCCACAAGTCTTGGAGCGATGTCGATGGGTGATCCGTTAGCGAGCGATGGGCTGTTGGCAATCTGTGAACAGGCTGTGAATCATTAAGCTTGCAGTGCACAACGATATTGATCCTAGGGCCGCTTTACCGATCCAAACGGCTGAATCTAATAATGTTCCTGTTACTTTCCGATGCAGAAAGAGGAAAAAATTTCCCCCAGCAAGTCGTCGGCGCCCACCACGCCGGTGATTTCACCTAAGGTGTCGTGGGCTCTCCTCAGATCTTCCGCCAAAATTTCTCCCGCGCCGGTTTGAGTGAAGTGTTGAACGGCACTTCGTAGTATTTCGCCGGTGGTCTGCAGGATGGACACATGGCGCTCTCTGGCGCTGTAAGGTGTCGCCAAGGTGTCAGCCGAGAGACCGAGTTTCGCGAGAATGGCGGTTTCCAGAGCATTGATACCCGCGCCCGTCACTGCAGATACGGCGATCGTCGTGACGACAGCAGAAGACTGTTCACCGGCTGCGCGGTTGGACAGGTCAATTTTATTGAGAACCCGGATGGTAGGTACGACTCGGTCAACGCTCTCCTCCCCTATATCTGCCTTTGTGTCGTCGACAACCTCAATGATGAGATCAGCGAGCGCCAATTCCTGTTGGGCGCGATGAATGCCCTCTTGTTCAATAATGTCGGTGGCATCCCTGATCCCTGCAGTGTCAGAAAACTCAAAAGCGATGTCGCCGAGACTGATCGTTTGCTTGATGACGTCACGGGTAGTACCGGGCAAGTCGGTGACAATGGCGACCGCGTCTCGCGCTAATTGATTCATCAAACTGCTCTTTCCGACATTAGGTTTCCCCGTGAGCACAATTTTCGCGGTTTTGCTCAAGAGGACGCCCTGTCGGGCATTGAGAATGAGTGTGTCTAAGGCGTCTAAGGTAGCTGTCAGTTGCTGTTGAACGATGTTATCGGCGAGAAAATCCACCTCTTCCTCAGGGAAGTCTATTGCTGCCTCGATATAGATCCGGAGCTGGAGTAAATCACCGCTGAGCGCATTCACGGCGCTAGAAAACGCCCCGCGTAGAGAGGCAGCAGCTTGCCGCGCAGCGTGTTGGGTTGGTGCATCGATAAGGTCAGCCATACCTTCTGCCTGGGCCAGGTCAAGCTTGTTGTTCATGAATGCCCGTTCCGAAAATTCCCCCGGTCGTGCCAAACGGGCACCCAGACTTAAACAGGCATTGAGCAGCATGGCAGAGACGACCACTCCACCGTGGCAGTGGAGTTCGGCAACATCTTCGCCGGTAAACGAGTTTGGCCCTTTAAACAGGAGCACCAGTCCTTGATCGATCACGGCATCGTGATGCACAAAAGTACGCAGTGAGGGTGTGCGTGCTTGTAAGCCGTTTCCGCACATGCCCTGGGTGATGGGCCAAGCGTCAGGTCCAGAAAGCCGGACAATTGCCAGCCCCCCCCTCCCGGCAGGGGTAGCGATTGCTGCAATCGTATCTTGGTCCAGTGCAGCGCTGTCGATCAGGCTGGAGTGCTGATCCATGAGCGCTTTAGAGACTGCCGCTCTCAATACGTCGATTGATAATATATTGCTGTGCCATCGACAGCAGATTATTGCAGAGCCAGTACAGCACCAAGCCAGCGGGAAACCACAGGAAGAAAAAGGTGAAGACGATGGGCATCCACTGCATGATCTTTGCTTGCATGGGGTCTGGTGGCGCAGGGTTTAGTTTTTGCATGTAGTACATGCTCGCGCCCATCAGAACAGGCAAAACAAAATACGGATCCATTGTCGACAAATCGTCTATCCACAGCGCAAATGGCGCTTGTCGGAGTTCAACAGATTCCATTAGCACCCAGTAAAGGGCGATAAACACCGGCATTTGCACAAGGATGGGGAAGCATCCACCCAGCGGATTGATTTTTTCTTTCTTATACAGCTCCATCATTGCCTGTGATTGCTTGGCCTTGTCATTGGCATATTCATCTCGGATCGCAATGATGCGAGGCTGCACTTTGCGCATTCTCGCCATGGATTTGTAGCCTGCCGCAGACAGCTGAAAAAATGCCAGCTTCACCAGCAGCGTCAAAATGATAATTGCGATGCCCCAGTTAATAACCGCTGACTGGATGAGGGTGAGCAACCAGAAAAGCGGTTGCGCAATCCACCACAGCCAACCGTAATCGACAACCAGATCGAGGTGTGGCGCAAGATCAGACAGGACCGACTGATCTTTCGGACCGACGTAGAGCGTGTTGGCCACGGTGACAGTGTCACCGGGCGCGAGTCTCAGTGCGGGCCCAGTGTAGCCAATGATATTGAAACCATTGTTGGTATGGCGCGTCCGAAAGCGATGTGTTTCCGTCGCATTGGGCACCCATGCGCTGACAAAGTAATGTTGCAGCATAGCGACCCAGCCCCCCTCCAAATCCGCTTTGAACGGGCTTTCGGCCATTTCTTCGAAATCAAATTTTTCAAATCGCTGTTCAGTGTGTGTGAGCGCGGAGCCAAGAAATGGGCGCATACCCATGCCCGAGTTGTTGTCAGATGGCGCCGGCGAGCTGTCTCGCTTGAGTTGCGCAAAGGGTGTGAGCTCGACGATACGATCAGCAACATTGCGGACTTGGTGTTCGATCAAAATGCTATGACTTTCGCGCGCAAAGCGAAAACGTTTGATGACGTCGACGGCACTATTGGCATCGCGATAGCGCAGCTCGACATCGAGCGTGTCTGCATTGCCCATTTCATAAGCAGCTTGCTTTGCGGAGTAGGAGGCGCGTGATTTCTGATCGATGCCGTCGGGTCCAACTAGGCCTGATTGCGCGACATAGGTTCTTTGCGAATTCCTCTCTAAAAGCACAAAGGGGTCAGAAGGATCGTCGAGGGTTTTTGGGTAATCTCTGAACGCCGCCCCCACGACATCGCCGCCTTCAAGATCGATTACCACGTCGAGCACGTCGGTCGTAACGCTAACCAATGAACTTGCTGTTGCTACCGTGTTGTAGGTGTCGGCGCCGGGGGGTTGCAAAAGATCCTCACTGCTTGGCATGTCATCCCGGGGGGGCTGATCCGGCAGCGTCGGGGTGGCGGCAGAGGGCGCCGCAGTATCTCCGCTTGCGCGAGATTCGACAATAGGCAGCGCCGGCACTGAGGCCTGTTCTTCGGCAGTAAAACGTGTCCACTCCCCCAACAACATGAGCCCTAGCAAGACACTGGCTGCGATCAAAGCATATCGGGGGATATCCATGTTTTCCTTCTCAGTTTGGTTGACGATCTGGGCGCCGCTGTGGAACGGGATCATGTCCGCCGGTGCACCACGGGTGGCAGCGAGTGATCCTGCGAGCGGTGAGCCAACAGCCGGCTAGGGTACCGTGGGTCTTCAGTGCGTCAATCCCGTATTGCGAACAAGTTGGCGCAAAGCGACACGAACGCCCTACCCAAGGGCTCAAAATTAGCTGATATGCGCGGATGACCAAGCACAAGCTCGTGGCGATCCATTGGTCAATCTTCGCCAGCCAACTCACGAGGCTATTGCTGCCTGATTAACGGCGCGCCAGAGCTTTTCGAGGTCTCGCCAAACCATAGGATTGGAAAGCTCATCGGCCGAACGTCTGGCCAAAACAACAAGGTCCAGCGGCGTGCACAGGGGCGACAGTCTAAAGTGCTCTCGAATGAGGCGCTTTAGTCGATTTCTCCGGGTCGCTTTGCGGATGTTTTTTTTGGCAACAACAATACCGATTCTGGATTGCGGTGCAGGAGAGGGTACTGCCAGCACCAGGAATGCTTTGGTACTGGCGCGAATTTGCGGGGCATTGAAAACGCCGGCGAATTGCTGCGGCTCAGAGAGCCTGGTGGAAGCGGGTAACTCTCGCATGGGCCACTTATGAGTACCCCGCCGCGCGCTGCTTATGCAGAGAGCTTGCGACGTCCGCGAGCCCTGCGACGGGCCAACACTTGCCGACCGTTTTTTGTGGCCATGCGCGCGCGAAAACCATGTGCGCGCTTTCTTTTCAGAACACTGGGCTGGAATGTACGCTTCATGGTGTGGACCTACCTACGAGTTAACTGCTAGCCATGTTTCGAGTGCTGGGTCGCGTCAAGGTTTCACGCCACCCTACCTAGGGGGCGCGGATTATAGGTGCGCAGGGTCCCGTTGGCAACATGGGGGGTAACAGGGCTGCCTGTGTCGGCGCGCCACCACCGTTTTTATCATCCACTGCTCCGGCCACCCCCTCAGGTATCACGTGGGGGTGTGACAGATGCGCGACGCCCAGTCATAGCGGGGCCCCATAGTTAGCGAGCGCTTACAAGCAGCCCGTATGCACCACCGCCAGCCAAGCCGTAATGGCGAAAGGCCACAACTTAACCCAAACTTGTAAACAGGTTATTCACAAGACAGAAAAGTTTTTCTTGCAAATTCACGCCTTGTTTTGTAGGCGCGCCAAAACCAGTCAGGCTGTTGATAAATATAAGAAAAAAACATGTTGATAAGGCCGCGACGGTGTGGATAACTATGCGGCGCTGGTCGACCCCGCGCTGTAGGTGGCCGGACGATGTGTGAGGTAATCATCGCGCGCGTTCGGCGCCAGCGTTCCGGCCAGATGATGTGCAACACCAGAAAGAAAATAATGATTTTAAGGAGCATTAGCGTTGGCAATTCCTCAGCCGGTGACCAATCCCTGGCAGCACTGCTTGCACCGCTTGGGCGGCGAGATCCCACAACAGCAATTTAATACCTGGATCCGGCCCCTACAGGCGGAGTGGCGTGATTCTGGGTTGATGTTGTCAGCCCCAAATCGATTCATTCGAGATTTTGTCGTCGAGCGGTATGTGCCGATGATCTCCGCTTACTTGATGGACGTTGTATCCCCGGCAGTTGCGCAGGTTTCAGTCACGGTTGCAGGGGACGTCGCTGTGTCGGCGAGCGTCGCTGTGCCCGTCGATCGGCAGCCCAGTATGAGGCCGACTCAGGAAGGGGTGGCTGTCGTGAGGCCCGCCCCTGCTCCCGCCGCATTGGTAGCGTCGTCTAGCTTGGTGGAGGGCTATACCTTTGAGCGTTTTGTCGAGGGAAAAAGCAATCAGTTGGCACTGGCGGCGGCACAACAAGTGGCAGAACACCCGGGCGCATCATATAACCCGCTTTTTCTTTATGGCGGTGTAGGTTTGGGCAAAACTCATTTGATGCATGCGGTGGGAAACGCTATGCGCCGAAAAAACCCAGATGCAAAAATTGTTTACCTTCATTCTGAGCGTTTCGTGGCCGACATGGTCAAGGCCCTGCAGCTCAACGCAATCAATGACTTCAAGCGGTTTTACCGCTCGGTTGATGCATTACTCATTGATGACATTCAGTTTTTTGCCAACAAGGACCGGTCGCAAGAAGAGTTTTTTCATACCTTTAATGCGTTGCTCGAAGGTGGGCAGCAAATGATTCTGACGTGCGACCGCTACCCAAAAGAAATTGAGGGTGTCGAGGAGCGTTTAAAATCGCGTTTTGGATGGGGGCTGACAGTAGCGGTTGAGCCGCCTGACCTTGAGACGCGGGTAGCGATACTCATGAAAAAAGCGGAGCAAAGCCATATTACCCTCGCCCCAGACGCCGCTTTCTTTATTGCCCAGCGGATTCGCTCTAATGTCAGGGAGCTAGAGGGCGCTCTCAAACGGGTGATTGCGAGCGCCAATTTCACTGGCCGCCCTTTTGATATTGAACTTATAAAGGATAGTCTCAAGGACCTGCTGGCACTGCAGGACAAGCAGGTTTCGTTGGACAATATCAAACGGAAGGTTGCGGAGTATTACAAGATCAAAGTGGCTGACTTGATGTCCAAGCGTCGTAACAGGAGCGTAGCTAGACCGCGGCAGGTCGCTATGGCACTGGCAAAAGAGCTGACCCAGCATTCCCTTCCCGAAATCGGAGATGCTTTTGGCGGCCGAGATCATACGACAGTGCTGCACGCATGCCGTAAGATAAAGGAGCTGCGCGATCTGAGCCCTGATATCAGTGAAGATTATCAGAATCTGCTCCGGTCGCTGACGACATAATGCGGCGTGGGCATAATCTGCCAGCACCGCCCTTTTCACAGTCTTTAAATTAGAGCTCGATAACATGAAATTCTCGATTGCCCGTGACACGCTGATCAAACCATTGAATTTGGTAGCGGGAGTGGTGGAAAGAAGGCAGACCCTGCCGATTCTCTCTAACGTTCTGATGGTGCTTGACGGGTCCAGGCTGTCTTTGACCGGGACCGACCTTGAGGTTGAGCTCGTTGGCAGGCTGGACTTAGAGGCGCCGGGTGTCGACGGCGAGGTGACCGTGCCTGCGAGGAAGCTGGTTGATATCTGCAAGTCCCTGCCCGAAGGTTCTAATATAGAATTTTCTGTTGAGGCCGGTAAGGCCACGGTGAAAGCGGGTCGGAGCCGGTTCACGCTGTCCACACTACCTGCTGCGGATTTCCCCACGGTGGATGCCAGTGCGGGTGATATCAACCTAGAGATGCAGCAATCTCTGGTCAAGCAGCTGATCGAGGGCACAGCCTTTGCCATGGCGCAGCAAGATGTTCGTTACTACTTAAACGGCTTGTATTTTGAGGTGCTGGGCGGCAGATTGCGCGTGGTTGCGACAGACGGCCATCGATTGGCACTGGCGACCTCACCCAAGCGCGCAGAGGCAGCGGATTTGGGCGTGATCATCCCTCGTAAAGGGGTGCTGGAGCTGTCGCGCCTGCTAGAGGGCGACGCCTCCGTTTCTCTATCCATTGGCACCAATCATATCCGCGCAATTACTGAGCAGTTTACTTTCACTTCTAAGCTAGTTGACGGCAAGTTCCCCGATTATGAGCGCGTAATCCCGAAAAATCCCGACAAATCAGTGGTGGGGGACCGGGCGGAGCTCAAACAAGCTTTTACCCGTACAGCGATTCTGTCCAACGAAAAATACCGCGGCGTGCGGCTGCGGCTGTCACAGGACAGCCTGGATATTACCGCCAACAACCCTGAGCAGGAGCAGGCAGAAGAGCTTGTGGCAGTGGAGTATAGCGGCGCAGAGATAGAGATCGGCTTTAATGTCAGCTATCTGCTGGATGTGCTATCCGCCCTCAGTCAGACTCAAGTGCGATTGTGCCTATCGGACGAAGCCAGCTCGGCGTTGTTGGAGCATGCGCAGCCGCCAGCGGATGACGAGCCAGAGAGACTCTATGTCGTAATGCCGATGCGTCTCTAGGCTGCCTGCATCAGCTGAATGCTCGAGCACCTAGAGATTACCCGTGTCCGCAATCTTTCCAGTGTGGAAGTGGACCTTGGGGGCGGTGCGACAGCCCTTTTTGGTGCTAATGGCTCTGGAAAAACCAGTTTTCTTGAGGCTGTTCACCTTCTGGGTGTCGGCCGGTCTTTCCGCACTCACCAATCCAAGCCGGTGATTCAGCACGATGCGGCTTCCTGCCGCATCGTTGGCCGGGTGGCGAGGGGCGGCCGGTCCTTTGTGATGGGGATAGAGAAACACCGGGACGGGCTCGTGCGGGCCAAGGTAAATGGCGAGGCAATTCCCGCTTTATCTGAGCTCGCGCAGCAACTGCCTTTGGTCTTGCTGGATACCGAGGGCTTAAATTTGTTGACTGGCGCGCCAGAGGGGCGTCGCCGGCTACTGGATGGCACACTGTTCCACGTGGAACAATCGTTTCTGGCGCTGTGGCGGCGCTACGCGCAGGCGTTGCGACAAAGAAATAGCGGGTTGCGGCGTGGTATACTTGCCTCTGACAAGGCGTGGCGCCAGGAGCTGGCCGAGGCGGGCGAGCGTTTGACTGCGGAGCGGTTGACCGTCGTCGAGCGATATGCGGAAAGGCTGAAAAAGATAGCCTCGGCGGTGTCGACAGATCTGGACAAGGTTGAGATGACTTTTCGGGCGGGATGGGATCGGCGAGAGCCGCTCGATATTGCTTTGGAAAAAAACGCCCAGAGCGATGCGGCGCAGGGGTTTACTCAGGTGGGGCCGCACCGGTCAGATCTGCGGTTCAGCGCGGGTCCGGCTGCTGCATCAGAGGTGTTGTCGCGGGGCCAGATGAAATTGTTGTTGGTGGCGTTGAAGCTGTCCCAAGGGCAGATTATCGAAGAGGCCTCCAAGGTGCCGCCGCTCTATTTGGTGGACGATCTGCCGGCAGAGCTTGATGAGGCGCATTGCAAGAGCGTGTGCGCGCAGTTGAGGGGCGGGCGTCAGGTGATTATGACCGCGGTGGACCGCGCCTCTTTGGAGAGGGCCTGGGGCGAAGAGCCGATAAGTTTGTTCCACGTGGAACAAGGCGTTGTCTCGGCGTGACGACAATGGTGTCGTCACAAGCGCAGAGATACATTTATTGGCACGACCAGACGCGACAGCACAATACAACACAGACAGGCACATGAGACAAAAGGTGTAAACCGCATGGCTGAAGACAATCACAGTGACGCTTCCCCGAGGGACTACGATTCCTCAAGCATAACGGTGCTCAAGGGGCTTGATGCCGTGAGGAAGCGCCCTGGCATGTATATTGGCGATACTGACGATGGCACTGGCCTTCATCATATGGTTTTTGAGCTGGTCGATAACAGCATCGATGAGGCGCTTGCGGGCCATTGTAGCCAGATTGATATCGTGATCCATCCTGATGAATCGGTATCCGTCTCTGATAATGGCAGGGGTATACCGACGGAGCAGCACGAAGAGGGCGTGTCTGCTGCCGAGGTGATCATGACGGTCCTTCATGCCGGCGGAAAGTTTGACGACAACACCTACAAGGTATCGGGGGGACTTCATGGTGTGGGGGTGTCGGTGGTTAACGCGCTCTCCTCAACCCTGCAGCTGACTATTCGCCGCAAAGGCCAATTATTTGAGCAGATATACGCCCATGGTGTGCCCCAGGCACCGCTGGCGGTTGTCGGCGAGACGTCGGATACGGGCACCTCAGTGCGTTTTACGCCCTCGCCTGAAACGTTCAGCAATATCGCTTTTCACTACGATGTGTTGGGTAAAAGGCTCCGCGAGCTTGCGTTTTTGAACAGTGGGGTGCGAATTTTTCTCAAGGATGAGCGGTCCGGAGAGGAAGAGCTCTTTGCCTATGAGGGTGGTCTGCGTGCTTTTGTCGAGTTTCTTAACCAAAGTAAAACACCGATTGCCAAGGTGTGCCATTTTCAAACTCAGGCAGAGGACGGTGTTGAGGTGGAGGTCGCGCTGCAGTGGAACGACGGCTTTCAGGAAGGTCTCTATTGTTATACCAACAACATTCCGCAACGGGATGGCGGCACACACCTCGCGGGCTTTAGGGCGGGGCTCACTCGGTGCTTGAATAATTATATTGAAAAAGAAGGGCTTGCGAAAAAAGCGAAAGTCTCTACTACGGGAGATGACGCCCGCGAAGGTTTAACCGCTATTGTCTCGGTAAAAGTCCCCGACCCAAAATTTTCCTCGCAAACCAAGGACAAGCTGGTTTCAAGTGAGGTCAAAGGCGCGGTCGAGCAGGCGATGAATCAATTTTTCAATGATTTTCTTATGGAAAACCCCAACGAAGCCAAGTTGGTCGTGGGCAAGATGATAGACGCTGCCCGAGCGCGAGAGGCAGCGCGCAAAGCGCGGGAAATGACCCGGCGCAAAGGGGCGCTGGATATTGCAGGGCTGCCGGGCAAACTGGCCGATTGTCAGGAGCGTGATCCGGCCATGAGCGAACTCTACTTGGTGGAGGGTGATTCGGCGGGCGGCTCTGCAAAACAGGGCAGAGACCGCCGCTTTCAGGCAATTCTCCCGCTCAAAGGTAAGATTCTCAACGTCGAGAAAGCGCGGTTTGACAAGATGCTGGGGTCCGCCGAGGTCGGTACACTGGTCACGGCGCTGGGCTGTGGCATCGGCAAGGACGAGTTTGACCCGGACAAGCTGCGCTACCACCGCATTATTATTATGACGGATGCGGATGTGGATGGCTCCCACATCAGAACGTTGCTGTTGACTTTTTTCTTTCGCCAGATGCCTGAGTTGATCGAGCGAGGTCATGTTTATATTGCGCAGCCGCCATTGTACAAGCTGGCCCGAGGTAAGCAGAGTCGGTATTTGAAAGACGAAGCAGCCCTGGCGGAATACCTGACCCAGTCGGCCCTCGAGGAGGCGGCCTTGTTTGCCAATGCCGGGGCACCACCCTTGGCGGGCACGGCCTTGGCGGAGCTGGTTTCTCGCTACCAAAATGTGGCGTCCGATATTGAGCGCCTCGCTCGGGTTTACCCCCGAGATGTGCTGTGGTCCCTGCTCCGGGTGCCCACCTTAGAGGTCGGGGCGCTGAGCGCCGAAGACCGAGTCAGCGCATTCTGCCTTGCACTAAGTGAGTACTTACAAACCCTGAAAGACAAGTCAGTGAGCTATGAGGTGTTTGTTCGCCAGGACCCAGAGAGGGGCACGTTTTACCCCGTTGTCAGGCGCACGGCGCACAGCGTCGCCACAGACACGGTCCTGGGACGCGGCTTCTTCGGTTCCTCCGAGTATGGGGCGTTGCGTTCATTGGGTGATCAGCTCGAGGGTCTGATAGAGCCCGACGGATTTTTTCAGCGGGGTTGAGACCCAGGATTTTGCGGCGGGCCTCGATTGGCTTTTAGCCGAGGCGCGAAGAGGATGCGCTATCCAACGTTACAAGGGTCTGGGTGAAATGAACCCGGGCCAGCTCTGGGAAACCACCATGGATCCGGGCGCCCGACGCATGCTGCAAGTGACAATCGAAGATGCGTTTCTGGCGGATCAGATGTTCTCGACGTTGATGGGCGACGATGTTGAGCCTCGCCGGGAGTTTATCGAGCAAAACGCTCTGGCAGTGGCCAACCTGGATGTTTGAGCCGCGGCTCCCAAAGAGAGGATGGGGGGCCTAATCGGCACGATCAGGATCGTCTCCCCCAGTTTCTCGGGTTTCAAGGCTGATCGTTTCGATTTCTGGCTCAATCGGCGCCAACGCTTTGGGAAAGATCTTGTTCGCTTTTTTGGACAGCGTTTGGAATCGGGCCACCTTGCCGACTAACCCCTGCTTACCTTGAACGGCTCGCACGGCGTCGTTGTATTTTTGGGTCGCCGTGGTCATTGAGGACCCCAGTGCCAATAGGCGATCTCCGAGTAAGCAAACCGTATTGTAAATATCCCCCGCGCGATCGCTGATTTCACGCGCCTCACGATTACTGTGCTCTATCATCCATAAGTTGGCGACGGTGCGGAGAATGGGCATGAGGGTGGTGTGCGAGACCAGCACCACGTTCTTTTGGTAGCCGTGATTGAATAGCTCCCGCTGGCTGCGCATGACCTCGATATACGCGGGCTCAACGGGCATAAACATCAGCACAAAATCAGGACTCTCCATGCCGGGTAAATTGGCATAATCTTTGGCAGAGAGGGCGTCGATATGACTCCGGACCGCTTTTCCGTGGGCATCCAGAGCACTTGCTCGCTCGCTTTCCGTTTCCGCCGTGACCGCGCGTTCATAGTCAACAAGTGATACCTTGCTGTCGATGACCAGATTTTTGCCTTCCGGCAATCGGATGACGAAGTCCGGCACGTGTCTGTCACCCTGAGCATCTTTTATCGTGACCTGCGCGTCGTAATGTTCTCCCCGCCGTAAGCCGGCCAGTTCAAGTGTTTTTTCCAGTTGGGCTTCACCCCAGTTGCCCACCAGCTTTTTATCGCCTTTCAACGCACGGGTCAGATTGTGGGCCTCGTCTGACATAGAGACGCCGACTGACTCCAGATGCTTGATCTGCTCCGACAAAGACGCGCTGTTGCGAACCATGTCCGTGTGAACCTGATTAACTCGGGTTTGAAATTGATCGATTTTTTCTGCCAGAGGCTTCAGCAAGCTGTCGAGGCTCTTTTGGTTGGTGCTTTCAAGCGCCTTGCCAGAGGAGGTGAGCAGCTTTTGACCCACCACTTCCAGTTCGGATCGCAGCGCGGCACGCGACTCCTCCAGCCATTTCATTTGGTTCTGGTGGCTGGATTCTCGCTCAGCCAGCGTTGCACTTTGCGCGCTTAACTGGGCGGCGAGCGTCGCGAGCTCTTTATTGAGTGTGACAACTTCTGCTTCCAGCGAGGTCGCGCGACTTTCTGCGAGGCTCGCGGTGATCCGTTGTTCTGTAGAGGACGCTCGGAGTGAGATCAGCTCTCGCCTGCTCCGATTCAGGCCGACAACCCCGATTAACAGCACGACGTTGGCCGCTACCAAAAGGCCCACCACAAACTGCGGATCTGTAGTCATTCGGTTCCCGAGGAGAGCAGCGCTATATCGGCAATTTGCGTGAACAGACTCCGCAGTATATTGAGCAGTGCCAGGCGGTTAAGCCGGACCGCAGGGTCATCTGCATTGACCATC
>Ga0181574_10004160_pt1 | contig 12602 bp, 15 predicted proteins | sample 101ome_24_FD_145600 | JGI IMG/M metagenome (GOLD analysis project Ga0181574, IMG submission 145600) | Coastal salt marsh microbial communities from the Groves Creek Marsh, Skidaway Island, Georgia - 101410AT metaG (spades assembly) | ecosystem: Environmental > Aquatic > Marine > Intertidal zone... | reverse complement strand
CGCCACCGCCGGATTCTGGTTGGCAGCGTGCACGGAAGAACCGATCGTGCCGCTGGTCGAGGAGATCGAGGACACGTCGGGGCTGGAACTGGACCAGAGACTTCAACTCCAGCTCTCTCTGATGGGGGTCGACGGGCGCATGGAGGAGCGGTTCACGCAGATGCTCGGGCGGGATATCGACTCGGAACTGGCGGAGACAGGGCGGCTCCTGTTCTTCGATCCGATTCTCTCGATCACCCGGGATAACAGCTGCGCTGGCTGTCACGGACCGAACGTGAGCTTCAATGATTCGAAGTCCATTTCGGTCGGGATCGGAAACAACGGAGTCGTCGGGCCGAATCGCGTCGGAGAATTCAACCTCCGTCGGGCGCCCACCATCATCAACGCTGCTTTTTATCCCAATCTGATGTGGGACGGGCGCTTCGCGTCGGAATCGATGGACGGCTTCGACAACGCTCAGGGCTTCCGATTCCCGGCTCCCGAGGGGTACAGTCTCTCGAACCTCGACCATCTTCTCATGGCCCAGGCCTTCACGCCGGTCCCCGATCGCATCGAGATGGCGGGATTCGAGTTCGAGGGTGACAATGACGCGATTCGAGCGGAGATCACTCGGCGCGTCGATGCCATCCCCGAATATCGCTCCCGGTTCGCCGGAAGTTTTCAGGAGGTCGCGGAAGGCGCGCCTCTCGAATACGAACACATCGCCCGGGCGCTCGCTGAATTCGAATTCACACTCATCCGCGCGGATGCCCCACTCGACCAGTACGCGAGGGGAGACACGGCTGCCATGAGCCCGGCCGAGAAACGCGGTGGCCTGCTCTTCTTCCGTAATCCGGCGGCGTGCTTCGAGTGCCATATCACCCTCGGGTACGCCAACCAGATGTTCAGCGACTTCGAATCCCACAACATCGGCGTTCCCCAAATCGCCCCTTCATCGACGAACGCGGTCTTCGACGGCCCCGGCCGAGATGAGGACTTCGGCCGAGAGCGGAGCACCGGTGACAGGGGAGACCGCTACAAGTTCCGGTCGACGCCTCTGCGGAACGTGGCGTACCAGCCCACGTTCATGCACAACGGAGCCTTCGTCTGTCTGGAAAACTCCATTCGCCACCATCTCCAAATGCAGCAGTCCCTGGAGACGTTCACGGGTGAGCACCTCGAATTTGGACTCAGGGCGAAGCGGGGACCCGACGACGACATGATGGCGAGTGCCCACGAAATTTCGCGGATTCCCCGGGGCCGGCTCACCGTCGACGAATTTGAAGATCTCCTCGCCTTCGTCGAGATCTCCCTGTCCGACCCGGACGCTCACCCCGATGCTCTCCGGTATCTGATTCCAGCCAGCGTGCCCAGTGGTCTTCCGGTTCACGAGTTCGAATACGGGTCGCCACAGCCGGAATGCCGCTGAGCGTCGGCGCGTTGTTCAGGCGGGCTGACCCTCGACATCCCAGAGTCCCCTGAGGTATTCGAACGTGTAGAGGCCGGTGGAGTGTCCGTCGCTCCAGACGAATTGGAGAGCGTAGCGCCCGACGTAGTGGATCGCCGTCGGGTACACGTTGCCCGACACGTCACCGGGCTGGAGCGTGCGAACTCCAGTCAACTCGTCCACACACCCGGCACACGGGCACATCATCCGAAGCCGGCGAGGGACGTATTCGGCCGTGACCCCGTCCCCCCAGACGATGCGCAGCCGCGTCTCGTCCTCCGACGGTCCGATCTCCGTTGCCTGGACACGCACATCACCGGCCATCACCCGGCCCTCGATGAGAGATACGCGGCAAGAGCCCTGAATGCGGCACCTCGGTGACTCCGGGCATCCTTCTCAGTCGACGTCATCTCCGCATACGTCCGGCCCAGGTCCTCATGGAAGACGTGCGGATCATAGCCGAAGCCACCAGATCCGGCCGGCTTCTCGACGATCCGCCCGTGAGCCTCTCCCCGGAAAAACATCGGCTTCGAGTCGGCCGCCTCCACGAACGAGGCCACACAGACGTACCGTGCTGAACGATGCTCGGGTGGCACATCCCGCAGCCTCTCGATCAGATATTGATTGTTCGCGTCGTCCAGCGCCTGCCCATCCACCTCGTACGACACGGCCCCACCGTCCGGGGCGAATCGCTTGGAGCGCACCCCGGGTGCCCCATCGAGCGCATCGACCGTGATTCCGGAATCGTCGGCTACAGTAGGAAGCCCCGAACGCGCCGCGAAGTGACGGGCCTTGGACAGGGCGTTTTCCTCGAACGTCTCGAAAGGCTCGAGGGCCTCCTCCTCGGGGAGGTATCCGATGCCGGCCTCCTCGAGGGAGACGACGTCCAGCCCCGTAACGGTGGAGAGGATCCGCCGGATTTCCTGCATTTTGCCCGAACTACGGGTGGCGATCAGAAGTCGCATGTCACCGGACCGAGAGGGCGCGTGCCTGCACAGCCAGAAGCGTCTCGATGCCCGCCATCCCGAGATCGATCATGTGGTCGAGGTCGCGGCGGGGGAACGGGTCTCCTTCGGCGGTGCCCTGAACTTCGACCAGTCCTCCGCTCTCCGTCGCGACCAGATTCATGTCGACCTGAGCGCTCGAGTCTTCCCGGTAGTCGAGGTCCAGACAGGGGATCCCGTCGACAATTCCCACGCTCACGGCTGCAACCCGCTCTCGAGCCGGGGAACGGTCGACGAGCCCCTCCGTCATCATCCAGGAAGTCGCAAGCTCGAGCGCGACGCAGGCGCCGGTAATCGAGGCGGTCCGCGTGCCACCGTCAGCTTGCAGTACGTCGCAGTCGACGGTGATCGTGTACTTCCCGAGGGCTCGCAAGTCGGTGACTGACCGCAGAGAGCGTCCGATCAGACGCTGAATCTCCTGCGTGCGCCCCTTCGGCCCATTCCGCTCACGCCCACTCCGAGTGTGGGTTGCCCTCGGAAGCATCGCATACTCGGCTGTGACCCACCCGGCGCCACTCCGCTCACGCCACGGCGGCACACCTTCGGCGACACTCGCCGTACAGAGAACCCGGGTATGTCCGGTCGAAATCAGGCATGACCCCTCGGCATAGGGTGAAGGACCGATCTCGATGGTAACTGGCCGGCCTTCGTCGGGGCGTCGGCCATCGTGTCGCTCTGGCATGGATGAGAGAGAGTCAGGGGGAAGCGTCGTCGGAAGTGGATTGAATCTGCATCACGAGATCCGTCGTCGAGTATCCATCGACAAACGGGATCAACTGGACACGGCCACCATGAGCTTCGACCGATTCCCGACCGGCAACGTCGGCAAGGGCGTAATCACCCCCTTTGACGAGGACGTCTGGCAGCAGTGTATCGATCAGGGCCGCAGGCGTGTCTTCGTCGAACACACACACGTAGTCGACGCACTCGAGAGATGCGAGGACGAACGCTCGATCCGCATCCGTGACCAATGGGCGCCCGGGACCCTTTCCGAGTCTGCGCGCCGACGCGTCGGAATTCACGCCGACGACGAGCAGATCGCCGAGGGCCCGAGCCGCCGCCAGATACGTTGCGTGCCCCCGATGTACCAGGTCGAATACCCCGTTCGTGAACACCATCTTCTCGGGTCGGGGAGGTCCGACCCGATCGACGAGCTCCCGGTGAGTCAGAATCTTCGCCTCCACCACTCGGGGCGTCACGGGGACGTCGGGGCGGCAAGAAGCCCATATCCTCGAGCCATCAGCTCTGAGGCGACGGACGCCCCGAGGCTCTCCGGCTCGTCCAGAGGCCCCGTACGATCGGATCGCACCAGACGATCCCCACGGGAGCTGGCTGCAGCTGCCCAAAGGCGGATCCACCGCCCCGAGGGCTGAGCGAGACAGCCCAGGGTCGTGGTACCGAGGCTCTCGATCGCGTCCAGGAGCGCCAGCTCGGTACGAAGAGCCGTCCGAGTCGGGAGATGATCCAGCGCCGTCGCCTCCGCGATGGGATGACGAGCCACCAGGGCGAGGGCCCCCTGCCCCGGCTCCGGCAGCCATGACTTCGGGTCGAGGGCCTCGACGGCCGTATCCAGCAGCCCCCCCTCCCGAGCGTCGAGGGCACTCATGATCAACGCGTCCGGAGCGCCCTCCGCGAGCCCGGACGAGTCGGCCTGAGCGGCCTCTCCCTCCCTGGCCAACCCCATCAGATCGCTGAACGGCGCAGCATCCATTTCGATTCCGACGATGTCCCCCCGATGGGCGGCCAGAAAAGCGCCGCGTCGAGCCCCTGAATACGCGACTCTTGCCCCCTCCGACAACCGAGCGAGCGAAGTCGCGCGTCCCTGAAGTGCCACGAGTACGTCCCTCGTGTCCATGCGTGGCAGAACGGCGACGGTCGTGAAGTCGTCCGAACTGTTGCCACGCAGCGCCGTGATCCCCACGAGAGCGAGGTCGATCTGGTGATCCCCGAGACCGGCAAACGGCTCGGCAGGGTGCAGATCACCAACGAACTCCACATCCATGCCGGCTGCTCGAAGCAACCCAACCACATGCGCAGTGCGCCCTGCGATGTCGGGGTGAGTCGCCAGCCTGGCCGTCACGTGGTCACACCCTCTCCCGGGCACCCCGAGGTGGGGTGCACGGGATATCGATCAGAAGAGATAGAACAGAAGGTAAGCCGCCAGCGAGAGGGCAACCCAGAACACCATGCTACCGGATGGCCAGGAGCGCGCCAACGGCCCCAGTTGACCGTGCATGCGACCGAGCGCCTCCAGAGCCGATCGAATGAGTCCCATGGCAGTTCCACGCACCGCTCCGTCGACAGCGGAGATCGCACTCCCTGCCGAGCCGACCAGCCACGGTCCCAGTTTTCTGTACAGCACTTCCGCATCGATGTGGACCGCGCGCTTTTCGTCCGGATAGATCCCGGTCTTGACCAGCGTGATGAAGCCCAGCGCGCCGAAACACAACAGTTGAAGCTGAGTCAGCACGTGCCGTGTATCGTACGGGTGGTAGTCCATCTCGAACGGTAGCAACCCGTAGAAGACTCCGGGGAAAACCCCGATCAGGATGCACAGGGCACCGCCGATCACCATCGCGACGAGCATGTTCCGAGGAGGCTCCTTCGTCCGAATCCCGGAATCGTGCGCGAAGAACGCGAAGAACGGAATCTTGATCCCGGCGTGCTCGAGCACACCCGCAGACGCAAACAGCATGAAGAGCCACACGATGTAGTGATGCTCTTCGATCGCGGCCACCATGATCATCGACTTCGTCACGAAGGCGCTGAACAGCGGGAAGGCAGAAATCGCGGACGCGCCCACGATACAGAGCGTGGCCGTGATCGGCATGGTTTTGTAGAGCCCGCCCAGGTCCGTCCCCTTCGTACGGCCTGTCATCGTCAGGACGGCGCCCATCGACATGAAGAGCAGCCCCTTGAAGATCACATCGGCAAAGGCGTGTGCGACGGCCCCGTTCACGGCCAGCGCGGTGCCGATCCCGATGCCCGCAACCATGAAGCCGATCTGGTTGATCATCGAGTAACCGAGAACCCGACGAAGATCGTTTTCCAGCACGGCAAAGAAGATCGGGAAGAAGGTCATCGCGGTCCCGATCCAGATCAGCTCATCGAGCCCACCGAAGCTTCGCGCCAGTGCGTAGACGGCAACCTTGGTGGTGAATGCGCTGAGGAAGACCGTCCCGGTCGGAGTACTCTCCGGGTAGGCCTCGGTGATCCAGTTGTGGGCGAGCGGGAAGCCCGCCTTGATGCCGAACGCGATCAGGAGAAGCAGCGCGGGCAGCCCGGCAGCAGCCAGCCCCCCGCCCTCGTCCCCATGCAATTGGCCGGCCACATGCCCGAATTCGATCGAACCCGTTCGGTGAGCGAGCATCAGCGCACCCGAGAGGAGCAGCACGCCGGACACGACATGGATGATCAGGTAACGGAATCCCGTTGCGTACGCCCGGTCGGAGTTCCTCGCCCACACGAGGAAGACGGATGTGATCGCCAGCAGTTCCCAGAACACGAACAGTGTGATGAAATCGCCGGCGAACACCGCGCCAAGGGCACTTCCCGCGTACAGCATCGCTGAGACATGCTGCATTCCGGCCCGTTCGTTGCCGATGACGTCGTCCTCTCCGACGTCCCCCGCCACCGAACCCTCCGGAGTGCCGTCGCCCAGATGCAGCGCGTACATGAAGCCGAGGAAGGCAGCGATGTGGAAGAGATATCCGAACAGCAGGCTGAGCTTGTCCGCCCGGTAGGGCTGAAGTTCGTATCCCAGCAGCTCCAACGTCAGGTAGATCTGGGGAACCGACTCCCCGATGGCCGAGGGCGCACCTACGTCCCCGCCGGCCGTGAGGATCAGATTGACCAGCCCCAGGATGGGAACCCCGAGCACGACGCTCTTTCGAACGGCCCCGTTCGTGAAGGCGACGACGATCGCGCCCACGAAGAAGAGCATGAACGGCGGCATGCTACCGAGCATCGCTCACCTCCCCGCCCTCGGACCCTTTGCCACTGGAAGAATCACGAGCCGGTCCGTGGCCATGGGTCGAGACGTGCCCCGGATCCGCAGCCGGATCGTAGGCTCCACCCCCCTCGTAGTAGTCCTCGGAACGAATGAGGAGTGTTCTCATCGGACGTGCGAGCAGCACCAGGAACCAGAAGGAAATGAAGCCGTACACCGGATATACGAAGAACCGCATGCGCTCTTCGAGCGGATGCGGATGTGCATTCTCCGTGCCCATGAGGATGAACTCCGCAAGGAAGAGCACGCCGCAGACCACGTAGAAGACCGTGAAGAGTCGCTTCACGACGTCGGGTCGGTCCATCCACCCGATGGGCTCTCGCACCTCGTGATGGCCGTGATCGCTCATCGTGCCCCTCCTGCCACGACCATCTGCATCAATTCATGGAAGAGATCCGGCCACAGGAACAGACCCAGGGTCGCGGCCGCCGTGATGCATATCGCAATCAGGGACGGCAAAGGTGACTCGTGAATGCCCTCGTGATGGTGCGCGTCCTCCGGCGGCTTGAAGAAGAACGCCTTCACCGGCACCTCGAGCAGGTAGTAGAGACCGAGCAGCGAACTCAGCATGAGTACCGCCAGCAGCCCGACCTGACTCGCCTCGAGCGTTCCCATCCCGAGGAACCACTTCGACCACGCGCCACCAGCAGGTGGCAGGCCGATGATCGAGAGAGAGCCCACGAAAAAGGCTCCAAACGTGATCGGCATGGTTCGACCGAGCCCATGCATACGGCTGATGTTCTTCTCGTGGGCAGCGACCATGATCCCACCCGCAGCGAAAAACAGCGTAATCTTGCCGAAGGCATGCATCGCGATATGCATCCCGCCCCCGATGATCCCGAGGTCGTTCGCAAGCATTGCACCCAGTACGATGTACGAGAGCTGGCTGATCGTGGAATAGGCCAGCCGCGCCTTCAGGTTGTCCTTCCTGAACGCCACCAGCGATCCGATGATGATCGTGGCGGCAGCTGCCCACGCCAGCCACGTCGTCGTGGTGAGCGTCTGCAGGAGATCGACCCCGAAGACGTACACGGCGATCTTGAGAACGGTGAAGACTCCGGCCTTCACCACGGCGACGGCGTGCAGAAGCGCCGAGACCGGTGTCGGCGCCACCATTGCAGCGGGTAGCCACCGATGGAACGGCATGAGCGCGGCTTTCCCGACCCCATAGACGTAGAGGACCAGAATTGCGCTGAGAACCCCCGTCGAGGCCGTACCCGCGAGGATTCCACCGGTACGGAAGTCGAGGGTCCCGGCCAACACCCACGTCCATATGATCGCGACCAGCTGAAGGCCCACGGAGGTGGACAGCAGGATCCCGAGATAGATCCGACCGGACTTCTTGGCCTCCTCGGACTGGTGATGCGTGACGAGCGGTACCGTGCAGAAGGTCAGGAATTCGTAGAATACGAAGAGGGTGAAGAGGTTCGCGCTGAACGCAACGCCCATCGCACCCGCGATCGCGATCGCGAAGAAGAAAAAGAACCTCGTCTGGTTTTCCTCGTGGTGCCCTCGCATGTAGCCGATCGCGTACAGTGACGTGACGGGCCACAGAAAGCCGGCCACGAGGGCGAATACCATACCCAGCGGCTCGACCGCGAAGGAGAGCCAGACATCCGGAACCACTTCGATGATGTCCAACCGGGGCGTCTCCCCCGAGCGAACGAGCCGCAGGAGTCCCAGAACGTGCAGGAAGGTGACCACTCCGGTGATGAGCGTCGCCGCTTCCCGTGCGTTTTCGTTCTTCCGCAGCAGGAGGACGAGCCCGGCTCCGATGACCGGCAGCAACACGGTAAACAGCACGATCATGCCCGGATCACCCATCACGGGAGGACTCCCAGAAGCGTTTCAGCAGCCGAAATCGCCACGCTCGATGTCGTTCCCGCATCGATGCCGAACCAGAAGCTCGCCGCGACCAGCGCCCATGTGGGAATCAGCAGGCTCAGCGGTGCCTCCCGGATGTCGGCCTCGTCCTCGCGGCGCTGGAAGTAGGCGACCTCCACGACCTTCCAGATGTAGATCAATGCCATGAGTGAACCCACCATCACCACGGCGGCCACAGCCCACCTGCCCTGAGCGAGAGCGCCCTGCACCAGATACCACTTGCTCACGAAGCCCACCGTCAACGGGACTCCGATCATGCTGAGTCCTCCTCCGACGAACGCCGCCATCGTCCACGGCATGGCCTTGCCGAGGCCCTTCATGTCCTCGAGCCGAACCGATCCGATCCTGTACATCACGCAGCCCATCGCCATGAAGAGAGCACCCTTCATCACGGCATGATTGAACAGATGGATGATCCCCGCGGCGACCCCGACCACTGACCCCAGGCTGATGCCCAGAACCATGTATCCGATCTGCGCGACCGACGAGAAGGCCAGGAGGCGTTTGACGTTGGACTGGTAGATCGCGACGAGGGACATCGCCAAAATCGAGACCAGAGCAAGCGGCGTAAGCACCATGTCCAGGTGCATCTGCTCGAACGAGAACTGCTCTCCAAAGACGGTGAAGAAGAACCGCATCAGCAGGTAGACGCTGACTTTCGTCGACGTCGCCGCCATGTATCCCGTTACGGCCGAGGGCGCGAAGGTGTACGCGTTCGGGAGCCACAGATGCAGCGGGAAGAGAGCCAGCTTCAGTGTCACACCGACCGTGAGGAAGGTGAAGGCGACGGCAATCGTGCGATCCCCCTCCCCGGAGGCCCACACCGCCGGAATCCGCGCGGCGAGGTCCGCCATACCCAGCGTGCCCGTCATCACGAAGAGCAGCCCGATCCCGATCACGATGAACGTCGCGCCAACCGAGCCCATGATCAGATACTGGAACGCCGACGTGAGCGCGCGGCGATCCTGCCCCAGGGCAATCATCGCGTAGGCCGAAAGGGAGGACACCTCCAGGAAGACGAAGACGTTGAATACGTCCCCCGTGATCGAGATGCCCAGCAGGCCGCAGACATTCAGGAGAAATGCGGCGTAAAAGAGCGCGTGACGATCTTCGTGGATCTCGTCTCGAACACTGCTTCGCGCGTAGAGGATCGCGATCGCCGCGATACTGGACACAATCACCGTGACGAACGCGCTCACCTGATCGATGCGGTACTCGATCCCGATGGGAGCCGCCCATCCACCCAGGGAGTAGACGACCACGCCTTCGTCCAGGACCCTGCCCAAGAGTCGCAACGCTGCACCGAAGGAGAACCACGATCCGATCGCCGCGACGACCCACGACGGCCCGGGACGATTGAGCAGCGCTGCAAGCGGCGCGAGGATCATGGGAACGACGACGAGAAGCGCCGGCAGATTCTGGCTCACGCAGCGTTGTCCTTTCTGGCGATCTCGTCTTCCTCGATCGTGCCGTACGCCTCGTTGATCCGGATCACCAGGCTCAGCCCCAGCGCCAGGGTGGCAACACCCACGACGATGGCGGTCAGCATGAGCACGTGCGGGATCGGATTGGAGTAGAGGATCTCCCCGGCTTCGCTCGCTGCATGAGCAACTCCAGACGCCCCTTGGGTGAGGAACTCGCCGGCAGACCCCACGGCATCGACGGCCGTCTCGACCACGGCATGACCTGCGTCCTCCGCCCCCCCGTGATCTTCTCCTCCCCCGTGGTCCCCCGAATCGATCAGAATGGGCGCCGTGCCCCCCGAGATCTTTCCGAACGAGACATACATCATGATCACCGAGGTCTGAAAGATGTTCAGACCTATCAGCTTCTTCACGAGGTTGTCACGGGAGATCAGCGTGTAGAAGCCGACCATCATCAGGACGATCACAGCCCAGTAGTTGAAGAGGCCGAACGAAATCACGTGTTCACCCTCCCGCGCCCGACGAACGCGTAGAAGAGGGCGACCATCACACCGAAGACCGTCACCAGCACACCCAGTTCCACACCGAGGATGCCGAAGTGCTGACCGTGGGTTGGATCGTGCTCATACCCGTAGGTTCCAAACAGGTAGCTGTAGTTCAGAAACTCCCCACCCCGGAACATCGTCACGTAGCCCACAGCGAGATAGATCGCGACGCCGGCCGCCCCGCACGTGTACACCGCCTTCGGAGGCATCACGCGCGTTGCGCTGTCCAGCCCGAAGACCAGCGCGTACAGGACAAACACCGCGGCGAAAATGACGCCGGCCTGGAAGCCACCCCCCGGACCGTAATCGCCGTGGAACTGGACGTAGAGGGCGAAGACCAGAATGAACGGGCTCAGGATTTTCGTCCCGACACGAAGAATCAACCGATCATCCATCGTCGCCCTCCGCGGATCGAGACTCCCCGGCGTCGCCGTCTGAATTCTCCCCGTGCAGGTCAGCAGTGAGCCGCCTTGGCGCCGGCCCACGGGAGAGCAGAAGCAGGACCCCGACCATCGCCGTGAAAATCACGGCGGTCTCGCCCATGGTGTCGTATCCGCGGTAGGACGCGAGCACCGACGTGACAACGTTCGGGATGTGACCGACTTCTTCCTCCGAATCCTCGAGATAGTGGCGCGCGACGTGTTCGTGCGCCGGATTGTCGGCAACGCCGAACGGAGGAATCTCGGCCGTGCCGTAGACCAGGACTCCACCCGTCACGAGGACGACGAACAGAGGGAGTACCGGCTTGTGTTCCGGCTTGGACTCTTGATGTCCTACGAGGGCAAGCGTCCCCAGGAGCAGGACGGTCGAGATTCCCGCCCCGACGGCGGCTTCGGTAAAAGCCACATCGACGGCGTCCATGACGACGAACAACCCCGCGGAAACGAGGCTGTAAATCCCGGCCAGCATGACCGCCGCGAACAGGTTTCTCGTCCGAATCACAGCAATCCCCGTGATGGCGAGCATCACGAGGAGGACCACATCGACGATCTGAACCATGGATTCCGTCATTCGCCGCCGTCTCCGGATGCGGTCCACGGCTCCACCCCACCCGCAAGCCCGGCGCGGGCCAGGGCATGCGTAGCAATCGGGCTGGTGAAGAGAAGGAACAGGTAGATGAGGACGAGCCGGACCAGCACGAACCACCACAGCGCCTCGCCGTGCAGGATCCCCTGCACCGTGTAGAGCGCCATCCCCAGAATGAGGAACCCGGCCCCCATTGTGTCCGTCATCCCCGCCGCGTGAAGCCGGGTATAGACGTCGGGGAATCGAAGTACACCGAGCGCCCCCACGAGCATGAAAAACAGCCCTGCGGCGATCGACACCCACGACAGAACGTCGAACATCAGATCCATCAGTCAGCCCCCCTCTCGTTCAGGCGGCGTGACATCCCAAGGTCTCCAAATTCGAAGAACTTCAGAACGGCGATGGTTCCGATGAAGTTGATCAGGGCGTAGACGAGCGCGAGATCGAGGAACTCCGGACGATCGGTCAGAAACCCGAGTACTGCGATCAGGAGCACGGTCTTGGTCCCGAACGTGTTCACGGCGAGGACGCGATCGTACACCGTCGGGCCGAGCAACGCGCGAGCCAGAGCCATCGCCATGGCTACGAGAATCCCGAGGGTTGCTGCCACGAACATCGTCTCAGCCCCCCTCGACTCGGCAGCAACGTACGTCCATCGCCTGTTCTTCGTCGGTGGTGAGATCGGCCGCGCGCAGCGCATGAATCTCGAAGACGTTCCCGTCAACCCCCGTCGTGATCGTGCCCGGTGTCAGCGTGATCGAATTCGCATAGATCGCGCGACCGAGATCAGACTTCTGCGATCCGCGGAAGTGGACCATGCGAGGGCTGATGCGAAGCTCCGGGCGGAGAATGACCTGGGCTACCTCGATGTTCGCGACGAGAATTTCCTTCAGGAGCCAGGGAAGGTAGGCAAGCATCCGGAACGTCACCTGCAGGGGCACCCCTTCCTCGTCGATCACGTCCATACGGTGCGACAGGTAGACGACGAGGATGCACGACCCAGCGCCGAGGCTTAGAAGCAGCGGGGTGTAATGACCCGATAGCGCCAGCCAGAACGCGTAGAGAGACGCACCCAGTCCAATCGCCCGGAGCAAAGCAACTCCTTCCCAGAGGGTGCAGCGGACGCCGACCCGCTGCGCCTGCCGCCAAAAACCGCGGGCGATATTACCAGTTGGACTGGGCCCCGTCCACTATCTCCTGAACGAGAAGTTCGATCGCCCTCAGGCGCCCCCCTTCTTCCGGTGAACCCTCGGGATATTCACCTCGTGCGGTCACGCTGCTGGA
>Ga0181574_10004152_pt1 | contig 12610 bp, 8 predicted proteins | sample 101ome_24_FD_145600 | JGI IMG/M metagenome (GOLD analysis project Ga0181574, IMG submission 145600) | Coastal salt marsh microbial communities from the Groves Creek Marsh, Skidaway Island, Georgia - 101410AT metaG (spades assembly) | ecosystem: Environmental > Aquatic > Marine > Intertidal zone... | reverse complement strand
GCCGGGAGACCGCGACGCTCCTCGCGCGAGCGTAGAGGTCGCTGTTCATCTCGGCGAAGAGGATGATCTCCTCGAGCGTCTCGTTCAGATCGTCGACGTTGGCGATGTTCTCCACGTGCGTGTCCCTCCACGGCGCACACCCACCCGGAGGGGGGGGCGGCCTTCGAGCGGTGGTTCGGGGTCTCTCCACCCCACCGCGACCTGGAGAGGGGCGGCGGAGCGAGGGGGGGCCGAGGACTCGGAATGGGATCCGCACCCGATGGGGACCGGTGCCCTCAAGGAGGAGGACGGGCCCGGTCTGGGAGCCCGGAGTTCGGGAGCCCAGAGTTCGGGAGCCCAGAGTTCGGGAGCCCGGCGTTCGGGAGGCTGGATCCTCGGTATCCACGGCGAAATTCGAGCAGAGGATCTTAGATTCGGGCCGGGGATGCGTCAATGGCAGCTGAGAGCCCCTGATTCGGCTGCTTCCCCCCCTCGGGGCTCCTACAATGCCGGGGAAGCGGCGGAGGCGTGGCATCGACTCCGTGCCGGGGCCCCCGCCCCCCCATCCCGGTCGGAAGGACACCCCCCCATGGGCTCCGCCCCCCATCCCGGAGAGCTCTCCCCCGGACCGGGGGAAGGGGGGCCCTTCCTCGACCTCACGGGGCTCAACCCCCGCCAGGACGAGGCGGTCCGGCACCGCGACGGTCCCCTCCTGATCGTGGCCGGACCGGGATCAGGCAAGACCCGGGTGATGACCCACCGGATCGCCCAGCTGATCGCCACCGGGGTCCCGGCCCACACGATCCTCGCCATCACCTTCACCAATCGCGCCGCGAATGAAATGCTCCAACGGACCCTCCGTCTCCTCGGGATCAACCCCGAGGGGGACGAGGACCGCTTCGGCGGCGCGGGCGGGCTCTGGGGGGAGCTCGACCTCCGGCGGCCGGTGATCTCGACCTTTCACAGCTTCTGCGCCCGCTTCCTCCGTCGGGAGCTGTACCGCATCGAGCCCTACTCCCTCGACTACACGATCTACGACAGCGTCGACCAGCGGGAGGTGGTCGGAGACGCCCTCGGGCAGCTCGGTCTCGACCGGACCAGCTTCCCTCCCCGCTCCCTCCTCTCCCAGATCAGCCGCTGGAAGAACGCCATGGTCTCCCCGGCGGAGGCGGCGGAGCAGGCCCACACCTTTCAGGACCGCGAGACGGCGCGGATCTTCGCGGCCTATCAGGCGGAGCTCGAGGCCAGGAACGCGGTCGACTTCGACGATCTCCTCCTCCTGACCCTCCGCCTGCTTCGGGAGTGCCCCGACGTTCTGGAGCGGGCGCAGCTGCGCCACGGCCATCTCCTCATCGACGAGTTTCAGGACACGAACCGCCCCCAATACCTCATCGCGCGTCTCCTCGCGCAGTCTCACCGCAACCTCTGCATCACCGGGGACCCGGACCAGTCGATCTACTCGTGGCGCGGCGCATCGGCCGAGAACTTCCTCCGCTTTCGCGAGGACTTCCCCGGTCACGCGGTGGTCCACCTCTCCCAGAACTACCGCTCCACTCCGCAGATCATCTCCGTCGCCTCCCGCCTCACCGGCGGGGAGCTCGGAGAGCGCGCCCTCTTCACCGAGAACCCGGACGGGGACGAGGTCCTCGTGCGGCAGGTCTCCGACGAGCGGGGGGAGGCGCGGGAGATCCTCGAGCAGGTGGCGACCTGGCGGCACGAGGGAACGGACGCCGGGGAGATCGCGGTCCTCTACCGGATCAACGCCCTCTCCCGCGCCATCGAGGAGGAGTTCGTCCGCCAGCGCGTCCCCTACCAGATCGTGGGGGGCACCGCCTTCTACCAGCGCAAGGAAGTGAGGGACATCCTCGCCTACCTCCGCGCTGCGCACTTCCCCCGGGACGAGCTCGCCCTGCGGAGGATCATCAACACCCCGACCCGTGGGATCGGCAAGGTGAGCCTGGAGCGGTTCGAGGACGCGGCGCGAGACCGGGGACTCACCCTCGGGGAGGCGATCCGCGACCCGGAGATCCGGGCGGGGATCCGGGGCAAGGCAAGGAAGGGGCTGGAGGCCCTCGCCGAGCTCCTCCTCGCGCTGGAGGGCCGGCGCGGCGAGCCTCTCCCCGACCAGATCGCCGACACGCTGGAGCGGAGCGGCTACGCACAGCATCTCCGCCAGTCGGAGCCGGAATCGAGCGAGGAGCGCCTGCGGAACATCGAGGAGCTCGCGGCCGCGGCGGCGGAGACCGAGGAGCTGCTGCGGCTCGCACCACCCCCGCCCGAGGGGGAGCCGGAGCGCGAGCCGCTGCACATCTTCCTCGAGCGGATCGCCCTCGTCTCCGACGCGGACCTCCGCAGCGACCGCGAGGACCGGATCTCGATGATGACCCTCCATGCGGCGAAGGGTCTCGAGTTCGACCGCGTCATCATCGCGGGCTGCGAGGAGACCCTCATCCCCCACACCCGGCGGGATGAGCCGGAGGACACCGATGAGGAGCGTCGGCTGCTCTTCGTGGGCATCACCCGAGCGCGGCGGACCGCCCTCCTCCTTCACGCCGCGTGGCGCCGCCGGTACCAGGGCCCGGAGCCGCGGATCCCCTCGAGCTTCTTCGATGAGGTGCAGGGGACGGGGATCCGCTTCGAGAACCTCCCCGACACCTGGAGCGGCGGCGGAGAGAGGATCACGGGCAGCGTCATCTTCGACGGCTCCGACCCGTTCCCAGCGGAGATCGCGGATGACGACGACGAGCTGATCCCCGGAGCCTGGATCGAGCATGAGATCCTCGGTCGAGGCAGAATCACCGCCACCAGCGGCCTCGGCAGCTCGAAGCGGATCGCGGTGGAGTTCGAGCAGCATGGCGCGAAGCAGCTCGTCGCGTCCTATGCTCCGCTTCGCATCATCGCGCCCCCGGACGAGTACCTCTTCGGGGAGTGACCTCCCCCTCTCGAAAGGCGAAGGCGTTGCCCTCTCCCGGAACGAAGCTGCGAGCCCGCTCGAAACGCGGGCTCCTCCTCCTGCTCGCGCTGCTCTTCCCCGGACTCCCGGTCGCCCCGCTGCCGGCCCACGAGCTGACGGAGGGAGTGGGCACGCAGACCACCTTCCTCATCTATCCGGATCGTCTGGAGATGGAGATCAATCTGGGCTTCTCGGCCTCCGCCGGTTTCCCCGTTCTACAGCGCCTCGACGCGGACGGCGATGATCGGATCTCCCCGGAGGAGGCTCAGGCCCTCATCGATGAGCGCGCTCCACGGCTCCTCCCGTTCCTCGACCTGCGCGTGAACGGGCGCGCCGTGGAGATCGAGATCGAGGGGGGAGAGGAGGCGGGGCTTCGCGGGACGGTGATGGTGAAGCCGTTCGACATCTACTACCGGGCGACCGCGAAGCTCCCCCCCGCCCTGCCGACGGGTGACTCCTACCTCCACTTCACCGACCGGAGCTTCGAGAACCAGACGAGCTCTCAGATCACCTGGCTGCCGTGGGACGGACACGGGGAGGGGATCAGCTACGTCTACAAGACGCCGATGGTGGAGGGGGACATTGGATACACGCGGGTGGCGCGCGATCTCGTGGTGCACTTCTCCTTCGGAGGGACCTTCCTCGACCCCTACGCGGACGCGCCGGACGCCGAGTCCCTCGCGCTGCTTCCTCTCGGAGAGAGTTCCGCCGACCCCAGCGGATCGCAGGACGATCCCTCCGCGAGCCCGATGGAGCGGATCACGATCCCTCGGAGCGAAGGGGAGCCGGCGGAAGGTGAGGAGGAGCACAGCGAGGAGGAGGAGATCGGCCACGAGGTCGGCGAGCTCCTCGGCGGAACGCTCTCCCTCCGGGAGTTCATCCTCACGCTGCTTCTCGCCGTGGTCTATGGCGCCGGGCACGCCCTCGGCCCCGGGCACGGGAAGTCGATGGTCGCGGCCTATCTGGTCGGGAGCAAGGGGCGGGTCCGCGACGCGGTCACCCTCGGGGGGGTCGTGACCTTCGCGCACACCTTCAGCATCTTCCTCCTCGGGCTTCTCCTCCTCTACCTGATCGAGCGCGCGGCGGACGGCGCCGCCGGGGCGACCTACCAGAACTGGATCACCACCGGGTTCAGCATGCTCTCGGGGCTGCTCCTTCTCGGCTTCGGTCTCGTCCTGATCCGTCGGCGCCTGCGGGTCGCCCGGGGCCTCGAGGACCCCCATCACCACCACCACGGGGGGCTCTTCGGGCACTCGCACCCCCATCTGGGAGGCCACGGCCACGGCCACAGTCACACTCACAGCCACGACCATAGTCACGGCCACAGCCACGGCCATCATCACAGTCACGATCACAGTCACGATCACAGTCACGACCACAGTCACGACCACAGCCACGACCACAGTCACGACCACAGCCACGACCACAGCCACGACCACAGCCACGACCACAGCCACGTGGCGCCCGCGGACGCTGCCCGCGCACTTCCCTCATCCGAGGAGGTGGGCGGCGTGAGGTTCCGTGACCTCGTCACTCTGGGGCTCTCCGGGGGGATCGTCCCCTGCCCGGCGGGGTTCACGATCATGCTCGTCGCGGCGCACTACCAGAAGCTCACGCTCGGGCTGATCTACCTGACCTTCTTCAGCCTCGGGCTCGGCGCGCTCCTCTGCGCGATCGGGGTGGTGCTCGTCCTCGGCAAGGAGCGCCTGCTCGATCGACTCGGGTCGCGCAGCGAGACGCTGCTGCGCTGGCTCCCGGTGGCGAGCGCGCTCCTCGTCGCCTGCATCGGCCTCTACTTCATGTACGACTCGTACGCGATGGGGAAGGCTGAGATCGGTCAGATGCTCCGAGCCCTGGCCGGGGTGCTCGAGGGGTGAGCGGGGTCTCTCCTCAGGCGCCGCGCAGGGCGGCGAAGATCGCCCGCCCCTTCGCCTCGAGCTCCGCGAGCTCACGAGCCGCCACGGAGTCCCAGGTGACCGCCCCCCCCACCGAGAAGAGGGTGCGCCCCCCGGCGTGAAGAGTGGTGCGGATGGCGATGGCGAGGTCGAGGTCGCCATCCGGAGCGATCCAGCCGAGCGCTCCCGTGTAGGCCTTCCGCGGCCAGGGCTCGAGGCGGGCGATCGTCTCGAGCGCCGCGAGCTTCGGCGCTCCGCTGATCGACCCGCCCGGGAAGGTCGCGCGCAGCAGGTCGAAGGGGCCGACCCCGCTGCGGAGCTCCCCGGCGACGGTGGCGACGGTGTGAATCACCGTCGCGTAGCTCTCCAGCGCCGCCTCCTCGACCACCTCCACGCTCCCCGTCCGCGCGACCTTGCCCAGGTCGTTCCGCTCGAGGTCGACGATCATCGCGAGCTCCGCCCGCTCCTTCTCATCGGCGAGCAGGGTCGCGCCGAGGCGCGCGTCCTCCTCCGGCGAGCGGCCGCGGGGGATCGTCCCCTTGATCGGACGCGTCTCGACCCGGCGCCCTTCGACTCGGAGGAACCGCTCCGGTGAGGCGCTCACCACCCCGACCGGATCCCACGGGAGGAGCGCCCCGTAGGGGACCGGCTGACGCTCCCGAAGCCGGCGATGGAGACACCACGGGTCGGGACCGCCCTCGATGAGGTGAGTCCGCGTGAGGTTCACCTCGTAGACATCCCCACGGAGGATCGCCGCGCGCACCTCCTCCACCCCCTTCAGGTACGCCTCGTCATCGAGGCTGACCTCCACCTCGATCGGCGGCGAGGGCGCGTCTCCCCTCCCCCCGCGGGGAGGCTCCTCCCACCACTCCCGGGAGCGCTCTCCGCTCCGTCCCCGACGAATGAGGAGCGACTCCCCGCTCGCGCGCTCCACGGCGACGAGCTCGTCATGGAGCTGCAGGTGCAGGTCGGGGATCGAGTCGAACCGTCGGGCGATCGCGGAGGGGAGCGCCCCGCGGCCGGGATAGGGGTCGATCCCCTCTCCCAGCTCGAAGCCGAGCACTCCGACCGCGCCCCCCAGGAAGGGGGGGAGATCGGTCGCGGTCACAACCGGGGCTTCGGACCACTCCCGATACCAGCTCTCGGCCGCGTCGAGAGGAGGACCAGAGACGGTGCGCCCGATCCCGCCCAGGGCGAGAGTCGATCGCCCGCCGCCCCCCTGCTGCCCCCGGCACTCCCCGAGCGGAAACGCGCCGAGAAAGTGCCACCGGCCCATCCCCGCCACATCGAGCCCGCTCTCGAGGCAGAAGGCACCCGGGACCCCCTCCAGGCGGTCGAGCCAGTCCTCCAGCGGTCGCCTCGGGAGAGGGGAGATCCTCGGCGGAGCCGAGAAGGGGCGATTCACGCCGCCTCCGGCGGGTCGTGCCGATCGGAGAGGTGTTCCGGAAAACGGATGGGGAGTCGCTGAGACGCGGCCGAAGAAGGGAACGGAACCCACCGGAGCCGCCACCGGTGACCTACCCGGACGAAAGGGTCGGAGATGCAACTGAGGGGAACCATCGCCCTGCTCTCACTCCTCGCCACGAGCGCCGCGCTCGTGGTCGTGGGGTGTCGGAACCTCCCGCGCGAGCAGCTCGCCCAGCTCCGCGCTCCCGACACGCCGACGACGGCGGTCGACCTCGTGGTCCCCCCCTTCCGGGGGCGGCTCTACAACGACCTCGTCCACGTGACCCCGGAGGCTCCGGGCGCCGCGTTCGACGTCGACTTCGAGCCGGTCACCGCCACCATCGTCTTCGCCTCCGACGGCTACACCGAGCGTCCGAAGCTCTTCACGCAGCCGGTTGCGGGGGGCTCACCGGTGCAGCGGACCTTCGGGATCGGGACCGACATCCAACCGAAGTGGTCCCCCGATGGGAAGTGGATCGCCTTCGCGAGCGACCGGGATGGGAACTTCGACCTCTACATCATCCCCTCCGACGGCTCGGGCGGCGCCTGGCAGGTGACAAGGGACTCCGCGGATGAGCTGCACCCCAGCTGGAGCCCGGACGGAGAGAGTCTCGCCTACTGCGCCCGCGACGAGCGGGGGATCTGGCACCTCTGGAAGGTGCACCTCGAGGGAGGCATCCGGACGCAGCTCGTCCCCGGCCTCTTCCCGGAGTGGTCCCCGGATGGATCGCGCCTCGCCTTCCAGTCCCCGAGCCTCCGCGGCCCGGGGCGCGACGAGCTCTGGATCATCGGAGTCGACGGCGAAGGCCTGACCCCCCTCCCCACCGCACCGGACGCCGGAGCGATCCAGCCGAGCTGGGACCCGTACGGCGACCGGATCGTCTTCTCGACGATCACCGAGCCGGTGAAGCGCCCCTGGGACCAGCCCCGCGCCGCGGACCTGTGGATCGTCGACCTGAACGGCGCTCCCCCGTTCCGCCTGACCGACGATCAGGCGCAGGACTACGCCCCGACCTGGGCCCTCGATGGGCGGATCTACTTCACGAGCGATCGTCGCGGTGGACATCGGATCCTGAGCCTCGAACCGATCGGTCCGGTCTCCCCCTTCGGCGGCGACCCGCCGCTCTTCCCGGAGGAGACCCCGTGATGCGCCTCGGACGACCGACCCTCCTGCTCCTCCTGCTCCTGCCGTCCCTCGTCGGCTGCACCCTCCTCCCCTACGAGGCGGTGCCGCGGCCGCGGGTCGAGAACCCGCGACCCGACCTCGCCGAGATCGTGCTCGTCGGCTTCGACGGTCGCCCGGCGAACGAGGACCCGCTCCGGTGGCAGCGCAGCATTCAGGAGCAGCTGCTCGACATTGACGGGATCGACCGGATCGAGGCTCCCCTCTCGGAGGAGAGCCCCCTGCTCGATCCCGCTCCGGGGCGCGCCTTCCTCGCCCTCACCGTCCTTCACTTCGACCCGTACTACCCGCCGGAGGCGATCGTCGAGATCTCCTACGACATCCCTGCGGCCCCGGAGCGGACCACCAACGCGATCCTCGACCTCGACCGCCTCGGTCGGGAGCAGGTCGTCACGGCGCCGGCCGCGGCGCGTCGACAGAGCTTCCAGCTCAGGGTCGACGCCGACGACTCCCGCCTCGGACACGACCTCGTCCGCTTCGCCCACGCCCAGCTCGACGGAGACCGCGGCTCCGCGCCGGTCGATCGCGTCCTGCGCGACTCCGATCGGTTCGTCGACTTCGTCTCCTGGCTCGCCGTCCGGGAGACCTTCGCGCGCCTCTCCACACCCGGGAAGGAAACCCGATGAACAGCGATGAGACCCTCTTCGGCCCCGGTCCTCACGGAGCGGAGGACGCGGATCTCTGGGGTCATGAGCCGGAGAACTCCCTCATGGTCGTCACCAAGCGCGAGGAGTACTGCTTCCTGTGGGACCGGGACTGCTTCCCCGAGCTCGCGGAGTCGCTCCTCGACTGCGGCGATCGCCTGGGAGAGCGCGCACCCTCCTGCACCCCGGCGATCGACGAGCCGGACCTCGGGCTCACGGCCGATCACTTCCGATCGGTCCTCCGCGAGCTGCTCTCGTCGATCCACCAGGAGCTGTAGCACCGGATGCTGTAGCCCTCGACTCGGTCACCCCCCAAGGGTGGTACCCGCCCCGAACCCGAGACGCGAACCTGTCGCGAGAACTGGACAGTCATGGAGCCCACGCTATCTTCCGAGCACGCGGAGTCCCACGCCCGACTCCCGAGCGAGCAGGCCCTCATGGATCGATTCCTCGCCCACCTCGAGGTGGAGCGGAACCTCAGCCCCGAGACCCTCCGCGCCTACCGCAGCGATCTCGAGCAGCTGTACGAGTTCTTCGAGGTCGCCTTCGATGCGCAGGGAGCGATCGGTGACGGCGCCGACGCGATCGTCGGCCTCGATGTCTACCAGGCCCGCCGCTACCTCGCCCACCTCCAGGCCTCCGGCTACTCGAAGAGCACCGTCGTTCGGAAGCTCGCATCGATCCGCGGCTTCTACCGGTTCCTCGAGCGCGAGGGGATGACCGAGAAGAGCCCGTTCCACGAGATCCGCACGCCGCGGGTCCGGAAGCCCCTCCCCCACTTCCTCACCGTCTCCGAGGTGGTCCGCCTCCTCGAGACCCCGGAGCGGGACGGGTTCCGCGGACGGCGGGATCGCTGCATCCTCGAGGTGCTCTACTCGACGGGGCTGCGGGTGAGCGAGCTCGTCGCGCTCGACTGGACCGACATCGACGCCGAGCAGGAGGTTCTGCGCGCCCGAGGCAAGGGACGCAAGGAGCGCCTCGTCCCCATCGGCAGCTTCGCGCTCGATGCCCTCCGCCGCTACCGGGGATCGATCCCCGCGGAGTGGACCGAGGAGCGGGATGATGCCGCGATCTTCCTGAACCGCTTCGGAAAGAGGATCAGCGACCGCTCGATCCGCAAGATCCTCGACAAGTACCTGAAGCAGTCCGGCCTCGATCACAAGACGAGCCCGCACACCCTGCGCCACAGCTTCGCGACGCACATGCTCGACGGGGGAGCGAACCTCCGCGAGGTGCAGGAGCTCCTCGGCCACAAGCATCTCGCGACGACGCAGATCTACACGCATCTGACTCATGACCGGCTGGCCCAGGCCTACCGAGGCGCGCACCCCCACGCTCGCCATGGAACGCCCCCCGGCCTCGCCGCCCGTGGCCGCTCCGAGGAGGACGCGCCGCCCTCCCCGAGGTCGGTCCCCAGCCGCACCTGCGCACGCTAAAGAACGGAGCCGCGGAACCCGAAGACTAAGGGTGGCCCCCCCGATGCGGATCGGCTAAGGTTCCCGCGCTCGGGCCTCGGGCACACGCTCGAAGAGGCGAGATCAGGGCTGGCATAGCTCAATCGGTAGAGCACCGCTTTCGTAAAGCGGAGGTTCCGGGTTCAAGTCCCGGTGCCAGCTCCATTCAAGCCCTCGGCCTCTCGCGGTCCGCCCGACCGCTCCTCCCCCCCCTCCTCTTTCCGTGCTAGGCTGCCCCGCGCTCCGGCCCGGGACGGCGGGTCCCGCTCCGGAAGCCCGACCCCCGCGCGATCGAGGCTCCCATGAATCTCCATCTCCGCTCCCTGCTGCTCATCGTCGCCGCGCTCCTCACCCCCTCCGTCGGACGCTCCGAGGAGCCGTTGGATGCGCTCCTCGCCCGCGCCGGCCAGAACCGCGCCGAGCTGGAAGCGGCTCTCGACACCGTCGCCGCTCGACACCGGGGGCATCTGGAGTTCCTGCTCCGCGGAATGCCGCAGTCCGATCTGCGCACCCTCTCCGCGGAGTTCCTCCTCGAGCACGTGACCCTCGCCGTGGAGGCGTGGGAGGAGGCGCCCTGGAAGGCCGGCGTCCCGGTCGAGGTGTTCCGCGAGGCGATCCTCCCCTATGCCTCCGTCGATGAGCGGCGGGATCGCTGGCGCCCGTCGATGCGTCGGCGCTGCCTCCCCCTCGTGGAGGACCTCCGGGATGCGGGCCTCGCCACCGCCACCCTGAACCGCGAGCTGTACCCCCTCGTCGGGGTGAAGTACTCGACGAAGCGGCCGAAGGCGAATCAGAGCTCCGATGAGAGCATCGAGGCGGGGCTCGCCTCCTGCACCGGTCTCTCCATCCTCCTGATCGATGCCTGCCGATCGGTGGGGATCCCTGCCCGGTTCGTCGGCACGCCGCTCTGGTCGGATGGGAGCGGGAACCACTCCTGGGTCGAGGTGTGGCACGAGGGGGGCTGGCACTTCACCGGCGCGGCCGAGCCGACCGGAGATGAGCTCGACCGGGGCTGGTTCCTCGACCGCGCATCCCGTGCGATCCGGGGAGACCCTCGCCACGCGATCTTCGCCACCACCTGGCGCCGCACCCCCCTTCACTTCCCCCAGGTCTGGTCTCCGGAGGACACGAGCATCCACGCGGTCGATGTCACCGATCGTTACACGGAGCGCGCCGGCGATCGGGAGCCGATCCCGGAGGGGATGGCGACGGTCCGCTTCCGCCTGCGGGACCGGAGCGGGGCGCGGATCGCGCGCGCGGTGCAGGTCTCCGACGGCGGGGGGGCCATCCTCTTCACCGGGACCACCCGGGACGAGGGATTCGACGCGAACGACCACCTGACGACCCACCTGCCCCCGGGCGCGGCCGTGGTGTGGGAGACGACCGATGGCGTCCCGATCTTCCGAGGAGAGTTCATCGTGCGTGAAGGGGAGCAGCTCGTGGAGGGTTCCCTCGCCGGGGAGCTGCCGGCCCCCACCCTCTCCGGCGTGCTCGGGGAGCTCGAGCTCTTCCTCCGCAGCGGAGCGACCCTCGAGGAGATCCCCCGACAGGAGTGGGCCTCGCGGCCGCTCTCCCGAGAGGTGGCGGAGCAGGCGGGAGCGATGCTCGCGGCGGCATTCGCCGAGCGCACGCGGGCCGAGCGCAAGGCGGAGATCGATGCGAAGGAGATCACCCTCGGCGACCACACCCTCAAGTGGCTGATGCGGAGCTACGGAGATCGCCCCGCCGGCGGGTGGTCCCTCTGGATCTCGATGCATGGCGGAGGGGGCGCCCCGCCGGAGCTGAACGACTCCCAGTGGAGGAACCAGATCGGCCTGTATCACGCGACGATGGAGGAGCTCGGAGGCTGCCTCGTCATCGCGCCCCGCGCCCCCACGAACACCTGGAACCTGTGGCATCAGAAGCACATCGATCCCCTCTTCGATCGCCTGATCACCTCCGCCGTCCATGTCCTCGGTGTCGACCCCGATCGCATCTACCTCGGGGGCTACAGCGCGGGCGGGGATGGCGTCTACCAGCTGGCTCCGCGGATGGCGGATCGTTTCGCCGGCGCCGCGATGAGCGCCGGGCACCCGAACGAGACCCGCCCCGATGGTCTCCGCAACATTCCCTTCGCCCTCCACATGGGCGCGGACGATGGCGCCTACAAGCGGAACGAGGTCGCGGCGGCGTGGAAGGAGCAGCTCGCCTCCCTGCGCGACGCGGACCCGGAGGGGTACGCCCATCAGGTCGAGCTCCACGAGGGGAAGGGGCACTGGATGGACCGGGAGGACGCGGTGGCGATCCCCTGGCTCTCCACCTTCGGCCGCGACCTGCGCCCCCGTCGCATCGTCTGGCTGCAGGACGATGTCACCCATGACCGCTTCTACTGGCTCTTCATCCCCTCGCACGATGGGAGCCGGCCCCGTCAGGGACAGCGTGTGGTGATCGAGCGCTCCGAGCGGGGCTTCGAGCTCAAGGAGGCGAGGGATGTCCCCCTCCTTCACATCCGCATCGACGACACGATGCTGGACCTCGACCGGGAGTTCGCGGTCTGGAAGGGGGAGGAGCTCCTGTGGGGCGGGCGGGCGATGCGCACGATCGCCACCCTCGCGACGACCCTCCTCGAGCGGGGAGATCCGAGGGGGATGTGGTCGGCGTCGATCCAGGTCCCGATCCCCGAGGAGCTCCGGGATCGCCCCGACGGGGACTGATCCGCCGGGCGCGGACCCGGCTCATCCCAGTTTCCGGATGAGCTCCTGCCACGCGGTCCGCTCCCGCTCCGGGGCGTGTCGGGCGGCGAGTGCGGTGCAGCGCTCGCCGAGGGTCGCGCGAAACTCGGGCTCCAGCTCGAAGCGCTGGAGCAGCGCGGAGAGCGCGCCGGCGTCCCCCACCGGGAAGACCCCCGGATAGTCCGCGCCGAGCAGGCCCAGGTTCCCCGGGATCGCGGAGGCGAGCACCGGCGTCCCGAGGACGAACGCCTCGCTCACGGTGTTCGCCCCACCCTCGGCGATGGAGGGATGGACGAGCGCGTGGGCCCCCGCCAGCGCCTGCCGCACCTCTCCCCTGGAGCGCTC
>Ga0181574_10004145_pt1 | contig 12621 bp, 10 predicted proteins | sample 101ome_24_FD_145600 | JGI IMG/M metagenome (GOLD analysis project Ga0181574, IMG submission 145600) | Coastal salt marsh microbial communities from the Groves Creek Marsh, Skidaway Island, Georgia - 101410AT metaG (spades assembly) | ecosystem: Environmental > Aquatic > Marine > Intertidal zone... | reverse complement strand
GGGGGGGGGGGGGGGGGGGGGGGGGGGGGGGGGGGGGGGAGGGGGGCGCGGGGGGGCGGGGGGGGGGGGGGGGCAAGGCGAGCCCCTGGCCGGGGTCACAGAGTCCGCTGTGACTTACCCTGTCCCGTTGCCTCGCCCCTCCGCGAAATCCGACCTTGACCGTTGCCGCCCCTTCCCATCTCGGCGAGCACCTTCCCCCACCACCCACCCGCGCGCCACAGCGGCGCCGCCGAGCCGTGTGCGTCGGTGCCTCCACGATCACGGAGCGGTCACGGAGCCGGCCGGGCTAGGCGGTCATAACTTGGTTCTGATAACATTTTTTCGAATGTTTACCCACTCTATTGAATTAATATAGTCTTTTCTTACAAATAATGTGCTCGTCGACGTCGAAATAATGATGCTTTCACGTCGGATGAGCGGCCAGCTATGTGGCTGTCCGACGCGCCCAGCCACCTCCGCGACCACGCTTGAACCACGTGATTCTCGCTTCCGCGAGACTCTTCAGGCTAATTTTGTCCCCACCACCTCGGTCTGCTCCGCAGAATCTCGCCCCGCTAACCCGTCCATCCACCACCCCGGCCGCCCCCCCCCGGTCGCTCCCCCCAAAAGCCCCCCCCCCCACCCCCCCCCCCCCCCCCCCCCCCCCCCCCCCCCCCCTCCCCCCCCCCCCCCCCCCCCCCCCAACCTCGACTCCTCCGTCCCTCGCGACCTCGCGACCATGCCTGTCACGCGCACCAGCCCCGCCCACCAGCCTCCCGCGGAGCTCGTGGTGACACCCGACTGCCCCGAGGCCCTCGCCGCGGGCCCCTTTGGCCTCGCTGCCTTCAGCCTCCGCGAACGTCTCGGCGGCGGCAAGCAGAGCTCCGTCCGCCGCGCCGTCCACCGTGCCTCGGGCCTCGAAGTCGCCCTCAAGCAGTACACTAAAGAGGGCCTCCACCCCGTCCACGCCCACCAGTGCCGCCGCGAGCTCCGTCTCCACTCTTCCTCGGCATGCCGCCACCCTGCCGTCCTACCCTGCTACGCCGTGTGGGAGGACGCCAACGCCTTCTACCTCCTCCTCGAGCTCGTCAAGGGAGGCGATCTCTACCAGGTCCTCCACGAGCGTCGCCGCTTGTCCGAGGGGACTGCGTGCCGTCGCGTGCTGGGTCCCGTGTTGGACGCGCTGGAAGACCTTCACGCAGCGGGCGTTCTCCACCGGGACCTCAAGCCAGAGAACCTGCTCGTCCGGGGCGACCACGGCGTCGTCCTCGCCGACCTCGGCCTGGCCATCGACAGCTGCAGGGAGCGCCCGGTGACGCGGCTGGGGACCCTCGAGTACATGCCCCCGGAGATTCTGCGGTGCTCGGCCAAGCGGTCGTCGGCGTGCAACCGGGACCTCACCCGGCCCTGCTACGACGGCACGTGCGACGTCTGGAGCGTGGGCGTTCTCGCTTGGGAGGTCCTCACCGGCGCCTCACCGTTTCACGACGAGTCGAAAGACGTCATTCGAGACAACATCCTCCGCAAGGAGCTTGTCGCGCCGTCGGGCATGGGACGCGAGGCGCGCGACTTCATCCGACGGTGCCTGGCCCGCGACCCCGCCGAGCGCCCGACGGTGGCCCAGCTTCGTCGGCACCCATGGATCGTCGCGCGGTACACGACACCTCGCCCGGCTCCGGCGGGTGGCTCTTCCGTCGTGTCGGGATCCGCGGCGGACAAGACCCGCGGACGGACCCAGCCCTCGGGATTGGCCTCCTCCGGGTCCACAGTCGGGGACAGGTCCGCCGCGACCCAGTCCGTCTCGTCGGCCCGCCTCACGCGCTGACGGGCGAGGTGGGCTACCTCCGTAGCGGGGAGGGGACCCGTCGAATTGTCAAATTGCTTCTGCCGCACGGACGCGCACCCCAATTCGGATCCGACGAGGTGTCCTCGGGGTGTCGGTGCCGAGGGCGGGCGGCGAGAGAGGCCCGCGTCGGGCGTCGGGGCACGGGCCTCCGGGGGGTGGAGACCTCGAGCTCAAGACACCGTGATTAGGTGCCGCCCCCCGCACTCCTCTCTCTCATCTCATCGTCTATTGCGGAGCCAGGATGGGCGGCCTAGCTGAGCAGGTGCGTCGCCTTGTTGAGGCCGGGCACGCGGGCTCACCGCCGCCGCCCCCGCTTTTTCGGCTGATGTTTGACTTTGCCCAGCGAAGGTGGGACCCACCGATCCATCATCGTTGTTCGCGTCCCTCACTCGTGGTATTCGCCCCCGAATCGCGTCGAGTGCTCTCGCGGTCTGGTGATGCCGCCGCGCCCGGCCGCCGCCCACCCCCACTCGCGCGCTCGCTGCGCGCCCGCGTTCGACCGCCCTAGCCGATCGTAAGCGTACGATGTGCCTCCAGCTCCACGTCTTTATTCGCCTCGAACCGCAGCCTCCCCCGCGCCCCATGAACTTGCCCCACCGACCTCCGCCTCCTGCTGCCGCCCCCCGCAGACGCTTGAGGGGCTCGATCCCGCCAAGCTTACCCCCCTGACCCCCGAGGTCATCAGCCGGCAGGCCACCATCAACGTCGGCACCATCGGCCACGTGGCGCACGGCAAGTCCACCCTGGTCAAGGCCATCAGCGGCGTCCAGACGGTCCGGTTCAAGAACGAGCTCGAGCGCAACATCACGATCAAGCTTGGCTACGCCAACGCCAAAGTGTACAAGTGCCCCAAGTGCCCCCGCCCCGGATGCTATTGGGCTTTCGGATCGGCTACAGAGGACGCGCCGGAATGCCCTGGCTGTGGCACACCGTGTGACCTGTTGCGGCACCTCTCCTTTGTCGACTGCCCTGGCCACGACATCCTTATGGCAACGATGCTCAACGGTGCCGCCGTCATGGACGGCGCCCTCTTGCTTGTCGCCGCCAACGAGGCATGCCCTCAGCCCCAGACGAGCGAGCACCTCGCTGCTGTCGAGATCATGAGGCTGGCTCACCTTGTCATACTGCAGAACAAGGTCGACCTGGTCCCCGCGGCTCATGCCAAGCAGCAGTATCACGACATCCGCGAGTTCGTCCGGGGCACGGCGGCCGAAAAGGCCCCCGTGGTGCCCATCTCGGCTCAGCTCAAGTACAATACCGATGCCGTGGTCGAGTACATCGTGCGGCGCGTGCCAGTTCCCAAGCGCGATTTCACGGCGCCTGCCCGGATGATCGTGATTCGGTCGTTCGACGTCAACAAGCCCGGGACGACGGTAGACCAGCTCGAGGGGGGCATCGCCGGGGGAAGCATTCTTCAGGGTGTGCTGCGCAAGGGCCAGGAGGTTGAGGTCCGGCCCGGCCGCGTCATCAAGGACGCCCAGGGCCAGGTCAAATGCGAGCCTATCCGCGCCCGCGTCTGCAGCCTATTTGCCGAGCGCAATGCCCTCGCCTACGCTGTGCCCGGGGGACTGATCGGCGTTGGCACGTCCATGGACCCCACCCTCACCCGCGCCGACCGCCTCGTTGGCCAGGTCCTTGGCGACCCCGGTTCGCTCCCTGATGTGTTCACTGAGCTCGAGATCAACTTCTTCCTCCTGCGGCGCCTCCTGGGCGTCAAGACGGAGAAGGGGGAGAAGGGTAGCAAGGTCAGGAAACTGGAGCGGGGTGAGGTCCTCATGCTCAACATTGGCAGCATGTGCACTGGAGCGCGGGTGGCAGCCTGCAAGGGGGACCTGGCCCGGTGCCAGCTGACGGTGCCGGTGTGCACGACCGAAGGGGAAAAGATCGCGCTGTCACGCAGAGTGGAGAAGCACTGGCGACTGATCGGTTGGGGGCAAATTCAGCGTGGGATCCGGTTCGACGGCACGGCAAGCTCGGGGCCGGAGGGTGATCCGTCGGCGTGATGACCCGGGGAGGGGGCGGTGCGGCGAGGGGGAGAGGGGGGACCAATATTCAATGGAAGATAGCAGGGAGATGGACGAGAGAACCCATGTCTACCCGAATCCGCGGGGCGGCCCGCCTCCCCGCGCCCGCTTTTTCAACGACACTGCCCTCTTTTCACGCGCCCGCGCCGCGTCGGCCCGGCGCCGTCCCGCTTCAATCCGCACAGCGCGAAGTGGGCACGGCTCCCGCTCCTCGACCGACCGCGCTGTCTCGGCGATCCGCTGGTTGAGCTTGCGTAGCGCCTCGCGGAGGTTGGCCACCTGCGTCCGCGCACCATCTTCGCGCACGACGAGGTCTCCACCAGCCGTCATCGCCTGCGTTCCCTCGAAGCGCTCCCGCAGCGCATCCCTCACCTCGGGCGTCAGGAAGGAGAGACCGTCCAACGGGATGCGCAGATCGACCTTAGTCTATTGCGGGAAAGGGATGCGGGGGGAGGGGAGGGGGAAGTGTCACCCGTGCCGTGAGTTCGGCAAGACTCCGTACGGCCTCGTGTTGTCGACGGGGCTCTCTCCCTATGGGGGTGACAAAAACCAGACTGACTTGCTGTTCACTCGCCGATGTCTTGTTGACGTTTTGCCCACCCGGTCCGCTGCTCCGACTGTAGGTCACGCTGACGTCCCGGGCCTCGACCAGCCGCCTGACGCCAGGCGCCATCCCGTGACGGCTTGTGGTGGGGTCATCGCCGCCCCCCTCTGAGCCCGATGAAAAACTCAGACAATTTAAGACCAGCTGATTCCCGAGAGATTCGGAAACCGTACGAAGCGGGGCCGTGGCCACCGTCCCTGCCACAACTAGGCCGCCGAACCTGCCTCGCACCAACGAGGCCGTCGAGGCTGCACCGGCAGCCGACGCCGCGAGAAGTCGCAGCACCACGGCGCAACCCACGGGATCCCACCCAGCCGCCGCTGCCGGATAGCTGGAGGGGGAGGTAGGGGGGAAGAAGAGGCGACGGGACCTCGGGCGCCTGTTCACGAGTGAGTCACTTGTCCTTGGCAACCGCGCAGCTTGCGAGCTGTTCGTCCGTCACCCCCAGCCGATGGATGACGTCGAGCTCCACCATGGCGTCGGTCGAGATGGCCGCGTCGAGGTCTCCCCACCATCGGGGCAGCATGCGCGCGTCGGTGGCTATGGCCCGGAACCACGGCGACCAGCGAAGGCCCGACGACGGGTCCATCAGCGTCGCCAGCTCCTCGCGCGTCACCCACCGCGTCCCCGCCACCTCGTCATCCGCCGGCGCCAGTTGCAGCGGACCCTCGGCCCCCGCCGAGTCAATCCCGTCCGGCAGGCTGCTTCCAGCCGCCGACCCGGGCCCCGCCGTCGCTGTTGACCCGGCCCGGCCCAGCAGGATGTAGTCGATCTCGTGTTCTCCCCACGGCGACTCACCCCGCGCCTCCTCCGCTGTGTCGCCGGGCTTGTGAGTCTCGTCGCTGCCGTTGCCCGCCTCGGCCGGGACCGGCTCGTGCGGGTCCCGGGCGCAGTAGTGGAGCCGCGTGACGAAGCGGAGGGACGACGCGGGCTGCGCATCGGGCACCACGCCCAGCTCGTGGCCGAGCTTGCGCACCGCGGCCCGGCGGGCCCCAAGGGCTGGCTTCCCGTCGGCGTCCGGCGCATCCCCGCCGGGGCCCTCGGGGGGGCCCACGACGGCACCATCGGACGGGTCAAGCTCAGATGGTGTCAAGCCCGTCAGCGGGTGTGAGCAGCAAGTGTTGGTCCAGACGCCCGGAAAGGTGACCTTGCTCCACGCGCGCTGCTGGAGGAGGAGACGGCCGGCATCGTCAAATAGGAAGACCGAGAAGGCGCGGTGGAGGCGGCCATGGGGGGTGCCCTCGGCGGCGACGAAACGGTGCGCGGCCTTCTTGCTGCATGACCCGACGACACGGTCGTGGCTGTCTACGACGAAGCATTGATCCAGCTCCATCAGTGCCGCCTGGTCAAGGCCAACGGCTGCGATGGTATCGCAAAGTAGGGTGGGGGAGACAGAGAGTCGACCGATGACGCGAGCGGGAGGGACGGCCACTGCCCAGCGCAGACAGGAGAGGGTCTCGCCCGACCACGCCATCGCGGAGATGCTTCGACGCGTTCCGAGGGAGCGGCTGGCTGCAAGGACGGCCAGCCTCGTCGCGGCCATACGGTCCTGTCCCCAACATTTCGGTGGGCCTCAAACGAGGAAGAGAGGCAGCCGTCGTGGAGGGCGGGCGCGTGAATAATGGCTCGCTTGGTTGGTGAGGCCCGGCCAGCTGACCATCCACCCAGCTCCCGAGATGCTGCGAAGAGCATCGGTGGCGTTAGTCGCGGCATCGCCGCGCTTCGACCCCGCGTCGGCTGGCAATGCCCGCACCGTCGCCGCCGGCGCCCTTGGCGCCCTTCCCCCCGGGACCGCCGCCGCTGTCGGGACCGCCCCCGCCGCCGAGCCCCGCGCCCCCCGCCCCCCCCCCCCCCCCCCCCCCCCCCGCGGATCTGGTGCGGGTGGCGGTGGAATTTCTTCATATGGCGCGATGCACGGACGTCCTCGTCGCCGATGCCAGACCGCTCCGCTGCGCATGGGCTGATGCCGTGGTGCTTGCCACGGGCGTCAGGCAAGAAGGGGGGGAGGGGAGGGCTCGAGGGGCTCGTGGGCGACAACGAAGGGGTGGGGCGACGACGACGTCCGCGGCTCGCTCGGGCTCGGATGATCTCGACCCACCAGCTCTCTCCACCTCCCCATGCCCACCGCTCCCGTTCCGCAGCGCCGAGCACTGCTGGCGCAGTCAGCGGGGCCTCGTGACGCACCTCAAGCGACGTTTCCCCTCCCTCGCGGGTCCCGCGGCCGCGGGTCTCATCCTCGCCGACGGGCACGCTGGCGACGAGTGGGTCCACGTCGAAGTGCCCCGTGTTGGTGTGATGCGGCGACGCGAGCCTGGCGGGCCGCACGCATTCTCTCCGCCTGGCGATGGCGACGGCGACGGCGACGGCGACGGCGATCCCCCGTCGGGCGGGCTCGCAGTGAGCATCCTCACCGAGGACGCCCGGCGGGATGTGGACCTGGAGGCGCTCTGGGTGGCGCCCGATCGGTCCAACGTCGCCTTTGGGTGGGGGGTGGGGAAGACGGCGTGGCGCTTCGGGGGGAAGCCCCCTCCGAGCGCTCCGGTAGGGGGGGGTAGCTGGCGGTGACGGTGATCGTCGACGTGGCAGTCTTTGCCCGAGGCCGTCGTTAAATTCTTGTTTTCGACATGGCGGGCGACTCGCGACCTCAGGAGGGGGATGTCGAGGCCGTGCCAGACGTTAACAACAGTGAAAGCGAACAGTGGACGGACAGCTTGGCCGGGAATGGAACCCAATGATGCCGCCAGGAGATGCCTTGGTTCGAAAGAGGCGAGAGGGCGCAGCGGCGCCGACGCAGACGCGTCAATGAGTCAGGCCGGCCGTCGACCCCCTCCACCTCGTCTCATCGCAGCCGGAGGCGCTTTCGCCCCGCGGAAGTCGCCGCCTTGTGCGAGCTTGACCGGGACCACGTGCAGATGTCCAATCGTCTGATCGGCGAGGGCTCCTTCGCCCGCGTCTTCGAGGCAACGCACGTGCCAACAGGCCGCAAGGTTGTGGCGAAGGTCATTGGCGGCGGCGCCCACCACGCCGGCAACTCCGCAGCGCCCGACCCACTCGCCGAGGTCGCGCTCCTGTTCAAGGCGGGCGCGCATCGCCACGTCGTGCGCTTTTACGGATGGTTTCGAGACGCCGAGGACCGCGTTGTGCTGGTGCAGGAGCTCTGCCGGGGCGGGTCCCTCCAGGACGCTCTCAAGACGGCCCCGCCCCGCGCGAGCGCGACGGGCCGCGGAGCCGGCGGGGTCGGCGGCGAGGACGAGCCGGATTCCCTTTACTCGGAGCGCCAGTGCATGTCGTGGTTTGTGCAGCTCCTCGCCGGACTGCATCACCTTCACCTGCGCCGCATTCTGCACCGCGACCTCAAGCCCGACAACGTTTTCCTGTCGCGCGACCGACGCGTCGCCAAGCTGGGCGACCTGGGTGTTGCTCGTTTGCTGGAAGGCACGGGCGAGCTCGCCCGGACCGTCATGGGCACACCGCTATACATGAGCCCCGAGGTTGTGTGCGGCGATCCATACACGTTCAAGAGCGACGTGTGGAGTCTCGGGTGCTGCCTCTTTGAGATGGCCACCCGTCGCGTCTGTTTCACTGCCAGCAGCCTGCCTGACCTCGTCGGTAAAGTCATGCGCAATGAGATGGGCGCCCTGCCCTTCGCTCTCTCGTCGCCCTTTCGGCGCCTCGTGCGTGTCCTGCTGACGCCAGATCCGGACCGGCGCCCGACGGTCGAGGAGGTGCTGGGAATTCGGTACGTGCGCGAGTGCCTCCACGTCTATCTGGCGGACCTGCCCACTGCGGTGGCCCGGGCGGTGCTGCCGCCGCCGGGCGAGACGCCAAAGGGAGCCGAGGGAGTGAGCGCGCCGGGCGAGAAGATCGGAAGGGGGACAAGGGGGGGGGGGAAGCGACGAAAGCGGAAGAAGAAGCGGAGGTCGAAGGAGGCGGCCGCCGTGGAGGAAAGGGGGGGAGACGCTGGGGTGGACGCCGGGGACGCCGGCAGCTGCGAGCACCCGCCGCTGTCGACTCCCCCCACGCCTGCCGGGGCTGCCAGAGCCGCCGCCGGGGCGTCCCGCCCGTCCACCTCGTCCGGCCCGCCCGCTACCACGAGGCGAGTCGGCGCGGCCCGCCGGGCGCGCCCCGCTGGCTCGGCCCATCCTGGAGGCCGCCGCGCCACCCGGCCCGCGCGCCCTCAAGCCGACGTCGCCGTCCGCACCGCCAAGAACGAATGGGAGGCTCTGGCCGGGGCCATCGACGAGCGCGAGCGCCGGGCGCAGATGCGATTCGCGGCGCGCGAGGCGGCGAGCCATCGCCACCGGATCGAGAACCAGAGGGCGACGGCGGCGCGGCGAGGGTCCCGGATGCGGAAGGCGGGAGATGGCCGAGGGGGGGCGGGGGGGGGTGGCCCCGCCGAGCCGCAAGAGGAGCGGGCAGCGGCGCAGCGGGCACTGCTGGTCGAGCGCCTGGGGGCGACGGCGGCCGACATCGGCACAGCGGCCGCGTTCGCGGTGCTCGACAGGCTCGCGCGGTCATCGGGGTCCGAGGACGAGGAGAGGGGCGCTCGACGGGGCGGGGGCAGGGACGACGTGACGCGCCGGTCTCGCCGCGAGCCTGAGGAATGGATAGACTGGTTCCGATCTCGAGAGGGGCTCACAACAATCGACTCGGTCGAGGGGGGGCTCGGGATAACGTCGCGGTCGGAGCTCGACGCCTCCGCGTTCCTCGGACTGCCGTCATCGTCGGCATCAGGTGGGGCGGGGGGGATGCTCGGCACAGTGGTGGGAGGGGATGATGCGGCCGCGTTGGTGGCAACGGCGGTCGGCAGCCCGCCCGAGGCCGCCGCGATCGCCGACGACCCCGCCGCCTCTGCGGAAGAGACGGAGCCGCCGCCGATTGACGACGGAGGGGAGGAGCGGCCGCTGCCGGCCCGGGGCGTAGCCGATCGTTACCGCGACGACGCCGGCGGTGGCAGGGACCGCCGCGGGGGGTCCGACGGCGGGGGCGGGGGCTCGGAGTCTTCCGCCGGTCCGCCCCCTCCGGGGTCGGACGACGAGAGCTGGGACTCGGGACCCGCGCGGGGCTCGGGCAATCCTCTCGTCGGTCGTGCAGTGGCGCTGGCACTGGCGTCGATGAGCCGTGCGCTCCGGGGGTCGGGCGGTGGGGGCGGTGGCGCCGACGACGACGAGACCGAGGACCCGTCGTCCTCCGACGGCGACGGTGATGACGATGAAGGCGGAGCTTGGAGCTCGGTGACGTGGAGGCGTCGTGGGGTCGGCGACCGCAGCGGTCCCGTGCCGCCTCAGCCCCCCGGGATTCACAGTTCGGACGGCGACGAAGACTGCGGCGGAGGCGCCCCCCCCGGCGCATATGGGGCCGCACTGCACTGGGACGCCGGCGCCGACGCCGCATCGCTGACTTGGCTGCCGAAAGTGGAAGACGGATACGGAGGCGACAGAGGCGATGGAGACGGAGACGGCGCGTCAGGCTCGTGCTCGAGCTACGGGACCGGCACGTTTGAGGACGTGGATGAGGCGGACGACCTGGACGGCGAGTCGTCCCTCATGTCCCTTCCGAGCGACTACTCGTTCGAGGCCTACGACTGGAACGAGGCGGAGGAGGGGCTCGGATCTCCGGGGACGCTGGGGGGCGGGCAAGCCGTAGTGTCGCACGGGGAGGTGCATGGCCTCGGGGTCTCGTGAAAACTGTGGGCCGTGCTGTCGCCGTCGAGCTGCTCGAGCACCGCGACGAGGCCGTCGAGGGACGGCGCGTCGTCGCCGTCCCTCCCTAAGAGTGGCCCCCGACGAGGGACGTGGACCGTCTCGAGAAAAAATATGGAAGAGGAAAAGTGCATCCGGACGGCTGCGTCGAGCCGGAGCGCCGACACGGTCGACGAAGCGGCAGCGCCGGCTGCGTCGACCACGACAGGCGGCGCCGCGACCACCACCGGTCGGCGTCGTCGCCCCGCCCGCTCCGCTCCCCAGATATCCCTATGGCCCGTCCATGGCGACGTGATGACCTCGTCCGAACTGGAAGAGGATCCTCCTGGCTACGCGCTCGCCCAACAGGCCCTCGCCGCCGCCCCCCCCTCCGCCGCCGAGCCCACTGAGGTCGACCCGGCCGAGCTGCGGAGGCGCCGCGCCGCTGCCGTTCAGCGCGAGCTGTGGGACACCGCAATGGGGGACGCAAAGGGCGTGGTCGGCGAGTCGGCCAGTCGGGGTGACGGAAGTTTGGCGGGCGAGGATGAGGGGCCAAGGGCGAGGCTCTCTCTCTCTCTCTCTCTCTCTCTCTCTCTCTCTCTCTTTCTCTCTCTCTCCCCTCAGGCGTGCTCCTCCAGATGTGGTTTGTGGGCAACCACCTCTCCACTTTCACCCTCATGGCGGTGGCATACCAGATCGGAGGGCTGAGCACAGCCGTGTGGACAGCGCGGTCGCGGTTGGGCCCGCCGCGGCTCCGGTCCGCGGGCCTCGACCCGTCGGGCTCAACCGACCCTGCCGACGGCGGGGTCGACTGGGCGAGACCCTTGATGCTTTTTCTGGCGGTGCAAGGGCTCAAGGCAATGGCGGTTGCGTGGAAGCTGAACAAGTTGGGGCTGGTGCCGCGGACGGCGGCCGACTGGGCGCCCCGGCTGGGTCCACCGCCGCCCCTGCTCGAGGTCGCCTTCAGATGAATTCGCTTTCTTTGTCACCTTGCGCTTCTCTCCGCCGCGTCTCCCTACTTCCCCATCATCACGTCCCTTCTCTGGTTCAGCGGTCTGCCCTCGACCTTGGTCTTCAGGGCCTGAAGCGCCACCACGGCCGCCCCGCCCGCCCCTGCCGCCAGCATCACCGCGCTGGCCGCCCCCAGCCACGCCGTCTGCCAGCTCTCGGCCCAGTCCGGGAGTCGGTCCGCCTCGGCGTTTTCGTCCGCCTTGTCGGCAAACCAAAGGATGAGGAGAGGGAGGGCGACGAGGAGGACGGCAGGGGCGACAAGGACGACAGGTTTGGGGGACCGGGCGCCGACGAAGGCCATGACGAGGGCGATCGACCTGCGACGTTGCGGTGGTGACAGAGTATGGGCCCCGGATAAGGGGTGCGGGTCGAGGTGCGTCGGGGAGCCGGGTTGGGGAGCTCGTCGTCGTCGGCCCTTCGACGGAGCGATGGCCTTGACGACGCATGCCGCGGGTTTGTGTTCAGCACCGCCCGCGGGGCGCTTATTGTCCTTCCATGCGCACGCCTTCTCAGTACAGACCAAAAGAGACACATAAACTCGCCCCAGGATGACCAGGGCCAGCGTACCCTGCCCCATTCCGGCCACCAGAGCCATTTTCCCGGCCGTCTCAGCTCCGGCTTCGGGCCTGACTGCAGAGATGGGCGGAGGCCCCAACCGGCGCTTCTGGGCCCGTTCCGCCAGACCGAGGCGGGTCGATGCTGCAGGAGCGCGAATACGGGAAGGGGGCGGGTGGATACAAGCGGGCCCGGGTTATCCTACCTCTCGAAACCTCGCCTGGCCCTTTCCCGCCGCCCCCCGCCAATCCCCCCCAAACCTAGCCCCCCAAACCTAGCCCTCCCCCGTCGGGGTCAACGGCGCGGCTGTGGTCCAGCCGCTCACCGGGCCATCAAGCAACGGGTGTTGGCCCGCGAAATTACGGGCCAGTGACACCCTGGGCTGCACCAGTTCTCGGCCCGAGGGGGCCGGGGACGGGTCGCGGGATGCGGGCGGGACCAGGGCGTCCCGCGCACGCCCGCCTCCTCCGGACCTCCCGCAGTTCCTGCCGTCGTCCATCGCGGACAACGAGGTGTTTCGTGGTGGTGTCGCGTCAGCCGGTCTCACTGCGAGCGACTACCTGTCCCGGCTAAAAACTTCCGCTGGGACCATGGGCGAGTCTCTCAGAAAGTCTATGATCGCAGCTCCGTCCGCTGGCATCGCCGCACAAGGAATCAGAGACGCGCCATGTGGCGGGGAGGAGTGCGCCGAAGCGACGGCCGGCTCCCACCTGCCTCGACGACTTGGGAAAAGGGGCGCCGGCACGCCTTCCGCCGCTCGTCGATGTAATTCGAAGCCGACGGGGAGGTCGATAGCTGGTGGGATGTCCGACGCATAGGAAAACCCTCCCCACGCCACCAGTGCACACGCCGTCAGCGCACGCCGCTGCCCCACCTGTCCCCTGACCCCCCCGAAACCCCACCACCCCCCAACCCGCCCCC
>Ga0181574_10004141_pt1 | contig 12627 bp, 8 predicted proteins | sample 101ome_24_FD_145600 | JGI IMG/M metagenome (GOLD analysis project Ga0181574, IMG submission 145600) | Coastal salt marsh microbial communities from the Groves Creek Marsh, Skidaway Island, Georgia - 101410AT metaG (spades assembly) | ecosystem: Environmental > Aquatic > Marine > Intertidal zone... | reverse complement strand
AATTTTCAGCAATTGCTTCTTCCTTTAGGTACCTAACCATAAGCTCACCGATACCTCTCGAACGAAAGGCGCTATCCACCACAAAATGATCTATTTCCAAGTACTTACCCGACCAAACTTTTGTACCAACCCAAAAACCCGATACCCCGACTGGTTGACCATTTAATTTGACCAACAATTGACGATAGCGACCTGACTTTATGACTTCATCCAATAAATCTGAATACCTATTAATGGTCAATTCTGGATACAAAAAATTCAACAGAGGAAGTGTCATTAACAGCTCTTTTTTTTCGCTTAATTCCACCAATTCAACGTTCTCTTTCATGATTTATCTTGGCATAATAAAATTTACACCACCTGCCTCGCAAAATTAGGATAATTTCGAAATCATTCACCTTACAAAGGGAAAAGTCATAAGAAAGGTCCGAAGAACGGCTAAGATGCAAAATTAAACAAGCCTGCCTTCAATGATGTCTGGGCTGGCTGGTCGACATATAGCACATTCAAAGGTTCTTTGAGGTTGTAGGATAAACGCATACTCGTCCCATACGCACCTGTAGTATGTATCGTCACTAAATCCCCCCTTGACAGCGTTGGTAAAACGTATCCTTCACCAAATGTGTCACTACTTTCACACGAAGGACCAGAAATCGTATATCGTTCAGTAATGCAACTATCATTCATCGCTGTTATCTTGTGGCGCGACCCATATAAAACAGGCCGCAAAAGTTCAGTCATTCCAATATCTAAAATAGCAATGGACTGCTCTTCACGTTTTTTGATATATTGTACCTCACCGATCAATGTACCACACTGAGCAGTTATGCTTCTTCCTGGCTCCAGCACAATCTCCTGAATCAAGGACGTCGGCAAATGTGTTCGCAATGCCTTCATCCATCCCGAAAAATCAGCTACTCTCGCTCGCTCTGGATGCAGGTAATCTACTCCTAACCCTCCCCCTAAATTAAGGTATGAAAGTCGAAACGCTGGAGGCAATTGTGACAACAGAGAGCGCACGGTAATTGACAAATCTTCAAAATAGCTTAGGTCAAGAATCTGTGAACCGACATGAAAATGAAAACCTACAATCGTTGTTGGATGTTGACGCACAATCTGGAGCGCCTCAGAAAAAGACATACCGAATTTATGCTTTTTTTCTCCTGTGCTAATTTTCTCATGAGTATCCACACGAAGGTCTGGATTAATACGCAAAGCGATTAACGTCGTCGCGCCTAATTCCGCCTTCCATGACTGCACCAGCTGCCATTCCTCAATTGACTCACAATGTAAGATTCCAATATTATTGCGAAGAGCGTAGGTTATTTCTCGAATGGTTTTTCCTGATCCTGCGAAAACGATCTCAGAGGGCCCCCAACCCAACGCCAATGCACGTGCAATTTCCTCCTGCGAAACACAATCAACCCCCAGGCCTGCAGCCTTTATCTTTGCCAAAACCTTACTTTCATGATTGGCTTTCATCGCATATTTTAATAGGAATGCATGCTGACTAGCTGCAGATTGAGCAGCTGTTAAAGTCTCTTGAAGAAGAGTAAGATCAAATCGATAATAAGGGCGTGTATATCTCATATTAATAATTTTAAAGTACAAAGATAATTGCTATGTTTATTTATTTCACTTTTTGTTATTTATTTAACATTATTGATATTTTTAAAACAAAAAAATAAAGTCTAGGTCTAAAAATACTTCTGAACAGAGGACCGGTATATCCCCTCAAATAAGTATTTTTAATGTCAAAACATAGCTACATGCATCACCGATATTCATATCTAATCTTCGCCTTCAGCAGTATTTTGATTGTCAAAGATGTGTTTTCGCAAGACGTTCTAAAAACATCTTTCGTTTTGAATCGAACTGCTGTAGTTGATCCAAAGACAGTTCCAGCAGACTTTCATGCAGAAATTAAAAACCTTGAAAAACCTGCTCCAGATGGAAGCAGCTATCAATCGTTTCTCATGGGACAGAAGCAAAAGGCCCGAGCTTATTATCGAAGCCAGTCCCGCATGGAAAATTTTGTTTCGTTACCCAAATCGAACCACCCCCCTCAAGTAGGTTTCACTTTTCAGCCAACTCGATTTCTACCCAATGGTGTTGAATTGCCTATTTACGGAGGTATACCTAGCGACAATACACTTGCTATATCGGATGATGGAATTGCAATTGTCGCCATGAACTCAACACTATATGCACACGACATTTATGGAGATACAGCCGTATTTCCGGACTACCAATTTTTCCTGCGCTCACTGGCTAACGGAGTAACAACAAGCACCTATTATGATCCCAAACTGTATTACGACCCAACAGCTGATCGCTTTATTTGTGCCTTATTGAAAGATAATACCCCTGAAAAATCGGAGGTTATTATTTGTATCAGTTCGACTTCCAATCCGAATGACGAATGGTACGTTTACAATCTTCCAGGAAACCCACTGAACAATAACCGGTGGACGGATTTTCCGGTGATTACGGTCACCGAAGAACACATTTATTTTACTGCTAATCTTATTATCCCTGGTGTATCTTGGCAAGTAGGATTCGATGGCTCCATCATTTGGGAAATGGACAAGTCAGCTGGATACAGTGGCTCTCCTTCACTAAACGCTACACTATATAGCAACATCACATACGAAAACAAGTTCATCCGAAATCTCCACGCAGTTCAAGGCTCAAATGGAATAATGAACGATTTAATTTTATTATCCAATCGCAACTTTGCGGTCGAAAATGATACTATTTTTTATTTACGCTTGACGAATGGAAACCTTACAGTTGATGCCTTAAAGACAAACGTTCCTTATGGTGTTCCACCGAATGCTCGCCAACAAGACACTGACACAAGTGATGTCACCCTTGGATTACAAACGAATGACGCAAGAGTCTTAGGAGCTATCCGATTTGAAGACCATATACAATTTGTAAGCAATACTATGCATCCGACAACGGGTTTTTCGGCAATCTATCATGGAATTATCGAAGGAATTGAAGAGGGTACACCAATGGTTTACGGGACAATAGTTGGCGATTCAATTAGAGATTACGCCTACCCCAACATTGCTTCATCTGGAAATGAAGCATGTGATATTGAAACAATTATAGCCTTTGATTATTCTTCGTTTACAGACTTTCCAGGGACCGCCGCATTTCATTATTCCAATGATGGCCAGTACTCTCCAGTAACAAGCATTTCCGAAGGCCTGAATTATGTAGATCGATTACCAGGCGGCTACGAACGTTGGGGAGACTATTTTGGGCTTCAGCGCAAGTACAATGAAAAAGGGAAGGTATATTCCTTTGGATATTTTGCCATGCAAAACAAAAGCAATAGCGGATACTTTGCAGAACTCATCAATCCAGATTCCTCCCAACTTCAACTCGCACTTTCCTTGTTAGAACAAACTTCGTTATGTGACAACCAGCTTCAACTGCAAATCAGCGCTGGTGAAGCACCGTATAAGATGGCTTGGAGCTCGAATAATTCAGAAATATATTCGACTGCCTTTAATGTTGGCGGCCTATGTGCAACAGACACCGTTATGGTTACCGTAACAGACAATCGAGGATGTAGCGCTTCTATCACTTATGTGGTTCCTCCGAAATCTCTGGAAGAAGGTGTTTCTGTATTCCCTAATCCGTCCTCCGATTTGATGGCCATTCAATTTATGTTGGATATAGACGCCTACATTCGCGTTGCCTTGTACGATGATAACGGAAGATTGGTGAAAGTCTTGCGCGAGGAGCAAACAAAGGCTGGACTGAACGAATTATCTTTTTCACTTCAACCCATTGCAGAAGGCATTTATTCCTTAGTAATTCTAAAGGATGAAACCCTATTTGAAACACATAAAATCATAAAAACGAATTAATGGGTTGTTAAAGTTTTCAAAAAAAGTGATGAACCAGCTAAACATTCTCTAAACTTGTAAAAAAGTCCCTATGCGCATTCTACTTGTTCTTACAATCAGTATACTTGCTTCTCTTCCATCCTTTAGTCAGAAAGACGATCGGCTCGTTCAACTATCTGGTGTACTAGTATCTGCGGACAGCCTAGACCTAGTGTCCTATGCATCGATTATCGACAAAACTACCCGTAAAGGAACAATGGCAGATTATTATGGATACTTCAGTTTCGTAACAAAACCAGGAGACACCATTTTATTCAATGCGTTTGGTTTTAAACCCAATTCTTACATCGTGCCAGATACACTTAGTGAAAATCGCTATTCAATTATCCATATTATGACACCCGATACGATATTACTACCTGAAGTTGAGGTATATCCTTGGCCCTCAAGGGAGGATTTCGCACGTGCCTTTGTTGAAATGGAACCCTATGATGACGCCTTGCGTAAAGCACAGCGTCAACTTTCAGGAGAGAGCTTAGCGTTTGCCGCGGCTCGAATTCCAACAGATGGAGGACTTTCCTACAATTGGGAGACACAACAACAACAGACTAGGTTGTATACAATGGGACAAACACCAATGAACAACTTGTTAAATCCTGCTGCATGGAGTAAGTTTGTAGAATCTTGGCGAAAAGGAGAATTAAAACGAGAATGATTGCTATTTTAAAAAGCAGTGTTAATCTCATCAATTAAAGTCAACGTAAGTTAATTAACTTGAACACCAAGGATTAACCTACCATTTTGTAACGCTTAAAAAACGCTTCCCAGTTCCAAATGAAGTTAACAACTACTTCATCCATTCTCTTTAGGAAAAGTGGATTTGGGCAATCCATGCTGCGGAAGTAATCATCTTGGTATTCATTTAACTTGTACTTATGAAAAATGGCTTTTGACATGCCGTAAATCATATTTTTTGAAGGATGATTCACGCGCGAAATGAAGTTGCGGTATTCGGTTAAATAATTTTTAAATTGACCCTCTTCCATCTCGAAAATTTCAGAGAACTTCGTGATAATTAATTTCTCTAACCGAACCGACTGCTCTGCTTCAAAGCTATCCCCCAAAAAATTCAAATTCGCGACAATCACGATCATTGTAAAATGGCCATCGCTTGCTTTAGATAAATCTGGTGGGCTAACAAAAGCAGGGTCTTCTTTTATCAAACTAGCTACTTCCGAAAAACTTTTATCGACGACATCGAGAACTCCGTTCACAAAAATTGTAGATAATTGATCATCTGATAATTTCTTTTTAAAAATAGCTGTAAGCATATTGACCTTTCATTTAGTAACCTCTACAAAATTAAAGGGATAGATAGGCCTTTCGAGGTAGTTCCGCGCATGTTTTTCAACGAAGTTATTAACACCCTCTATTTTCATCTTTCACCATTCAACTTTTCCCCTTGCCTTTTGCGTATTTTATTAACACATTTCCTATGAATACTTCTACCTTTGAACATTGAAACAATATTAATTGTAATAACATCCATGAAAACACGTCAATTTATCATTCTAGGAGTTATCATTGTCCTGCTAGGACTAATTTATTTACCCATAATGTCTACGCCGGAAGTAGAAGACAAAAAAACACTTACTGAATCCGTTAATTTCGTTGGTGTCCAAGAAGTTAACAACAAAATCCATCAAAATAAAATCACCTCCTACGGTCAGGTATTACCAAATTCCCAAATGGATGTAACTATGAAAGTTCAAGGATTTGTTGAGCGTGATATGAAGTCATGGAAACCAGGAATGCGCTTTAAAAAGAATGAGGTGCTTTTCAAAGTAGAACGTGTGGATGCGCTATATTCCATAATTGCTCGCAGAAGCGCTTTCACTACACTTGTTTCCAATATTCTTCCGGACATCAAGCTTGACTATCCATCAGAATTCCAGAAATGGGAGCGTTTTCTATTAGCATTAGACCCTCTACAAGAGCTGCCACCATTTCCAAAATCTGCCACCAACATGGAAAAATTGTTTATCGCGAGTAGAAACTTGCCTACTGAATACTACAACATCAAAGCGGCAGAAAACCAATTGGACAATTACTTTTATTTAGCTCCCTTTGATGGCACCATCGTAAGTAGCTTCGCTGAGCCTGGGTCAATGGTTTCTCCCGGCATGCGCTTAGCAACCATTGCAAAGACAACTGATTTCGAAGTCAAAGCGCCAATTGCAACTGCTCAACTCCCACTTTTTCAGCGCGCCGAATTCGTTGAACTCACAGATCCAAACGGCAAGCTCATTGGAACAGGAAAACTGCTGCGCACATCCGAGGTCATCAATCAACAAACACAATCAATTGACGCTTATTTTTCGCTTAACGCATCTGGCGGTGAATCTATTTATCAAGGCATGTTCTTAAACTTATTGTTAGATATAGAGACCATGGAAAACAGTATGATTCTTCCCGAGAATGCCGTGATCAACGGTAAGGTACAGGTACTAGAAGATTCCCTAATCCTTACGAAACCAGTGAATATTTTAAATCGGAAAGTAGATTCTGTTTATGTTACGGGGCTACAAAATGGAGCGCTTATCCTCCTTGAACCGCTTACAACCATTCGGGATTCAGTTAAATATGTGGGTATTGCAAAATAATTAAAAGGATGAGAAAAGTAATTCAGTTTTTTATTGAAAGACCCATTTGGACCAACGCGTTCATTGCGGTCGTCCTTATGTTTGGACTATGGTCCTTGTTCAATTTGAACCGCTCATTTTTCCCCGAACTTGACCCGAACCGCATTGTTATCTCTGTTTTTTATCCTGGAGCTGCTCCGGAAGAGATGGAAGAAGGTGTGAGTATCAAAATTGAACAAGCCGTAAAAGGGCTGAAAGATATTGAGCACATCGACGTAACCTCCCAAGAAAATGTTGCCCAGCTTACCATCAGCGCTTACCAAGATGCTGATATGGACGAACTGCTTAGCGACGTGGAAAATGCTGTCAATTCCATCAATAGCTTTCCGCAAGGAGCTGAAAAACCAACCATTACACGGTTGAAGACAAGTAGCATGTCGAGTAATGTAGCCTTTGTAGGTATCACAGCAGTTAATCCAGATAAAGTCTCCAAGCAAGACTTGACAAAAATGGCGAATAAAGTGGAGCGTGACCTTCTCAACACCAAAGTCATTACTCAAATAATAAAACAAGGATTTCCAGAAACGGAATTGGCCGTGACCATACGCGAAAACGACTTGTTGCGCTATAGCATCTCGATGGAAGAAGTCTCAATGGCCATTAGCCTAAAGAACAACGATGTAACTGCAGGACTTTTAACAGGTGGTATTCAAGAAATGAATATCCGGTCCAACAGTCGAGGAACAACGCCGGAGGACATTGGAAACATTATCGTTCGCACAGCATCAACCGGTGAGAGCATTCGCGTCAAAGATGTTGCTGACGTTAAATTTGGGTTTGCTGAAGGATCTCAAGAATCGATGTACAACGGACGTCCTTCCATTTCATTTCAAATACAAAAAACAGCCGAAGAAGATATTGCAGCGATTTCAACCGCTATTGGTGAATACAAAGCACGTTTTAACGAAGAAAATCCAGATTATTCGTTCGAAATATATTTTGAATTCAATACAATGCTTTCCGACCGTATTGACCTTTTAAGTGAGAATGGTATTTTCGGTTTAGTATTGGTTTTACTTGCACTTGGTCTTTTCCTAAACATCAAACTTTCCGCATGGGTAGCCTTCGGTATCCCTTTTTCGTTTTTAGGGATGTTTATTTTAGGTTATTGGTACGGCATGACCGTAAACATGATTTCATTATTCGGAATGATTCTCGTAGTAGGAATATTAGTGGATGATGGAATCGTTATCGCAGAAAACATTTACTCTCATTTTGAAAAAGGAAAAACAGCTCCACAAGCGGCTATCGATGGAACAATGGAAGTTTTACCTTCCGTTTTTACATCCGTACTTACAACGATGATTGCCTTTTCTGTTTTACTCTTTGTTGAAGGGTTGGAAATGATGCGAGAAATGGCCTTTGTCGTGATGGCTTGCCTCGGATTTTCACTTTTTGAAGCGTTTTTCATTCTTCCCTCCCACCTAGCAAGTAAGAAAATTCTTTCTGAACAAAAAACTCTGAACCTTAACTTGTCAAAGGGACTTTCATTTATTGTTGCAGGAATTATCGTTATTTTCATAGGTACAAGGTTAATCCCCGCCACCTTTAACCTTGGCGCTATTTTGTTCCCCTTCAGCATCATCATTTTAGGCGCTATCATGGTATTTAATGGATTCTCTAACTCTCCTGTGGAAGGAAAAGTACGAAAAGGCGCAGATGTTTTCATCCGCGGAATCCGCGATGTTGTGTTTAAAGACCTCGTTACCTTTTTTCTCTCTGAGAAGTATTTAATCCGCGGGAAGTATTTTAAACTTCGAAGAATTGCCTTTTACCTTCCTCTGATCTTCACTGTAACCACTATAATGCTATTAGCTGGTGGGAAAATAGGCGCGACCTTCTTTCCGAATATTCCGCCTGATTTCTTTAACATCGAGGTGGCATACACCCCAGGAGATGCAAAGCAGAAAACAAGAGATTTCCTTGCTCTTTCGACACGTATTCTTCTTGAAGAAAATGAGAAAATCAAGGCTGAAACTGGAGATGAGATGATTTCGTATTTTACGAGTAACATCGGATCTACGATGAATCTTGGTCAATTTGGTAATCATACTGGGATGCTCAATGTTTATTACAATTCAGAAGATGTTGTTACCCCATTAGACACATTAACCAATCGGGTAATTAGAAGAATCAATGCACTTCCAGAAGGAAAACTGACCAAAGAATTTTTCGTAGGTGGCTTCAATCGATTTGGTGCTGACGTGGAATTTGGACTATCGTCGGAAGACCCGAAGGAGCTGGACAAAGCTAGAAATCTGTTCAGGGATGAACTTGTAAAAATGGAAGGCATCCAAAACGTGAAAGATAATTTCCCCGATGGAAAGAGCGAAGTATATGTTGAATTGCTTCCGCAAGCAGAAATTTATGGCATTGGAAAAGCAGAGGTCGTTGCTCAGATTAGAAACGGATTCTTTGGAAGAGAAGCCCAGCGTCTAATCATCGGAACTGATGAAGTCAAAGTATGGATTCGTTATCCAGAAAAAGATCGACAATCGCTCGTAGACCTTCAAGACATGCGGATGAAGACTCCTACGGGCTTAGCAATTCCACTGAATAAAATTGCGAAATTCACTGTTGGACGCGGACCTGTCAGTTTAAAACGCAGGGACGGAAAGCGGCAAATAAAAGTGGATGCAACCTCCAAATATCCGGACTCAGTCGCGGTATTTAATACCCGCATCAGCGATGAAGTCATCCCTAAAGTCGCTGCCGTATTCCCAAATGTTGAGTTTGCCAAAATGGGACAATTCGAACGGAGTCAAAAAACTGGAAATTCCATGATGTACATGACGATGATTGTGATTGTGGTGATGTGTATTGTTATTTCCCTTCATTTCACATCCGTTTTCCAAGCCTTCTTGATACTTCTAGTTATTCCAGCGGGAGTTGCTGGAGCAATTTTTGGACACGGCATTGTCGGAATTCCTGTTTCCGTGTTGAGTGTATTCGGTATGATTGCATTACTTGGGGTTTTGATTAATGATGCTGTCGTTTTCTTGGATCGCTATAATCAGTTAATCCTTGAAGGGTATTCTAGTTGGGATGCGAGTTATGAAGCATCGATATCCCGCTTCAGACCTATTCTTTTAACTACCATTACCACGGTCGCAGGACTCCTACCTTTAATTGCTGAAAAGAGCATGCAAGCACAGTTCTTGATCCCAATGGCGGTTTCAATAGCCTTTGGAGTGTTATTCGGAACATTGTTTATTCTCGGATTTTTCCCGGCGGCAATTCTATTTGGAAATGACGTAAAGCGATTCTTTACATGGTTCTGGAAAGGAAAAAAACCTACACATTTAGAGGTAGAATCTGTCTTAAAAACACAAAGCCACGTCAATGAAAAAGCCTTTAGAAATGACTAGAATACATCTGACGCTCGTAGTTGTATGGACTACCTTTTTTGGATTCGGACAGCAAAAGCTTTCTGCAGAAGGTGCTGTCATCATTGCATTGGAAAATAATTTCCAAATGCAAATCGCGTCGAAACAACTTGAAATAGCAGAAAAGAATAATAAATGGTCAGAAGCGGGTTTGTTTCCAACAGTGGACTTGGCGGCTACATTAGGTAATTCAATCATAGATAACACGAACAATCCGTTTACGTTTACACCCGGAATTCTTGCTTCTCGACAAATAAACCCGTCGATAAATGCAAATTGGAACCTCTTTGCAGGTCTTGCAGTAAAGATGTCGAAGCAACGCTTGGAACAACTCGAAGATCAATCACATGGCAACGCAATGATCCTCATTGAAAACACGGCCAGCGATGTTTTAAAAGCTTATTACAACACGTTAATCCAAGAGATGCGCCTTGAGTTGCTTTCTGAGGTATATCAATTATCCAAGAAGCAAGTCGCTTACGAGGAAATCAAAAAGGAGTATGGACAAACGAACAGTCTTGCACTGATGCAGCTGAATAATCAACTTTTCACAGACTCAATTAATGTAATTCAACAACGTATTAATTATGAAAATGCTTCTCGGAACCTGTTACTCCTTATGAATGTTGGTTTAGATGAAATTGAAAACAATCGATTACCTGTACTTACTGATTCACTCACAAAGCTTTTAAATCCTTTTAGCAAAGATGAATTATTGGATGAACTGCGGGCCAATAATCAAAACCTCAAAAATCAGCTTATCAATCAAGAGCTTACAAAAACTGGAACTCAACTCCAACGTTCGTTTTTGTATCCGATCATTTCACTCCAATTAGGAGCTGCTCCGAGCTTTGGATCGTTTCGTTCTATCAGCGGATCCGCTAATTTGAGTGCAGAGACACAACAAGTGAATTACTTCGGAAACATTTCCGTTCGTTACAACCTATTCAACAACTGGAAAAACCAACGTGCCGTTGAAATATCAAAGATTCAAGAAGAAATTGCCGCCTTGAACAGTCAAGAACTTGAACAGCAATTAACCAATTCAGCCTTAAATTTATATGGGATTTGGGAGGTGCGCAACCAACTCGTGAACCTATCCCAACTCAATGCAACCTATGCTCGTCAAGCTTTTGAAATTGGGAAAGATCGTTACGCTTTGGGAAGTATTAACAGTCTTGAGCTAACTGCCCTACAAAATAATTACCTCAACGCTTCCATGAATTATTATGACAATCTATACCAGCGAATTGATGTTTATTTGGAACTGTTCAAATTGAGTGGAAGACTACAATTGGAATATACGAAGTAGTAAAAACTAGATCGGTAGTTTAAGAACGATGCTGTCTAAGGCTGCAGGTAAGTAGCTCAACCCGATAACATTGAGTACGGAACTTAAATTCTAATAAAAAAACCTATCCTTGTCCACAACTTACCAACCTAATTTATATCTTTAGCGTCATTAACATTGAAACTAAAATATTATGTTCGACAAAAACGAATTTCACAAATACGCTACAAAGCACGTTGGCTTGAGTAGCATGCATTTAAATGGCTATATTGAATCTTCTTTAACCCCTTATATCATCGAAGAGCGCCAGCTAAATATGACACAAATGGATGTCTTTTCGCGCTTAATGATGGATAGAATTATTTTCTTGGGAACAGGAATCAATGACCAAGTGGCAAATATCATCAATGCTCAATTACTATTCTTAGAATCAGTTGACCCAAAAAAGGATATCCAAATCTATCTGAATTCTCCGGGAGGAGGAGTTTATGCTGGATTGGGAATTTACGATACGATGCAATACATTAGTCCAGACGTTGCGACGATCTGTACAGGTATGGCAGCATCGATGGGAGCTGTATTATTGTGTGCGGGAGCAGATGGCAAAAGAACTGCATTACGTCACTCACGTGTAATGATTCATCAACCACTAGGAGGAGCGCAAGGTCAAGCATCAGATATCGAAATCACAACACGCGAAATCTTAAAGTTAAAAAAAGAGCTTTACGATATCATTTCACACCATTCGAAGCAGGATTTTGACAAAGTAAGTAATGATTCAGACCGTGATTACTGGATGACCTCTGAAGAAGCTAAGGCTTATGGAATGGTAGACGAAGTTTTGGTCAGAAAAACAAAATAGATTATCTTTGTAACGAATAACAAGAAAGGTCATCTTCTTAGTTGACCTTTTTTTGGCACTTTATATGAGTAAAAAAGAAACTACATGTTCATTTTGCGGACGGCCAAGGAGTCAGGTCCGCATGCTAATTGCTGGGATCTCAGGACACATTTGTGACAGCTGCATCGTGCAAGCGCAAGCAATCGTTAAAGAGGAAATTAATGACAACCCTTTAACCAAGGAAGAGTTTTCTCCAGTTCAATTGAAAAAGCCTAGTGAAATCAAAGCGCACCTGGATGAATATGTTATTGGTCAAGACGACGCAAAAAAGACACTTTCTGTTGCCGTGTATAACCATTACAAACGGCTGAATCAGAAAGTTGGAAAAGACGATATTGAGATTGACAAATCGAATGTGGTATTGGTTGGCCGCACTGGTACTGGAAAAACGTTACTTGCGAAAACCATTGCTAAAATGTTAAATGTGCCATTCTGTATTGCAGATGCTACCGTTTTGACAGAAGCCGGCTATGTAGGTGAG
>Ga0181574_10004140_pt1 | contig 12631 bp, 6 predicted proteins | sample 101ome_24_FD_145600 | JGI IMG/M metagenome (GOLD analysis project Ga0181574, IMG submission 145600) | Coastal salt marsh microbial communities from the Groves Creek Marsh, Skidaway Island, Georgia - 101410AT metaG (spades assembly) | ecosystem: Environmental > Aquatic > Marine > Intertidal zone... | reverse complement strand
GACACGTACTCGGACCGCCTAATATCATTCAGGACATTTCCCTCAACGATCGCCATATCGGCGAGCTTGCCGACTTCGATTGAACCCAGATCTTTATCCATACCCAGATGTTTAGCGGCATCAATTGTTGCGCCTCTGAGTGCCTCCCAGGGGCTGAACCCGCCTTGCACCATCATCCACATTTCCCAATGGGCGGCGAGGCCTTCCCGCTGCCCATGAGCGCCAATCATCACCGGCACCCCACGATCCCTAAGCGCTTTTGCAGTACTTGCTACATTGATGTGATTGTAGTGATGGTCTGGCGCGGTGGTTCTTCGCATGCTACGGGGCTCGACAAACTGGCGGGGTGTGTAACGCATCAGGCGTTCGTTGCGCCATACCTCGGTTCGGTCATAGAAATAGTTTTCCCCCGAGATTCCACCATAGGCAACACCGAACGTGGGTACGTAGCCAGTTTCCGTTGCTTGCCATAGTTGTTTCACGTCCTCATAGATATGAGCGATGGGGATAGAGTGCTCAATACTTGTATGCCCATCTACCAGTTGATTGAGATTGTGTTGGAATTTCATTCCGCCCTCGGGCATCACCATGATTTCATGGCGGTCGGCAGCTTCGATAATCTGCTGGCGGGCGCTCCGCGCAAGCTGGTTATAGCTCTTTACTGATATGGCACCTGCAGCTTTCAAGCGCTGAATATGGAATTCAGCCTCTTCGAGGTCATGGACCTCGGAGGTGGCGTTTGGCGAATTCGCCCCATAAAGAATAGTCCCGGTTGAGTAGGTCCGAGGCCCCAATACCTGACCGGTGCGCTGCATTTCTGCATGGGCAAAAATCTCACTGGTGTCATTGCTCGGGTCGTGAATTGTGGTGACGCCAAAGGCGAGGTTTGAAAATTGCATCCAGTTTTGCTGAGGAATGATTTCCTCGCTCGCCATCCCCCCATGGGCGTGGGCGTCTATTAATCCGGGCACAATCGTTTTTCCTGACACATCAACCACGCTTGCGCCCTTGGGGATTGTGATATCAGTACTTTCGCCCACGGCTGCAATGCGGTTGTCCACAACAACAACGGTCCCGTTTTCAATCACTTCATTTAGAGTCTCGGCATCGCGCATGGTGACGATTGTTGCGCCAGCCAGTGCAACAGTAGAGGCGGGCATCTCGGTTTCTACTTCGAAACTCAAATCAAATGCAGCGATTTGGGCCGGGCTCTCTTCTTCTGCTTCCTCTTCGTCCTGCGAGGAAGAGGGCAAAAATACATCGCTTAGATCGCGACGCATCAGAAAGGGGCCGTTGGACCAAAGAAGGGCGCTGCTGTCGTGACTCCAATGCAGGAATTCGCCGGCTTTCATTGACACCGCCTTAGTAGGGATTGCGGTGCCCTGTCGCCCGATACTTAGGGGGCTGCCGGTGTCGGTGAACGGCATGACATGAACAGTGAAATGCTCAGTGAAAGCAAGCCACTTGCCGTCAGGCGACACTTCGTAGCCGGTAACGTTTTTGCCCGTCGCATGGGTGATCTCGTCATGGCCCTGCAGGTTGACGCTGCGCAACTCAAGACCAGCTTCTCCTCGAGTGGAGAAGAAAATCCGATCGCCTTTTGTATTGAAATGAGCTCCGGACCCACGGCTGGAAACTTTGACCGATGCCGATCCATCAAGGGCAAGCCGGTAAATACCGGGTTCGGTGGACCAGACGGGGCTTAGCAGATAACCCCCGGTGATTTTTCGATAGACGATCTGGCTCCCGTCGGGCGAGAAACGAGGTTCCACATAGTGTCCGGGTTTGTTGGTCAGGGTTTTCGGTTTTCCACCCCGGCTATTAACCTTTTTGATGGCCCCGAGGGTTTCATCATTCCAAGTGGCGTACACCACCGATCGACCATCTGCAGAGAGGGACGGCCAATATTCGAATTCGGTTTTTTGTTGTGTTAGCCGCTTTGGGTTGCTGGTTGGCTCGCCAGCCAGATCTTTGCGATAAAGATGTCCTAGGGCTTGAAAAATCGACGCTTTGCCGTCGGGGGTTTGTTGCGCCCAGCGCAACATTTTTGCCGTGAACGTAGCTGGCGCCACGTCGACAGGAAAGCGGACGGTATCGCGCAGTTTTAGCGTCGTTTGAACACGAACCGGGATAACCGAAGTCTCTCCTGTCGAGACGTCAACCCGGTGAAATTGACCGGCGCTCCAGAAGACGAGTTCTTTGCCATTGGGTAACCAGTCAAAAGCGGTGGTGTTGCCGTGGCTGCCCGCGGTTTCCTGATTGTCCCGTTCGAGGGTGGCATAAACCATCCGCTCAGATCCTGATTCGAGATCCTTAACGTAAAGTGCGCTGTTGAAGTCGGGGAGCCGCTTTACAAAAGCCAGCAAACGGCCGTTTGGCGAAGGAACGGGCCTGACTGCACCGCCTGCGCCGCCGGTTATGGTTACCGTATCGCCCGTTTCCAGGTTCAGTCGCTTGATAGCAAACAACTCCCCCGTTGAATCCTTGTTGTACTGCCAGACCCACCCGGGCGTGACATCCTGACTGTAGTAGATGCTGTTGCCATCAGGTGTGAAGGCTGGCTCAGCAATGGATTTTTGGGCTTTTTCTCCGTCCGGATGCTCTACCAGGGGCACGCCGCCCCCGCCCATTGCGCTGTACAGCCAGATTTCCCCGGCAGGAATACTGCGTCGGGACACCGTACCCTTGCGCCCCGCAAGCCACTGACCATCTGGTGACCAGGCGGGATTGTGTATGTTGTGTTTTCGCTCGCTCGATACCTGCGTCAGAGCGCCGCCCTCTCGATCCATAATCCAGAGATTGTCATTGCCATCTCGATCCGAGATAAAGGCGATTGAGGCGCCATCAGGGCTGAATGTGGGTTGAAAGTTCCACTCGATCCCCTGGGTGACGGGAGTGGCGTTGCCGCCCTCGATAGAGACTGTGTAGATATCCCCCAGCATGTCAAAAACTAGCTCTTTGCCGTCCGGACTTACATCCAAAAAAGACCAGGTCGTGGTTGTCGTATCAATAGGAATTTCTCGCCAATTACCCGGAGGCGCCATCACGTCCCAGTCGTTGTCGTCCTCTGCAGCAAGCGAAGAAATAACTGTTCCAGCAAGTCCTGAGGCCACCAGAAGCACTCGGAGTCGATAGCCGAAATCTGACGGGGGTATCTGAGTGCAAATCGTTTTTTTTGAGCGTGCCAAGCAAGAAAAAATGGGCAGCATGGGAGTAATCCGATGTCTGGTGGGGGGAGGGGGAAACTACTACAACCACTGATTACTGGGAAGCACTGTTAACCAATAGGCCTCGACAGACGTCGGTGTGTGCTGAAAAACACTGCAAACCCGCCAGCGTGACGCCTCGAAGAGATGACAATATCCGATGAAATGCGCACACTATGGCCCGCAATCACGAATGGGGGATCAGCCATGACGACACAGTGGGATGTGTTAATCAGCGGCGCGAAGGTTTTCGACGGAACGGGCAGTCTGCCTACGATTCAGGATGTGGCCGTGAAAGACGGACGGATTATCGCGAGAGGTGAAAATCTCCCCCAAGAGATAGCCGCTGAGGTCATCAACGCTGAGGGTCGTTGGCTGATACCGGGGATGCTCGATATTCATACGCACCTCGATCTTGAGGTTGATCTCGAGCCCGGGCTTCCCGAGGTGGTGCGACATGGGACAACCACCGTGCTCGTGGGTAATTGTAGTTTGGGAACTTGCTTCGGACGTCAGGAATCCGATGGACAGGAGCCCATTGTTGATTGTTTTACGCGCGTAGAAAATATACCCAAGTCGGTATTGCGAAAGTGCGCGGACACTCTCACCTGGGATAATACGGGGGACTATCTTGATCACTTCAAGCAGATTCCTCTTGGGCCCAACGTTGCTGCATTTGTCCCTCACTCCATGCTTCGAATCGAAGCGATGGGTCTGGAGAACAGCATCAGCCGTGCGCCTACCCATGCTGAACTTGAGAAAATGGAGTCTCTTCTGGAAGACGCCATGGGGCAGGGCTATGTGGGCATGAGTACCGATGGACTGCCTTTTCACTACTTGTCGAACGATCCAAATACCGAAAAACGCATACCGACTCAATTTGCGAGCTTTGGGGAGTTAAAGCGCTTGCTTTCCGTCGTTCGGCGTCACAATCGGGTATGGCAGACCACGCCGATTATTGAAAATCGACTGAAGGCCTTTCTGTACTTCACCCTCACCAGCGGCCGACTTTTTGGAAAGACACTTAAGACCTCGGCGCTATCTGCAATGGAGATGACAGCGGCGCCAAAGCTCAGTCGCACATTGCTCAAGTTTGCCAAACTCATGAACTCCAGGTTGTTCAAGGGCGACATGCATTTTCAAGCGTTGGGAACCAATTTCCGGGTGTGGTCGGACGGTATCGTCAGCCCACTGTTCGAGGAAATGCGTTCGACCTCACAACTTATTGCTAAGGAATATGACGATGTCGAGGGCCGGTTGGCGTTACTCAACGACCCCGCATGGGAGGCAGAATTCAGGCGTGAGTGGATGCACGGCCGCACCGGGGGAGATTTAGCCAGTTGGAAAACCCGTATGGGGATACCAGACAATTTAGTTATTCGCGATCCCTCCCTCTTGATCTTTGACGGCGCGCCAGTGAGCGAGTGGGATGGCGAAAGTTTCGAGACAGTCAGCGCCCGGCTGAATCGGTATAAAGCAGGGGAGTCGGCATCGGCTCGATCTGACCAAGAGAGGGAGGTGTTTGATTCCTTTCCCGAGACTCCCACCGACGAGCCCGGTTTTATCCTACACCTGCTGCGACGGTACGATCGCCATTTCCGCTTTTACGCGGACGTGGGTAATCAGGGCAATCGAGCGACGTTGGAGTTGTTACTTGGGGAGAACACGCTGCCGGGCTTTAATGACTCCGGCGCTCACATCACTAACATGGCATTTTTTGACGCGAACCTGATGTCCTTGAAGCTGGCCAAACAGCAAGATGAGGCAACGGTTGCCCAAATGGTCCACCGGCTTACCCGGAAGCCCGCAGAGGTGTTCGGGCTGGATGTTGGCAGCCTGGAAATAGGGGCTCGGGCAGATTTGGTGTTGCTAAACCCCGATTCACTGGACGCCTGGGAACCCGACAAGACTCGGGAGTTGGTGCATCGGGAGGTGTTTGACCACGCCCAAATGGTCAATCGCTCGGAAGGGATTGTAGAGCAGGTGTGGATAGCAGGGACCAGTGCCTGGGAGGCGGGCGGTGCGGCGCCAGCTCTAGGTACCAAGCCTTTGGGTCAGGCTCTGCGAGCGGCTTAGGGACAAAACCCCCCTGCGCTGCGGTCTGCTATACACCTGACACGCGACGCACCCTGTATCCGACGCCGGACCCACTCACGGTCCCGAGGGCTTAATCGCTGACTGATACCCAGTCGTCGCTGCCTGACAGCATATCTGCAACCCATTGGTACACCGCAACGCCACCAACTTCACGGGTGAATTGAGCCTGCAAGAAGGTGTGACTGTTGCCGTCAGCGATCAGGCTACGAAAACGATCAGGCTCTCCCTCCTCGAGTGCGGCCATTTCCGCGATAAGTTCTGCCTCAAAGGCTTCCCCGCCGATGCCGACAAAAATGTCAGCAATGACCACGTCGCGCTTTGTGCTCAAAAAGCCCATGCGCAGGTTCGGATCCTCATTCAACTGGTACAGGTGATAACCCGTGAGGTGGCCGCCCTCGGTAATACAATCGTCACAACTTTCGGGAATAAACTGAGTGGCATTCCACTCTTCGCTCAGAAAGTCGACGAACCCGGGCTTGGATACACCGACACCCGAATCGTTGATGAGTTCGATGGCCACATCTGGGAACAGTTTTCGGACGAGGGGCAGCGCGTAATCCGTTCCAAAGCCACCGGCGCTGTTTCCCGTCAACACAATTCTTGATGGGCTTGGATAGGTCGATGCGACCACATCAAGTCCTGCGGACAGATTCCTCAGGCCCCGGTGATGTCGGTCGATAATGCCATCGTCATCATCGTCGATATCGATGTCGCCGGAGAAAACCGAGCCATCACAGTAGGGAAAGTAGGCGACATTAAAGTCGGTAGCGGGATTGTTTTCACCTGCGGGGCCCAGTATTCCACGAGCTGGAATGCCGGGAGACGCTTCTTGAGTTGCCTGACAGAAATCGCTCCAACACGCACCGCCCCCCTCGAGGAAAATCATGAGGGTGTCGTCGCCACCGTCCCGGGTAGCCATGGTGTACTCCCCTCCGGTTAAGCAAAGCGGACCATCGCCAGCACCAAAGGTGTGCTGAACAATGCCATCGGCTGGTTCGGCACTCATTGGCGTGAATTCCCCAAGGTAGCGATCAACTCCCTGTTCGTAAAGTTCTGCGAAGGGAACGGGCTCAGGTTCCGCTTCGGGAGCGGGTGAAGGTATTATCGCCGGTGCCTGGTAGTTTGAATCCGAGCAAGCGGTAAGTCCGACAATGAGCATTGTAAACAATGTGAGAGCCTGTGATTTCATGAGTGTCCCTTCTTATTAAAGCGTTAATGCGCGTTTATTGGTGTGCTGAAAAATTAGTGCGTTAGGGGTCAGCGCTTCTAGTCACTAAATGATGTTTGAAGTGCCGAATATTTTTGGGGGATTCGCAACTCAAGGTTCGGTGAGTTCAGAACCTAAGTTTGCCCGTATCCAGCATTGTCACAACGGCTTCATCGTGCTGATGATAACCGCTGCGCGTCGCTGCTGGTAAAGACCAGCGCCACGTGTCAGGGTTTGTCGTTTTCTTGTCGCAGTTTGGCTGCCATCTTCGAGCGGGCACTAGAGATTTTTCCTGTTTCTGTGTTTACGCTTCGTCATCAATTACCAGCCTCTCTTGAATCCCGCCGAGGAAAACGGATGATCACTACGAGCGACCGAAGCCGGATTGTTGAGATGGCGTGGGAAGATCGAACCCCCTTCGAGGCGATACGTCGGGATTATGGATTGACGGAGCCTCAGGTGATTACGCTCATGCGGACCGAACTCAAGCCACGATCTTTTCGATTATGGCGGGCGCGTGTGTCGGGCCGGAAGACCAAGCACCAGACGAAACGTGGCTTTGCTGTGGGGCGATTTCGCTGTCCAACCCAGAAAAATCGGGAATAGCGGGGGGCGTCCAGACCTCCATAAAGCGCGTAAAAACGCAAAGAGATCGTTAGTGATTTGAACCGAGCAGGGGCACGGGGTCCCCCAAGGACGTTTAATTTATGCAAGGCCATCCAGTTTCCTACTCAAGAAGCACCATTATCGAACTGATGATTCCTGCCTATACCAATTTTGGGGGGAAGGTACACGGGGGTACTCTCATGTCGATGATGGACAAGTTGGCGTATGTTTGTGCGAGCAAGCATGCCGGCAATTACTGCGTAACGGTGAGCGTCGATGCGGTTGAGTTTTTGCAGCCGGTAGAGGTGGGGGAGGTAGTGTCGTTGTTGGGCTCCGTTAATTATGTGGGTACAAAATCCCTCGTTGTCGGCATAAAGGTAGTGGCAGAAAACATCCATACAGGTGCTCATCGACACACCAATACCTGTTACTTCACCATGGTGGCTAAAGATGCCAGCGGAGCTACCGCAACAATACCGCCACTGATTTTAGAAACCGAAGAGGACGTAAGGCGCTATTGCGCGGCGCTGCAGCGAAAGCGATTGAGAGACCATGCCCGAAATTATATGAACGACTACAAAAGGAATTTTGTCATCGACGAGGACGTGCAAAAATTTTTGGAAAACCAGCGCTGTGAGGTTGTTCTCGACTAGTATTTTGATCTTGAAAGCTGCTCTAGCCTTTCACTTTTTCTTACGTTGTTTTGTTGAGTAACATTGAAACTAGCATCTCAGCGTGTCGTTCCACCATCGGCTCATCGCAAGGGTCTACTCCAAAAAGATTCTGGCACTCGGCCGCAAATGAAAAAATGGTCGATGTGCTGCTGATCATGATGTAGTACCAATGCACAAACGCATCTCGAGACAATCCCTCGGTTTCATATACCAACTTCTCCATCTGAACAGTCGATGGGCGAATATGCTTCTCGATCAGGTATTCCAGTCGCCAGCTTTGACGGGTGGCTTCCTGACTCATTAGCCTGCTGAGCTCAGGATGTCTCGCGTGAAAATAGACGTAGAAACGAACAATAAAGGCAAGCGCATCCTTTCCTGACACCTCTCGCATAATCGAAAGACGCTGTTCGAACTCGAGCCGCATTTCCCCGAAAATGGCATCTGTGGCCGCCTTCCAAAGGGTGTCTTTGTCTTCGAAATGGTAGCTAAGGACATTGCGTTTTACGCCTGCAAGAGTTTCCAGGTCTTTCACGGATACCGCATCAAACCCTCTCTCAGGAAAGAGCTGCTTTCCTGCAGCAATCAGGCGGCTCCGTGTTGCCTCGGCCCGTTCCTGCGTTTTTCGACGGCGTTTTACTGAGGGTTCCTGTGTCACTTGTGTTGTAGGCATTGTTTTCTCGAGGGACGGTAACGCGGCTTTCACCAATATAAAGCCAAAAGTGCCTTCACGCGTTTACTTTATGTTGACCTGTATCAATTGACGCCTTAAATTCTCTTAAAAGGAAAAATAATAACAAAAAACATACATATAGGTAAGTATAAGAGAGGGCTTTATGAGACCAAAAATGTTGAGTTACGCAGTGGTGGGGGCGGTGCTTGGGATGCCCCTGGCCTCATATTCTCAAGGGGTCCTAGAAGAGATTGTGGTGACGGCAACCAAACGTGAGGCCAGCCTAGCGGATACGGCAATTGCTATCACGGCGATTTCGAGCGAGCAGAGAATCGCCCTTGGCATCTACTCGGCACAAGATGTTGCAAACATCACCCCCAGCATGTCCTTTCAGCAGAACGCAGGTGGTGGTGAGGGCAACCGCATTTATCTGCGGGGTGTCGGGCGTGAGACTAATACGACAGGTACAGAGCCCGGTATTGGCGTTTATGACAACGGGTTCTATGCCAATGAGTCTGCGGCTTTGGCGGCTCCGATAGATTTAACGGAGCGCATCGAGATTCTTCGCGGCCCTCAGGGAACTTTGTTTGGACGAAACACTACAGGTGGTGCGGTCAACGTTGTTACCAAAAAGCCGGGTGCGGAGCTAGAGCATATTATTCGAGGGCGCCTGGGAAACTACGATCGAAAAACACTCGCGATTACCAGCAGTGGTCCTATTAACGATACCTTCGGGTACTTGGTTCACTACAGTCAGGAAGATGCCGATAGTTTTACGGAAAATGTGTCGGGGCCTGATCCGATCGGGACCGATATCGATCGGTTCGAAGCGCAACTAAGTGTGAATGTCAGCGATGGAATCAATTGGAATCTACGGTATTTCAGCACCTCTTTCGATAACGAGACCTTCGAGCGGGCTAAGCTCGATGGCTATCGCAATGAGGAAGGCGCGCCGTCGAAGCTTGGTGAAATAGTTATCAATCCAGAACTTTTTTCGCCTTTGGCAACCGCACCAGATCAAACGGATCCGTTTAAGCGTAGTGCTGATATTCAGGGATTCGTAAGGGTTGATGATCAGGAGACTGTGCAGTCGACGCTAACCATCGATCTCGATAGCATCACAATCAAACTGTTGAATGGGTATCAGGACTACAGCTGGGATAGTGCGAAGGATTTTGACGGCACCGCCAGCCCTGCGTCCTTCATTGAGTCAATTGGTCAAAAAGAATCGATGACGCAGCACGAGTTGCAGCTGTTCTCCACTCACGATAGCCCACTGCAGTGGTTGGTTGGTTTGTTTTATCTCGAGAACGAACTGGACCAGCCCTATGTTCTAACAGACGCCAATAATCCGTTTCTCATAAACAATCTCTCTGGAGCACCAAACCCTGACGGCGTATTCTATTCCCAGCGAGGTATCTTAGAGGCGCAATCGACGGCGGTTTATGGGCAGATAGATTGGGAGCTCACCGATCGACTAAGTCTAGCGATGGGATTGCGCTACAGCGAGGACGATAAAAAGGGTCAAGAATTTCAGACGATTTTTTATGACTCTGTGCTCGATTTTTGCGGAGAGGCCCGTCTTCCAGAACTTATCGCCAGTGGTGATCCCTACTTCACGCCACCGGGCTGTTTTCGCCTGGGTGTTCTCGTATCAGACTTGGAAGAAGATCACGAGGAAAGCTGGAGCTCTACTGATTTTCGGCTGAATGCCTCCTATGATGTGTCCGATGCAGGACTAGTCTACGCGACCTTCTCCTCTGGCTATAAGCCGGGTGGTTTCAGGCTGGGTGCCATGCAGGATGATCCTGAAACCCCTGAAAATGAATCGACGGTTGCCAACGAAGAGGTTCAGGCGTACGAGCTTGGCTATAAAGGAAATCTTAGCGACAGCTTTTCAATCAGCACGGCACTGTTCTTTTACGACTATGAAGATATGCAAGTAGAGCTTGATATCCTAGATCCCAATAGCGGTATCGTGACGAGTCGACTGGCTAATGCACCAGAGGTGGATATATTTGGTGTTGAATTTGAGGGTGCGTGGGCAGTCACGGATAAGTTGTCCTTGCTAGGCAGCTACTCATATTTGAGCTCGGAGTACAAGGCAGACTTCTTTGTGTCGGATAACAAAAATGACGAAGTGCGTAACGTTCGTGGTAACGAGCTCAATAGAACACCCAACCGAAAATGGAGTATCTCGGCTATTTATCAGCAGCCGATTGCCGCTGGGGATTTAACCGTAAGTGGCAACTACAGCTGGATAGACGAGCAGTACGTCACCGTATTTAATGACGCTATTGAAACAATAGATAACTATGGCCAGCTCAATGCACGAGTGTCATGGCGTCCAGCAAATGGTCTTTTCGAGATCGCTCTGTACGGGCAGAATTTAACTGACGAGCTCAGTTACGCAAATGCATATTCGGTGAGCGCGCTCGCGGATGGGGTACGTCGTACGGGGACCCCTATCAACCCGCGGACTTACGGATTGGAAGCTGCGATTTTCTTCTAGAAACGCTGACACTCGGTAAAGTTATTCATTCGGTAGCTAGCGATGTTTTCATTAGATCCAAACGCAACGTATCTGATGCCCGCGCATTTTGGTCCAAGATATACCGGCGAAAAATCGAGTGGCTGGTATCACGATGTAACCGTATTGGCAGTGCCCTTCAGAACAGAGCGAGCAAGCATAGAGGCGCTTTTGCCGACAGGTTTCGAAGTCGCTGACGAGGCGGTGGTAACCGTCTATTACGCCTGCAATAAAAATATCGATTGGCTTGCGGGACACGGTTACAACATGGTCGGCGTTAACGCGCGGGCGGTATTTCTTGGTACTGATTCTCCGCTGGAGGGGAACTACTCCTTGGTCATTTGGGAAAATCTGGCAGACCCCATTCTGGTCGGCCGCGAGGTCCAGGGTATCCCGAAACTCTATGCGGACATCCCTGAGCATCTGATCGAAGAGGGCGTTTGGCGATGCAGTGCCAGCCACTTTGGCAACAAAATAGTTGATCTTTGTGCCCATGACTTTGTCGAGGTGCCGACGGAGCAGGTTGCGGCTGCGAGGCAGGCTCAAGAGGGTAAAGAGCACCCGCTGACTTGGCGCTACATTCCTGCCGTGGGCGGTTATGGCGCCCCCTCGGTCAGTGAGGCAGTGACCTTTCCCTCGGAGAATATCTACTCGAGTGTCATGGTTGGTGAGGGTGCGGTGAGGTGGAATAACCTTAGGTGGGAGGATAATCCCACGCAGTTTCATATTGTAAATACTCTCGAGCAGCTACCGGTATTGGAGTATCTGCCCGCCATAGTGACCCGAGGCAGCACTAACCTTGTGTTACCCGAGAATTGGACGCGATCGCTATCTGCTGTGGATCCCCGTTAGCCGATGAGTGAGCCCTCTCAGGAAGTACGGCGGGCCTGTTTTATAGGTGCGGGCACGATGGGATGCTTCAACGCCTTAATGGCGGGGTCTTCCGGGGTCACCTGCACTGTATACGACGAATCTTCGGTTGCACTGAACACCTTTGAGGATCGTCTCCGGGGAACTGGTGATGCTCTTTGCGCCCAAGGGTTCTTCTCTGCCTCTGATGTAAGCAGCGCGTTATCTATGATTAAGGTGATCCCTACTTTTGAGGGAGCAGTGGCTGGTGCCGATTTGATCAGTGAGTCAGTGCCTGAACAGCTTGAACTAAAAAAAAATGTTCTAGGGTTTCTCGACGATGTATGCGAACCACACTCTATTATCACGACCAACACATCTGCGTTGTTGCCCTCAGAGCTAGAGAGTGTGTTTGTTCATGGCAATCGGTTTGCGGCGCTTCATTCACACCTTGGTAGCCGGGTGTTCGATATCGTGGGTGCGACTAGGACAGACCCGGCTGTGATGTTGACGCTCGAGAAATATGCCAGGGCCTTAGGTGGATTTCCTCTTCGGTTGAAGAGAGAGCGGCGGGGGTATGTGATAAATGCCATTCTCGGACCCCTCCTACGAATGTCTCTGCTCTTGGTTGCAAAGGGTAGAGCCTCTGTCCAGCAAGTGGATCGGGCGTGGATGGAGAGCCAAAAAGCTCCGGTAGGGCCTTTTGGTTTGATGGACGTATTTGGCATAAACGTCATCTATGACAGTTGGACACGGCCCCGTCCAGGAGATGAAGAGCATCAGGCCGACATC
>Ga0181574_10004137_pt1 | contig 12636 bp, 11 predicted proteins | sample 101ome_24_FD_145600 | JGI IMG/M metagenome (GOLD analysis project Ga0181574, IMG submission 145600) | Coastal salt marsh microbial communities from the Groves Creek Marsh, Skidaway Island, Georgia - 101410AT metaG (spades assembly) | ecosystem: Environmental > Aquatic > Marine > Intertidal zone... | reverse complement strand
GCCCGCAACGTCTGGCTCACTCGTAGCTTTGCATCTTTTTACCCACTTCGGCAGACTGCCTGTCAGCGTGGGATTGACGCATTCTGAACCTCGAGTATTCCCCTGACAGGACTCATCATATGCGCCAAACCAGCATATTGGAGGATCTGCTGGATCAACGATTCATTGAGGTGAGCGCTCGAGCCGATGGACAGTTGTACTTAACCGCGCGTTGAATGCGCCCTTCGGCTAGGCTATGCAAACGGTTTAGTCATTCAGACAAGAGGTATGAGGAAAAAATGAATCAGCATCTGTTCAGTGGTGTAAAAGTAGTTGACTGCGCAACAGTCATTGCGGCACCCGCTGCCGCAATGATTTTGGCTGATTTCGGTGCTGATGTAATCAAGATCGAGCAACCCAAGACCGGGGATATGCTGCGCATGTTGTCGGACATCAGCACCACACCTGATGCCGGCAATGATTGGTTCTGGCAATTAGACGGCCGCAACAAGCGAAGTTTGGCGGTTGACCTTAAATCAGACCAAGGCCTCGCCATTCTCATGCGCCTGGTCAGCCAGGCCGATGTGTTCATCACTAACCACCCCTATCCCGTTCGTGAATCTTTGGGACTAACCTATGAGACTTTGCACGAGGCTAACCCGCGTCTCATCTATGCCTCCCTGACTGCTTATGGGGAGCACGGCCCGGAGCGAGACCGCAAGGGGTTTGACCAGCTGGCGTACTGGGCCCGCAGCGGTTTAATGGAAATCATGCGCGAACCCGGAACGATGCCAACTCAAGGGTTACCCGGTATGGGAGACCATCCCACCGGCGTTGCACTCTACGCCGGTATTGTCACTGCTTTATTGCACCGCGAGAGGACCGGTGAAGGCAGCTTTGTACACACTTCGCTATTAGCCAACGGCCTGTGGTCAGCGGCGGGGATCGCTCAGGGTGCCATGGCAGGTGGCGACATGAGCGCCTACCGAGAGACAAACCGCATCTACTCAGCGATGTTTCGCCCCTATCAAACGGAAGATGGTTACTGGCTGCAATTCAATATGATCAGGGATGAAGAATTACTGTCCCTGACACTTGCCGCGCTTGACCTAATTCATCTGCTTGCAGACCCACAATTTAACTCGATGGACAAACTCTGGACACATCGGGAAGCATTTGGTCACCTGATTCAGGAGAAAATCGCGACCGGTTCTGCAGCACACTGGATGAGCATATTCGAGTCCCACGGTCTTCCGATCAATCAGGTCGCCCGCATCGAAGATACGGTAGTCGACCCTCAAATTCGCCTCAACCAAATGGCGGTGCAACCCAAAGTCGACAACATAGAGACGCCATGGATTATCAATCACCCAATTCAGGTCTCTGGCGCGCCTCAGGTTGGCCCCGTGCGTGCGCCTGGTTTGGGCGAGCATAATGCGGAGATATTGGCTGAACTGGGATATACCCCGGCTGACATCCAAACCCTCAGGGACAACGAAGTGATCTGAGCCGGGATCAGATCGCCTTATCCGTTGTTCGCATCACCGGGCCTCTGACCCAGGCCAAACGGTCGCCCGGCTACCTTAATACCCCACACTGCGCTCTACGTTCTGCGCACTCACCTGATCGTTGAGGGTCCAGTAATCGTAGATTACACCCACCAGACACAGACCCCCGGTCAGCAAATACAGCAAGCCCGTGACGATCTTCCCCTGATAAAACCGATGCAGACCAAAGATCCCCAAGAAGGTCAGCAACACCCAGCAGGCTGTGTAATTCAGGTCACCTTCAACATATCGTCGGTCCGCACTGCGTTCCAGGCTCGGCATCAGGAACAGATCAATCAACCAGCCAATACCTAACAAGCCCAAAGTAAAAAAGTAGATCGTACCGCTGACGGGACGGCCAAAGTAAAACCGATGGGCCCCGAGAAACCCAAAGATCCAAAGGACATAGCCGACCAGCAAGCTATGGGTGTCATTAAATTTATTCATAGATTTAAGGGGTCGTCGTTTTAAGAAAAAAAGTTTTAACAGGATACGCTATTTGATTGTTTTGGCTGCGATCAGTTTTGGCCGCGTCCAATAGGTGAACCCGTAGCGGCATGACCCACTTCCCGTGGACCGTCATCATTGTGCTACCTTGCAAAAACACTGTACCTAACTCAAGGCGCCAATATCGTGGCCGGGTGCAAGAACCAGTCGCGCTAACGCTTAACAGCGAGAAAGGTGACCCTTTCTTAATTAAACGCTACCCTTAACGCCGATTTAAACCAAACACAGGCGCGCCGTAAATGACATTTCCGGAACCCGAAATTATTCACACTAATGGCATCGCGCTGGAGGTATTCCACGCGGGGGCCGGTAAACCCATCGTCTTATGTCACGGTTGGCCAGAACATGCTTTCTCCTGGCGACACCAGGTTGCCCCGTTAGTAGCCGCCGGCTATCACGTGATTGTGCCCAATCAACGGGGTTATGGGCATTCTTCAAAACCCGATCAGATCGAGTCTTACGATATTAATCACCTCACCGCAGATCTGTGTGGGTTGCTGGATCATTTTGGCTATGACGAAGCCTTGTTTGTGGGCCATGACTGGGGCGCAATCGTGGTTTGGAATATGGCCATCATGCACCGTGAGCGAGTCACTGGCGTGATTAATCTAAGCGTGCCGTTTATGGAGCGCGGGACCTCAGAGTGGGTAGGATTCTGGGAGTCTCAACTCGGCGGTGATTTCTACATTGTGCACTTTAATCGTCAGCCGGGCGTCGCTGATCGCGTTTTTGAACAACACCGGGACCAGTTTCTGCGCAATCTCTATCGCACAAAACAATGGCTGGCGGAACCTGCCGAACCGAGTCCGGGCATGCCGCTGATCAATCTCGCACAGGCCACAGACGCACCGGGGCAGTTACTGATGAGCGAGGCTGAACTGGCAGTATTCAGCGACGCTTTTGCCCATTCAGGCTTTACCGGGGGCATTAACTGGTACCGTAATTTCTCTCGAAACTGGGAAACCATTGGCGACTACGAACAACACGTTATCCAACCGACCCTGATGATCTACGGCGACTATGACATTGTGCCGCCATCACCCACACTGCAACAGCGGGTCGACGATCTGGAAGTCTTGAACTTTCCTTGCGGTCACTGGATTCAACAGGAATGCCCAACACAAACCAATAATGCGATTCTTGAATGGTTAACACGCAAGTATCCGGCATGATGGCAACTGGTTTCATCTCGTAGAGGTCAACAGACTGGGAAAATATGCCACGACCCATTCCCCATTCTGGTAACGTTTGTGGCACTTGAGTTGACTCGACAACTACGGGCTTTAGGGTTAGCGAACAACAGGAGTTAAGGATGCAGCACGCACAAGAGGTCGAAATTCTTAAGGTGTTAATGCAACAGCTGGACCTGGGGCAAAATATCGATGCGGGCATCCAGTACCGCATGCCGACCACAGCCTACGTCTGTCCGGACATCGCAGACCAAGAGTGGACCACCTTTTTTCAAAATCACCCACAGCTCATCGGTTTATCCGGAGATCTACCTGACCCTGGCAGTTACATGACCCTGGATGATTTTGGGGTGCCCATTCTCGCAACACGGGATAAAGACGGCGTGTTCCGAGCGTTCCTGAATGCCTGTCGACATCGCTCGGTCAAGGTCGCCGCTGATGCTCGTGGTCAAAAGTCAGTATTTATGTGTCCGTTCCACAATTGGAGCTACGCCAATACAGGCGATCTGCTCAATATCCCGGATCAAGCCCATTTCGGACCCGTAGACAAATCGTGCATGGGGCTTATTAAACTACCCGCAGTAGAACGTAACGGCCTGCTCTGGATCCACCCCAACCGGGACGAAAGCTTAGACATCGCCAGTTTACTTGGCCCTGAGCTCGATGAGGAGTTCTCCGCCTATCAGCTGAACCAGCAAGTCTTGGTCGGCGAAAAAACCATCACGATGAACCTGAATTGGAAGTTTGCCAACGACACCTTTGGCGAAACCTACCACTTCGGCAAACTACACAGCAACACGTTGGGACGTCTGTATTACGGCAACAATCTACATTTAACCGAATTCGGCAGACACCACCGGTTTGTTACGGCGAACCGCGGCATTGACGCGCTCCGGGCTAAACCCGAATCAGAGTGGTCTCTGTCCAGTGGGACTTTTGTGTTGTACCACCTGTTCCCGAATATTCAATTTCTCGCTGATGGCAACACCGCAACGCTCATTCGCATTTATCCCGATCCGCGCAATCCCAGTCGATCAACAACACGTATCACCTTTTATTACGCACCCCACCTCCTTGAGGCAATGTCTAACGACGATGCTAACGATGAAAAAATTGAGGATGTGTATGATTTCGAGAGCCGTCGAGGGAAAGTCAGCGGCGTAGAGTCAGCGTTGGAAGTCTTCCACAGCACCATTGAGCAAGAAGACTACCTCATGGGGGAGATGCAACAGCGCGCAGCAGAAACTGGCATGCTCAAAGAGATTATATTTGGTCGCAATGAGCCCGCCCTGCACCATTTCCACCAGAACTATAGGGCAGCACTGGGCCAGCCCCCATTACAGCCCGTGGAATAACTGCCTCAAGGGCGATCAAGCAAGGCCACGGTCCAATCAATGCAATCGCCGCAGAGAGCTATGACTGTGCAGGTGGCACCATAAAAGAGGCGGTCGCCTCGGCAAAGACAAAATCATCCGCCGCCCCAATCACGCTGCCCACCATGTGTACCAGACGTCCTTTGCGTTTGATACAGCGGCCTTCTAGCCGGACCGGCGTCCCTATTGGCAGCTGCCCTCGGTATCGTATGTCAGCCTTACCGGTAAAGCACTGCTCACCCTGCAGCCAGATCCAGTTGGCCATGACATCATCTAATAGGCTGAACACAATGCCGCCGTGGGTCACCTGGTCATATCCCATGTGCTCCGGGCCGGGTGTAAATTCCCCCCGGCAAACCTCTCCATCCAGCCGAAACGTCAGGCCTAACCCGATGGGATTGCCAGGCCCACAAACAAAACATTGATTGCTGGCCGACTTAAGTTGCTTCGCGCGCCGCGCTGCCTGTTGTTCTGAATTAGCGTTGCTCATCATCCACATCAATATCGTCGAATCAGTTATGATGCATGTTTTCAACTCAACAAGCATTACGTGTTCACACTGCCTCATATTCGTACCGCCCTGGCTCAACACGAACCTAAATTCGTTGAACCCAAAGCCACGACTCGACAAGCCGCCGTCGCGATCATCATGCGTGACACATCCAATGGCCCGGAAATGTTGTTCATTCAACGAGCCATCAAGGAGGACGATCCCTGGTCAGGGCATATGGCCTTCCCCGGGGGACATAAGGATCCTGTTGATGAGTCATTGCAGGACGCCGCAAGGCGCGAGACCTTGGAGGAAACCGGATTCAGTCTGCACAATAGTGACTATTTGGGGGCATTGGATCACCAACATGCACAGCCCAGAGGGCGCGTACTCGACATGCTGATCGCACCGCATGTGTTCCAGATAGAGGGAGATCCAGTGTTTACGCCCAATTATGAAGTCGCTGAGGTAGTCTGGGCCCCACTGCAGGCCATGGCCACTAACCAATTGCACGACACTGAAACAAAACCCATGGCCGGAACGCCAACTGTGTTCAACGGATATCGCCTGGCCAGAGGCCATTTTGTCTGGGGGCTGACTTATCGAATGCTGAAAACTTTTTTTACCACGCTGGACCCTAATTGGGTGCCGCCAAGAGAACTTTAGCTCGCCAAACCTTCATAACTGGCAATCGCGAGGCCAGCCGCCACGCTGGAAAAAGGATCGTGTGCCACCACTTTTCCCGGGAAACGCTCATCGAGCAGCTGTTTGACCGCCGGAATCAAACTTGACCCGCCTGTTCTGAGCACGACGTCAATATCTCCCGCACCCAAGCCTGACTGGCTGAGCGTGACGCGCACTGCCTGGGCAATCTGTGCCAACGGCTCAGCAATCAGATGCTCAAAATCCTCGCGGCGCAGCGTGACATCAACATCAATTTCGGGAATGTCCAGTCGGGCTTCTGAATGCGCCGATAACTGGGCCTTGAATTGCTTTATTTTCGCAAACAGCAAATAGCTCAGATTGTGCTGAATCACATCCCGCAGACGCTCGAACTTGCGTTTCGCCGGCCCCCCCTGATCTATACAGTCCATGACCGCCGTGGTGTACTTGTTTTGATTAAGGGTGTAGGCAACCGCCCAATTCAGCAACAGATCCGCGTAATCATCAAAGGGAAACTGTGTTTCGATCACTTCAGCATCAAACCCTTTACGCCGCCAAATCTCACCTTTGCCGAGCAGAGGAAATAACAGCGCTCGAAAGAGGATCTGATCAATGTGGTCACCACCAAGGCCAATACCGTGCGTTGCAACCACATCAAAGTGTTGGCCTTGTTGACGCAGGACGCACAGATCGAGAGTGCCGCCACCAAAATCAAGGGTCAACAACGTTTGACCAATAGCCTGCGGTTGGCTATGCAAATAGCTGACCGCTGCTGCAATCGGCTCCGGATAAAACGATTGATGGGTGATACCCGCATATTTGTAGGCTTCACCCAACCGACTCAGCGCCAGTGCGTTACGGTGCGCCTCGCGGCCTTCGAAGTTAACCGGATGGCCTATATGAGCAAAATCAGACCGCTGCCCGCGCAGATGCTCTTCAAGGCCACGACGCATTCTCAGTAGTAAAGGCGTGATCAAGGCAACCAACCGAAATGGGTGATCGAACACCATCAAACGACGCACTCGAGAATCACCCAGAAGTCGTTTTGTGCCGCGGAACAGCCGCCCATGGAGACCGCTATCGGTGACCGCGGCTCCATATATTTTTTGCGTGGAGGTATCGACTTCGTTTGTTTCACCCTCGCTACCATGCTCAACAAACTGACTGTACTCGCCAATCACTTCTGGGATCAGCTCAACCGTGCGACCCGTATTGTCGGCGATATATTGATCAATCGCAGCCTGACCTGTTTTGGACTGCAGGTCTCGGTCGATATAGGTTGCAGAGGGCATGATTGGACTCCGCACCTCCAGGGGGATGAGCGTCACTTGGTGCCCGTCATAAACGGCCGCGGCTGAATTCGACGTACCAAAATCGATACCCACACCCACTCTGTTCATACGCAGATGCCTTATTGGTCTTGCGATTCGTCTTGCGATTGGTCTGGCGGCATTTTTTGCACCAGCACATCTCGCCACTCGTTGACCGCGGCTTTGTCCAGCCCTAACCAGTCATGCAGCACCTCGTCATTGTGTTCGCCCAAATGTGGCGCGCCACCTCTTACACCGGACTGTAAATGGGTAAAGCGATAAGGAGACTGGGTTGTGGGTCGTGTACCGCCAGCGCGATCGTCTACCTCAATAATGACGGCTCGGTCACGGACACTCGGGAGTCCCATTGCGTCCGCGGCGCTGCGCACGTCACCCCAAGCGATATTCATTTTGTCCAGCGCGGCGATCACATCGTTACGACTCTCACAGGTTTCGTTAAAAAATCGATGGCTCGCAGCACGCCGGGCATTGACCTTTTGTTCGAGGGTGGCCTCCTGTGGCAACCCATCATCCAGTGCATATACCTGCACCAGGCGTTTCCAAATGAAACGAAATTCTCCCGCCAGCATCAGCGGACCGCCGGCCGTTTCATGCACCTCATTAGGCAGCGGTCTGGACAAACCGTCCATTGCATGCGACATACCATCATTGGTTGCCATGCTGGCGTCGACCATCGCTAGGTCAATGTGTTCACCCTGTCCACTGGCCGCTCGCGCATACAGGGCTGCCAACAAGGCCACCAGACCGTGCAAAGCTGCATTGGTATCTGCTACCGAGCAGGCAAGTTCTGCCGGATAGGCGTTGCTCAACTCAGCCTGGCGCTGCACTAAGCCAATTTCCGCATGCACTATGGGGGCATAAGCCGCACGACGACTGTCTTCATTCCCCGCGCCAAAACCAGATATCGATAACATAATCAGACGCGGATTAACGGCCGCCAGGGTCGGATAATCCAGACCCAGTCGACCCATCACGTCGGGCCGAAAATTTTCTATCAGCACATCAGCTTGAGCAACTAACTTAAGCACCAACGCCCGACCTCTGGCTTCGGTCAAATCAACAGAAATATCGCGCTTACCCGCATTCTGCTGAGTAAAGTAACCGGATATGCCAGCAATCTTACGGCCCCAAAGACGCGTCACATCACCTTCCGGTGGTTCCAGTTTCACTACGTCCGCGCCTAAATCACTCAACATACGGCCGGCGAATGGTCCGGCCAGCACGCGAGACATGTCCAGCACTTTGATGCCCTGCAGGGGTTGGGTCATAACAGTTCCTCTCGTTTTGTAGCGTTGGGGGAGTGGTCTCATCACCCTCTTTTTTCCGGTGAGCGCAACATACCCCAACGCAGGCACCGACAACTTAACACCGTTCGTTCAGCCCCATCCGGCAAGAGGGTCTCACGCCGGACGGGCGATGAGTGTATACCGTGAAAAAGCGACTTGTCATGGGCTAGAATAGAAACGCTCAAGCCGCGAAGAAGACCCTTTGAATCAACCCACAAATCTGAAGAAATTTCGGCAGGCCAAACGCAAAGCTACCGCCCGCGGCAAAACCTTGTGCTCCAGAGGATTCCACAAATGGGTTTTTGACGGGCGCAAACAATTCGACGTCAAGCAAGGGAAACTCATTGCCATCGAACGCTGCGAGCGATGTGATGCCATAAGGAATCACATCGCCTAAACACATCCCCGGTCGGATTTAGGCCGACAATTCCGCCAACGGGGTAATGTCACAACCCACACCAGTGCCGCCCAAACCACAGTATCCGTTGGGTACTTTAGCCAGATATTGCTGATGAAAGTGCTCGGCGTAATAAAACTCGGGCGCGGGACCGATCTCTGTGGTGATCTCACCGTAGCCTGCCGCCGTCAGCGCCGCTTGAAACTGCGCTCGGCTCGCCGCCACCGCCGTGGCCTGGGCCTCATCATAGGTGTAGATCACCGACCGATACTGAGTGCCGATGTCGTTTCCCTGGCGCATTCCCTGAGTTGGGTCGTGCCCTTCCCAGAAGACTTTTAACAACTCTAAAACGCTGACCTGTTCGGCATCATAAACGACCAATACCGTTTCACTGTGGGCAGTTTGGCCGCTACACACTTCTTCATACGTCGGGTTCGGTGTATGGCCGCCGGAGTAACCCACCGCCGTGGTGTACACACCCGGGGTCTGCCAAAACTTACGCTCAGCGCCCCAGAAACATCCCATTCCAAACTGGATCACACTTAAACCCGCCGGAAAAGGAGGACACAATGGGTTAGAGTTCACAAAGTGCTCAGCCGGTACCGGCATGGATTGCGATCGCCCAGGCAAGGCCTGATCTGAACTTGGAAGATTGAGCTTTGCGCCGAAAACCATGATGCGCTCCAAAAACTGTTGAATGGGCCTTCAAGTGTACCTCCGGCGCTTAAGAGCACAACCATTGGACGTTTGTGTTGTCCAATCGTTTGTTCACAGTCATAACATTGGATGCTATAACAAACCCATGCGAATTATTTTCCTCTTCGGCTTCCTCTGGACAGGCTGGGCCTGTCAGGCTACACCTGTTGAATCTAACGGTAGTTACAACAACTCCGCCACCGAGCTGACCCCCGCAGAAGTCAACGTTTTAGAAACACAGCGCCAAACTTTCCTCGCCGCACCTGATCTCGCAGCACGGTTAGAGCGACTGGCGGAATTGGAAGAGCAGGCGTTGGCTTTGGTCATCGACGAGCCGCTCAAACTGGGCAGCATTGGATCAGCTATTCTTGATCTCTACCCTGGCAGCCAAACCGGGCATTTCGCCATGAGCAAATTCTACGCGCGGGTTGACGTCCTTGATACCCAAGCGGAGCACCAGGCCCAACTCACACGCCTGCAAACCTATATGAAAGGCTCCGGAGAGGGCACTGCAGATGCGCCTTATCAGATTATGACCATCAACGATGCTAAGGCATTTTCCCGGACTAATGGCGCTACGCCAGTCGGCGGGCTGTATCAAGTTCCCGAATTGACATCGTTCAGACTGCTGTTGATCACCCGACCTCAGGATACGGGTCTGCAGAGTACACACTATGACCTCAGTCACGTGTTACAGGCATTCAGCGCCACGCACTCAGCAACCGGTGAACCTCATCAGGGCGAAAACCCCTCACCCGCGCAAGCCCAAAATCCATGGTCACTATTACGCACGCTGGCCGCGAACATGGACGGCGCAGCGCAAACGGCCATTGGCAGATATTTGCTTCAGATGCAGAAGACCGAAGACGCCGTGAACTGGCTGAACGCAGCTTCTCGCTCTGGCAATGTACTCGCTAACATTTCGCTGGCCAGGATTTACTTACGCCAGGCGCAAACTACCGAGGATACAACCGAGCAAGCAGAACTGCGCGAATTGGCCATGGAAAATCAGCTGCAGGCGATTGCGCTGGGTTCCACAGATGCCATGTACACCTTAGCCAACTTATACCTCAACGATTTTTACGGCGAAGACAATCGAAGCGCAGCGATACCCCTGCTGCGGCGCGCCGCGAATCTCAAACATGCGCCTTCGCTACTGTACTTGGGATACTTACACAACGTCGGCCGCGAGCTCCCTAAAGATGTTGCCCTGGCATCAGCCTATTACGGACAAGCAGCGGCCCTCAACGACGCAAAGTCCATACTGACCTACGGCCGTTTTCTGACCGGTACCGACGATGAACTGCCCTCGGGCGAGCAGCCAACACCCATCCACCAAAGCTTGAAGAAACTAGCGGCGGAGGACGAATCTGAGGCTATGGTGATCTTAGGCAATCTCTATGCCCGAGGCATTACCCTCGATGCCTCGAACAGAAACGCGATGCGCTGGTATAAAAAGGCTGCTAAAGCAGACCCTACCAACGCCGACATCATCAATGAAGTGGCGTGGACCTTATCCGTCTCAGACATTCCTGGGCTTAAGCAACCCAAATATGCCCGCCGCATCATGGACACCCTCATGAACAACAATGATTCGGCACGCACAAAACCAGAATATTTGGACACGTGGGCCGCAGCCTACGCTGCGACTGGCGATTTTGAGCGTGCAGTGCAACTGCAGACCGAGGCCATTGCAATCGCCACCGCTGATGGTCGCGAATCCGTCATCGACGTCTTACGCAAACATTTAGAGCTATTCAAAGCCGGTGATACCGTTACCGAGAAAGCGCCCTGAGCCGGCAGCGATGACCCGCCTGCTGCATGAGGGCCTGCCCCTGCTAGACGTTCGTGCACCCGTTGAATATCAACAAGGCGCCATTCCAGGTAGCGAAAACCATCCCATCCTGGATGACGCACAGCGGCATCGCGTCGGATTGACTTATAAACATTCCGGCCCTGACGCCGCTGAAGCACTCGGTCACAAGTTGGTCAGTGGTGCGGTGAAGGCGCAACGCCTCAGCGCATGGTCGTCTTTTGTTCGTAACCACCCCACCGCACAAGTCATGTGTTGGCGTGGAGGGCGCCGTTCGACACTGGCACAACAATGGCTTGCGGAGGAGGGTATACACCTTGAGCGCGTGCCTGGCGGTTATCAAAGCCTGCGCAGGGCCTGTCTGGACACCCTGGAGAAAGCCACCGACGGTCCCAAACAGTGGTGGGTGGTTGCCGGGCGCACGGGTGTACAAAAAACGGTGCTGATCAATCGACTCCCCAACAGTATTGATCTGGAGGGACTCGCTCATCACCGCGGGTCAGCATTCGGCGCACACGCAACCCCCCAGCCCACGCCAGCCAATTTTGAAAATGCGCTGGCCTGTGCCTTTTTGCAGCATCAAAGCAACCAACTGGTTCTAGAGGACGAGAGCCGCACAATTGGTCGGTTGGCTCTGCCCGTCAATTGGCATCAACGCATGCAGCAGGCTCCGCTGGTTCTTCTGGAAGCCGATTTGACACATCGTGTACAACACATCGTCACAGAATACGTGACCCAGGCGCTGGTCGCCGGAGAGTCTTCCGATACCCTGCAGGGACGTTACCGGGATAGCTTGAGGCGCATCACGCGCAGACTCGGAGGCAGCCTGCATCGTCACATAGAGATGCTTTTAGAGCGCGCTTTTGCAGGTCAGGAACCCCACGAGGCGTGGGTCGAGGCTCTGTTACAAGGCTACTACGACCCCATGTATGACTATCAGCTAAAACGCAAGGCCGTGCGCATTCACTTTCGTGGCAACCAACAGGAAATCATCGACTTTTTGCGCCAACAGAACCGCGCGCTGTGATCTGCCCAGACGGGTCAAAGGCTAAAACTGCGCATGGCGTACATCAATTTGCTCGGCAAGGTCCGTGAGCATCGGCACCCCGTCGGCGCCGGCTGCATAAGCCATTGAAAATCGATGATGTCCACTTTGCGTGCGTCGCTCAACGCCATCGGGCATGGCAACAATGGCAGTACACCCCGGCGGTATGCGCACGTCCAGTACAAAACAATCTTCTTCGATTCGCCAGCTGATCTCATATCGACCCAGCGCACTGTCTAAACCTGCTGCAACAGAGGTCACCGGGGAACCCGCTGGAAATAGAGCCCCAAAGGGCGGCATAGGGCAGATTCGCACACAG
>Ga0181574_10004136_pt1 | contig 12639 bp, 8 predicted proteins | sample 101ome_24_FD_145600 | JGI IMG/M metagenome (GOLD analysis project Ga0181574, IMG submission 145600) | Coastal salt marsh microbial communities from the Groves Creek Marsh, Skidaway Island, Georgia - 101410AT metaG (spades assembly) | ecosystem: Environmental > Aquatic > Marine > Intertidal zone... | reverse complement strand
TCGCGCGGTCAGCGATGCTCAGCCGCGACCACCACCATAAGCATTCGTCCATTCGCGTCGAACGGAATGTTGTTTCTTGGGGCGCTCGCGCGCCAAGAAGATCAAACCAACACTGACTCCGCGGCGCGCTTGTATTACCCACAACCCTCCTTCCGCCGCCGGCTTAAACCAAGAAACTCAACTTGATGATTTATTGACACTTTTCGGAACGGCGCCCCTCAGCCAACTCTGTTGATTTTCTCCATTTTTCTGATAAAAAGGCGCACCGGGCTATGAAAAACTGACCTGACACCGTTGATCAGTCGATCGTCGTAGCGTCTGCCTCAGACGATACCGAACCGATACTGATGGTCTGTTCAAGCGTCGGCAATCAGGCCTTCAGACAACATCTCTCCATAAGAAGAGGACAGCAAAATGGGACCATTGATGAACCGATTCATCAAAACCTGTTTGATCTTTGCGCTCGTTCCCACCGCTTGTACGGCATGGGCTGAGAGCGGTGAGATCGAAGAGGTCATCGTGACCGCCAACAAACGCGAGCAATCGGTACAGGATATTCCAATGAATATCTCGGTACTGGATGCGGTCACCATCGAAGAACGCGGCATTTACCGCCCGGAAGATTATCTGCGAACGCTCGCAGGCGTTTCCACGCCAGGGGGTGATCGTTACTTCACGATCCGAGGCTTGAACACCTCAACTGCTCAAACAACCGCGGGCACTACAAATACCTTTTTGAACGAAATCTCAATGGGGATAACCAATCTCTACGATATTGACCGTATTGAGGTGTTACGCGGCCCGCAAGGTACCCTTTACGGGTCCAACGCTGTGGGAGGCACAATTCGATATATCACAAACCTGCCTAATACCGATGAATTTGAGGCCAATGTCACCGCTGAATATTCAAACAAGAATCTGGCTGAGGACAGCGGTTATGCCGTCAACGCGATGCTGAATATTCCTCTGGGTGAGACCATGGCCCTTCGAGCCGTAATGACATCGGCTAAAGATCCTGGTATCTACCAGAACATCGCGACGGGCAGAAAAGATGTGGGCAATCAAGACGATGACGAATACCGCTTGATGCTTCGTTACGAGGACGGACCTTGGGATGTGAACCTGATGTACATGGTGAGAGACCGGTTCGACTTTGGCCAAAAGGAAAAGGGCAATGCCGATAAACCTGGCACCGCCGACATCGTCGACGCCAATTGCGCCTATGACACAGCCTGGTATTACGGCGATACGTGTACCCGAGTCTACGCAACGGCAGGAGGCGATTTGAGCGGATACGACCCTGAACTTGCCTTTTATTCATTCATTGACGAGGCCTTTGAGGTCAAGTCATCTGTGTGGAGCTTGAACGCCGAGTACGATTTCGGGCCTGTGGTCGCCACATTGATCTACGCCGACTACGAGTATGACGAAGACTCAATCACCGATTGGTCTCGAATCGATACCGACGATCTGTTTGTCGATAATCTCTACTACTGGGGTGATTCAGGAACCAAAACCACCGAAGTTCGTTTCGTCTCAAACTACGACAGCGCGCTGCAATGGGTGTTCGGCTACTACAACACCAAGTATGAGGACGACGGCAATCGAGTCCAAGAGTGGGAAGTATCGGACGTCGACGGTGTCGATTACATTCAATCCTACATGGGCTTTAGCTCACACAACGGTGGTTATGACCCTTCTGTGTATCGTTCACCCTACGGAGATACGAGCTACAGGGGCTATAACTTTGCTGGCGGCTTAGTCTACGGCAGCTATCTGTACTACTCGTATGCCAAAGAAACGGCCGTCTACGGTTCGCTGGATTACGAGATTGGCGACCTAACGCTGACGTTCGGCTTCCGAGCCTTTGAGATGAGCGATGGCTTCAAGACGTCCGAGTACGGTATCTTCTATGAAGATCCAGATAACGTCGGCTGTAACGGCGATGAAGCCGTGGGCGTGACGTGTGCTGAGGAAAACGGCACCGAGCGAGACCAGCGTTTCAAGGTTGCTGCGAGCTATGAAGTCAACGACAACTTGACGGTCTTCGCTGTTTCATCCGCGGGTTATCGTCCGGGAGGCAACAACGCCGCACTGCCGTTCTTCTGCGCTAATGATCCTGAAGCAGCCGGTTTCAGTCGTCGATACACGTCAGACAAAGCAGAAAATACAGAGCTGGGGATGAAACTCCGAGGTTCGCGCTACAACCTCAATGCCACCTACTTCTGGGTTGACTGGCAAGACATTCAAGTCGGCGTCCGTCCCGCTTGCGGATGGTCATTCACTTATAACGGCGGTGAAGCTGAGACGAGTGGTATTGAAGTCGATTTCGGTTTCGATATCTCATCCAACCTGCGTTTAGACATCGCTGCGAGCGTTATGAGTGCTGAAATCACCAAAGACATCGACTCTTTGGGCGCAACAGCTGGTGACCGTTTACCCAACGTCGCTGAGACCCAAGCCAGCATCGGGTTGTCTTATCTCTTCGATTTGGCCAGCATGCCGGGTTTCGCAAGGCTTGACCTGAACTACTACGGGGACAGCTACGCGACTTTCGCTGAAGATTCGGCTGATATGTCACCCAGCTACACCCAGGCGAATTTGAACCTCGGCGTGGAGTTGAATGACACAACGCGAGTCCAGCTCTCGGTTGCGAACTTGACCGATGATCGAACGGAGGCCTTCCGCTTCTCAGCGGAATCGCCGTCTTATCGCGCTCGAAACTATCTCCAGTGGATTCCGCCTCGTACGATTTCACTGTCTGTTTCAAAAGATTTCTAACGAAATCGACAACGAAAAAGGGCCGCTCAGCGGCCCTTTTTTTATCTATCTCAGATTCCTTTGATCCTGGATGACGAACTCACTCGGCACGCGTATGACCTTGTAGAGTTCAATTTTTAAGCCGCGCCCTCTGAACAGACGAAGTCATTTCGCAAACCAACGCGCTTCTTTGCACTCAAAGCTTACCGTCAACGAAACAACCCAGTGGGTAAATTGATCGTCTTCGCTGAAGGCTCGGCATCGAAGGGCGTTCCGATGAACAGGTTGTCGCCGAATCAAACACCAACAAGAACTCGATACCAAGAGAAATCAGCAACTAGGGATCCTCAATCAGGCCGCGGCGCTCAATGAGCTGCGTTCGCTCGAGCCATCAACGCTTGACGATTAACCTTGTTGCAGCAGTTCTACCCAATTGCCATCAGGGTCCTCGATCATGCAAATACGCACGCCAGGGCGAATCTCTCGGCCACTGATTACAATCTGACTACCCGCGTCCTTACACGCCGCCTCGGCTTCATCCAGATTGTCCACCGAAATCGTGAGGTATCGAATGCCAGTTCCACCCGCAAGCCCACCGGGCGGGTTCGAGGCTTCAGGGAGCTTTGCGGGTGATAAAAGTTTGATGACCGTCTCACCACATTTAAATCGATGCATCACGACGCCACCTGGCATTTCAAGTTCACCTTCTTTGGGCAGCCCAAGTTGCTCTGCGTAAAAGCTGAGCATTGCATCTGCATCTCGCATCACAATACCCAAATCAATCCCACTCTTCGCCACATTAACCGCCATTGTCTTCTCCTTGTTCGGTCAAGAATTCCTGATATCCGTGCGCCTCATCGAAGGCTACAAGTCCCACGCCGCCTCCTGGTCAATTCAAGATTGGCGCTTGACCCTAGTCACTCAACACTTCCAAGCCTCTGCCACCCTGTTAAAACCAAGGCTGGTGTAAGCTAACCCAAGCTCCATGTGAGACCTGATGATGTCACATCAAGCCGCCGTCAACACAAAAATGTTATTTCTCATTCGTCGAAGGGAGCACGCCACCCGCGATGCTCTGATCGCACACTGGTACAAAAACCACATGCCGGCAGTCATCGCCGCTCAGTCGAGCGCTAAATCGCGCGGATTCAATCACGCCACACGGTATTGGGCGACGCTCTTCCAAGATGACCCAAAATCACGGTGGGACGGTGTCGCCCAACTTTGGTTTGAATCACCCATGCCGTACCCCCAACTGCCTTTCGGCACTCAGCCGTCGGACTCCTTCCAGGAGCACGCGGCGCCCTACAACGCATGGGAGACCAGCGAAACGGTTCTTTTTGACCATCTACCGGCCGCTGAAGGGCTCACCTTGAACGAGGCCTATCCCACGACGCGAACGAGGGTTCACCGGACCACCGTGCTCATTCCAAGCGAGACAGAGCGCCTAGACCTCAACGCTTTGAGCGAATGGCTCGAACAGAATGCAAGCCATTTCGGTTCCCGTGCCCAGGGAAGCGGATGCCTGCGTTGTGCGGTCTCGCTCAGCACCGAAATTGACCGAGATCCGTACCTGGGTGTGATCGAATTCTATTTTGCAGCACCAGATGATTGGCAAAATTATTCGGCGGACGTGGGTGATGCCTTCATTCAATCGTTGCTCCTAGCCGAAGAGACTGAAATTTATTTCAGCGATACCGAACTCATCGGCATTCCCTAATCCATTGATATCGAGAACGAACGCAGTTTGCGGGCTAAGCCAAGAAAGCCTCGTCGCCATCCTCACCCCGCGAAGGTTGACGAGTCTCTGGCGCTTTGAGCATTCTATTTGTACTGAACACGCGTTCGATGGGTCTTTACGCGACTCGCACACCCACTTATTGTTTCACTCTCTTCCACCCGCTGAGCTGGCGCCCCGATGTCCGTCGATGAATTGGTCTTTGACCCCTATTCCGATGCGTTTACGGCTGACCCCTATTCAACGTACGCGCAGTTGCGAGCCCGGTCTCAGCCCACCTATTTTGCGCCGATGGATATCTACTTGCTTCCCTGGTACGAAGTCGTCGATGCCGCCGCACGCGATGGGCGCATGCATCGCGGCGCCGAGTCCATCTTCTCCGAAACCACACGTGCACAAGAGCAACGGCGAAACAATTGGCATGACATGCCGAATCACGAACGATTCGTGCAATACAACTTACTTGAGCAAGACGGCGCGAATCACCGAAAGCTTCGCTTGGTGGTCATGCAGACCTTTACGCGAACCATGGTGGCTCGACATCGATTGATGATTCAAACCTACGTCGATGAGCTGCTAAGTCCGCTGCTGGAAAAGGGAACGTTCGATTTCATTGAGGATTTTGCCTGCCACATTCCAGGTCATGTGATCGGCCGACTCTTGGGCTTGCCCAGCCAAGATTGCGGACAATTAAGACAGTGGGTTGAGGACATGGTTCGGTTCTTCGATGTCGATCGGAGTGCAGCCAAAAAGGCACTCGCTGAATCAGCCACCACCGAACTCTATCACTACCTACGCGACGAGATTCGATCTCGGAAAGGTACTCGCGGACCAGACCTACTCTCGACGCTCGTTGACGCGAAAGACCGTGGCACCATCGATGAAACTGAACTCATTGCCACCGCCATGCTCATTCTCGCCGCCGGCCACGGCTCCACCATTGATGTCATGGGCACCGGACTCTCCCATCTCTTGAGCCACCCAGATCAACTGGCGTCGTTACGGCGCGACCCGACGTTGATCCCCTCAGCGATTCAAGAGATGTTTCGATACGAAACGCCGCTGCCTTTCTTTCATCGATACGTGAGCGAGCCCATGGTCATTAGAGGCATGACGTTCAAGCCAGGTCAGAAGGTCGGCCTCCTTTATGGCGCGGCGAATCGAGATCCTGCGTTTGTAGAGAACCCCGACACCTTCAACATTCGACGACCCACCCATCGTCATCTCGCATTCGGTCGGGGCGCACATTTATGCCTGGGAAACCATTTATCAAGGCTGGATATGGAAGTGATTTTCGAAACGCTAGTGAAACAAACTCGCGACATCGAACGCGTTGATTCGCATCTTCAGTATCGACCGGGCCTCTCCACTCGAGGCCTGACTCATCTCTCTGTCACGCTCTCACCGGCTTAGCCATAGGCACCCTTTGACCAGGCCCAGCATGCTTTCTCCACGTTGCAACTGCAGATCATGAGCCAAAGACTCTCACGCCGGTCTTTTCTAAAAGCCGCTGGTTTGGCCTCAACCCTTAGTATCAATGGCTTGAGGGCCCAGCCCCGCCCGAAATTTACCGTGGTTGGCGCGGGCATCGTGGGCGCAAGCATCGCCTACCATTTGGCGAAGGCTGGCGCTCAAGTGACGCTCATCGATGCCCTTGGCCCCGCTCGCCTCGCCAGCCGTGCAACCTTTGCCTGGATCAATGCCACCTGGGCGAAACAACCGAAACACTATCATCGGTTGAGCCAATTGAGTGTCGCACTCTGGCATGACCTCCAAGAGTCGCTTGATTTGCCGATTCAATGGCAAGGCTCCATCGAATGGTTTGAATCAGAGGATCGTCAGGCGCGTCTCGCTCTCGATATTGATGAACAGATCACTTGGGGCGAACCTGCGAGAATGATCAAGCCCGCGGAAGGCTTGGCACTTGCTCCAAATATCCGTTTTGGCCATGCAAAGACCGCTGCGTTTTCACCCAACGACGGGGCCGTCAATGCGGCCTTCGTCACCGAACGCTTGGTTCAAGCGGCGAAGGCGTTGGGCGCTACCTGTCGATTTCCATGCACGTTGATGGACGCGACACCCAATCACCTAGGAACCACCGTCCGGACTTCAGAGGGTGATTGGCACGCTGATCAGCTGATTCTAGCAACCGGCGCAGCACACGATGTTCCCCGCAGACTGACGGGCATCGACATCCCGCAGAGGACCACACCTGGCATCATTGCGGTGACCGCGCCAGGTCCAGCGATTCTTGGCCCTGTGGTTTCAGCGCCAGGCGTGCATCTTCATCAGCAACTCGATGGGCGGTTGGTGATCGGCGAACAAGCCGGCGCACCCGACAGCCACAGTGATCGACTCCACAACCGACCCACTGAATTTCCGACCGCTTCGCTCAGCAAAGCCCATGGCGAGCGGCTACTAGATCTTGCGCGAGCCTATCTGCCATCCATCGATCAATTCACCCTCGATCAAGTGATGATTGGCTGGCGACCGCTCCCCATCGATGGTCATCCGGTTCTTGGCACGAGCGCATCGAACCCTCATCATTATCTCGCCATCATGCACAGTGGCGTGACCCTGGCGCCCATCGTTGGCCATCTCGTTGCACAAGAACTGTTAACCTCACAACCCAACCCTTTACTCGAACCTTACCGACCGAGCCGTTTTTAAGGCATAGCCTGGTTGTGAGTTGCGTGCACCCTCCACAACCCGATAGAGTCCCAGCCGGCGAAGACGAAGCGTCGAAGCATCAACCCACACGGCAAATTGGGGTCACCACGGCTCTAACGACACCTGTCTTGAAGTTGACGAGCTCTGGACACTTCGTCATCTACACAGCAACGCAGAGAATCTCATTCGCTTTATGAATTGGTTATATGACCATTGGCTCGCCGTCCTATTTTTGAGCCTCTACACCCTGGTGCTGCTCTACAACGCGTATCTTGGGAGCCAAGCGAGTAAAGGGCTCGACGGCTACATGGTGGGCAATCGCGCCATGGGCGGGGTCGTCGTCGGGATCTCGTTTTTCGCGACCTTCGCGTCAACCAATAGCTACATCGGCCATGCCGGTAAGGGCTACGCCTATGGACTGCCGTGGTTCACAATGGCAATCCTACTGGTGCTGTTTAGTTGGATCTCCTGGCGCTGGATTGGACCACCGCTGCGACGATTTGCCAGCGAGTGGGACGCGCTGACGATTCCTGATTTTCTTGGCAGTCGTTTCGTGCCTGAGGGACCAACATCAGATCGACACCCTCTCCGACTCGCGGCGGCCATCGTCATCGTGTTCTCGAGCCTGCTCTATCTACTCGCCATCTTCAAAGGCGCAGGCCATCTCTTTCAGATCTTCTTGGGGATTGATTACGAAATGGCCGTGGGCGTGACGTTACTCATCGTCATGCTCTACACCTCCGTGGGCGGGTTTGTATCGGTGGTCAGAACGGATGCAATTCAAGGCATCCTCATGCTGCTCGGTAGTGTGATGATGTTCTATTTTGTGACCCGCGCGGCGGGCGGAGTCAGCGCCATTACCGAGCTCAAAGCCGACCCAGAAAAGTCATTCCTCTTCGAGTTCAATGGCGGCATCCCGTTCGCGGTTCTCCTCGGCGTCTCCCTCTCGGGCGCGCTCAAATTGCTCGTCGACCCGAGACAGATCTCGCGCTTCTTTGCTCTAAAAGACGATGCCGCAGTGAAGCAAGGCATTTGGGTCGCAGCTGTGGGCCTCGGCATCATCCTCTTTTGCCTATTTCCCATCGGCATCTATGCACAGCTGATTCTGAAGGACGTTGGGGACACGGATTTGATCGTCCCTACCCTGGTCAGTGACCCAAGCATCTTCCCGTTTTGGGCGGCCGACTTCCTCATTGTTGCGATTGTGGCGGCGGCCATGTCGTCAATGGACAGCGTCCTGCTCGTGGCCGCTTCAACGCTATACAAAAATCTCATCGCGCCGTTCAGCGTTTCGGCGCACCAACTGGGATGGACCCGAGCTGCCGTGATTGGCTTTGCCATCGTCTCTGCAGGTCTTGCGTTGAACCCGCCCGGCGATATCGTCGAAATCACCATCTTCTCAGGCAGCCTTTATGCGGTGTGTTTCTTTCCGGCCGTGGTGCTGGGACTGTACTGGCATCGGGGTACAGCGCGTTCCGTACTCTGGTCGATGAGCGTCGGCACACTCGTGCTGCTGGGATGGATATTGCTTGGGTTTAAGCAACACCTCCACGAGGTATTCCCCGCACTCGCTGCCTCCTTAGCCATCTATTATTTTTATGCTCGCTTAGATCCTGCACCTCCCCCTGAAACGCTAGGAAATTAACTAAGGGCGCTGCGCAAGCCCAATCCATCACAAGAATCCCAGTATGCGCCTTGAGCACGCCTCGCCATCCCGCGCTCTTGGGCTAGGGGGCCAAGCGATCTTAAGGTCCCAGTAGCGCGTACTTAGTGCATGTCTGGTTCAACGCCCATCAACATCGTCTGGTTTAAGCGCGACCTCAGGGTGACAGACCATGCCCCTTTGGCCGCGGCTTCCATGGGGCCAGTCCTACCCATCTATATTTTTGAACCTGACTATTGGAAGTTGCCGGATACCAGCCCAATTCAACACGCTGCGCTCGTGAGCGCCCTCTCAGACCTGAGCACCCTGCTTTCACGGATGGGTGCTCCTCTAGTCATCCAAACAGGCGATGCCATTGATGTATTTAAATCGCTCCTGAAAGCCTACCCCGTCGCTCAAGTGGTGTCTCACGAGGAAACTGGAAACGCGTGGACCTACGAGCGAGATCGAAAGGTCGCTCGATTCCTCAAGGCATCGGGTATCCCTTGGGTGCAGTACCCCGCTAACGGTGTGATTCGGCGGCTTGATCATCGAGACGGATGGTCAAAACGCTGGCACCAAACCATGCATGAGACGCTCATTCCACCGCCCTCTGCGCTTACAGGCGTCGAATCAAAAGCCGTGGAATCGCGCTCGACTGCTGCGCTTAAACTCAAAGATACGAAACAGCCTCCGCTCATCGCAACGCGTGGTGCTGCGATGGCCGCGCTCAGCTCCTTTCTCCTGGTGCGCGGTGAGCGTTACCACACTGAAATGTCGTCCCCACTCACCGCCGAAGCCGCTTGCTCAAGACTGTCTGTGCCTCTATCTCTTGGCTTAATCTCGATCCGAGAGGTGTACCAGCAGAGCCAAACTCAAGCTCAAGCGGTCAAGGCCGATCGCGCCGCCTTTCCGGCTACCTGGCCCAAAGCCCTTCAAGCATTCGGCTCGAGGTTAAGATGGCACTGCCACTTCATTCAAAAACTCGAAGACGAACCTCAAATCGAGTTCAAGACCCTGCATCCCGCTTACGAGTCAGCGCGGTCAGATTTAAACTCGGACAGGCTGCAAGCCTGGCAGGAAGGTTGCACCGGTTACCCCATGGTCGATGCCTGTATGCGCTACCTCAAAGCCACGGGATGGCTCAACTTTCGGATGCGCGCCATGCTGGTGAGCTTCGCGAGTTACCACTTGTGGCTTGATTGGCGTGTCACCGCACCTTACCTCGCGAGTCTCTTCGCAGATTACGAACCTGGGATTCATTACAGCCAAGTTCAGATGCAATCAGGGACCACAGGCATGAATGCCGTTCGGATCTACAACCCGATCAAGCAAGGTCTCGATCATGATCCCGATGGTCTGTTCATTCGACAGTGGGTCCCAGAACTCGCACACGCTGATCATATTCACGAGCCTTGGAAGCATCCGAGTTCATCACGCGCCTACCCACCGCCGATCGTTTTAGAATCCGAAGCACGACGATCGGCAGCCGGAAAAATCTACGCACTCCGACGTTCCGATCAACACCGAGAGCACGCGAAGACCATCGTGGCAAAACATGGCAGTCGTAGCGCACGACGATTTGGCCGGCCGAAGAGAAAGCATCACGTTTCGTCCAAAGCAGCCGAAACTGCTACCGCGCAAGGATCGCTCGCGCTTGACCCCTAAGTGAGCCCACGGCGAAGCGAGACGAAGGGAGCCTATCCCCCGCTCAAAGGTGACCCGCCTTGCACCGCATTCAACAACTGGCTACAACTTCTCACCACGGAGGCCCCTGATGCGATACAAACACCCCCTTATTCGATGCTGCCTTATTCTAGTCTGCTGCTCAGCACCCTATACGAGCGCCGACGAAGATCAGGGGTCACCTTCTCCTTGTTTATCGCAATCCGCGACGCTGGGTGATTCGGCCTATTGGGCGACCGAGGCTGTCACGCAATACGCGAACCAAGACTTCATTGGTGCGGTTCAAACCGTCGATGCGTGTTTTGATATCTGGGCACCCGAAGCAGGCCAGGCCCAAAAAAGCATGTTCGATGAAGGTGTGAAATGCCCAAGAACGGGCCGCGTGTCCAAGAAAACCAAGGCAAAGATTCAAGAAAATTACCTTATGAACGATGTTTCAATGGCGCTTTGGGCCAAGGCCCGGTCATTGCACGAGCTGGGCGACCTTGAACAAGCAAAGGCAGCATACGGTCAATGTGTGTACATGGCATGCGGCCGAGCATGGGATCCCAAAGGCTGGTTTTGGAGCCCGGCTGAAGACTGCGCAACGTTTGCCAGAAAGCTTTTGAACGACGACGCATCCTAGCGAATCCTTGTCGTTCAACCTGCACCCACTCCCTCACCAGGTCGAACGAACGCTGAATTCAAGATCACGGCGGACCCTGGGCTCGGCTGACCGTTCCCGCGGGCGCGAACGTGGCGCCCAGCTTCACGCTCATCTCACTCAAGACTGGGACGCGGACCGCTGGAACACTGAGGCGGATAGCGACTCAGTGATCCCCTATCGTCCACGAGGGTGGTCTACACTAAAAATCCTAGGCTTTTCTTTTCACGCGCACCGGCATGTAGGTGTAGCCCTTCACGAAGGAGGACAAGGTTCGGCTCGGCTCCTCTAGGACTTCGATCTTCTCAAACCGCGCCAGGATTTCCTCCCACAGAACTCGAAGCTGTAATTCGGCTAATCGATTTCCCATACACCGATGAATACCAAATCCAAAAGAGAGATGCTGGCGCGCATTTTTCCGCTCGATGTCCAGTACATCAGCATTTTCAAACACGGCTGAGTCCCGGTTACCCGAGGCATACCACATCAGCATTTGATCACCGGCTTTGATGGCTTTACCGCCCACTTCGCAATCAACGTTGGCCGTGCGGCGCATGTAGGCCAGGGGGGTTTGCCAACGAATCACCTCGGCAACCATGTTGGGGATAAGCTCAGGATGCTTGACCAACTTATCGTATTGCTCGGGGAACTGATTGAGTGCATAAACACTGCCGCTCATGGTGTTGCGCGTCGTGTCATTGCCCCCCACGATCAACAGCAACAAATTACCCAGATACTGGAAGGGTGGCATATCTTTGGTGTCTTCCCCGTGCGCGAGCATCGAGACCAAGTCGTCTCCAGGATTTTTCAGTCGCTCCTCTTTCAAGCGCATGAAATACGTCAGACATTCGAGCAACTCTTCGCGCCGCTGCTCGATCGACTCGATGATCCCCCCGGGTTGAGGAATTGCAAAGGTAATATCAGACCACCGAGTCAATTTACGCCGGTCTTCAAAAGGGAAATCGAACAGCGTGGCCAGCATCATCGTCGTCAATTCAATAGAGACTGTATCCACCCAATCGAAGGGCTCATCCTCGGGCAAACTGTCGAGCACCGATATGGTTCGCGCCCGGATAAGCGGTTCGAGATTGGCGAGGTTCCTTGGTGCGACGACCCCTGTCACCGTTTTTCGTTGTGCATCGTGCACGGGTGGGTCCATCGCGATAAACGTTGAAATATCGAGCGCGCCCTCAGGCAAAGGCGTCCCCACGGGAAACCCTAGGGTGATCCCATTCGCAGAACTAAAGGTTTGCCAATCCACATCGACTTGCTTGATGTGTTCGTAGCGAGTCAGCGACCAAAAGCGTCCAGCCATTTCAGTTTCGTTGAAATGGACCGGGTCTTCGGCTCTCAGACGCTCGAAATACTCCTGCCATTTATTTTCGTTAAAAATGCGCGGGTTTACCGGGATGATGTCTTCAATCGGCACATCATAGGCCGAGGGCAAGGGCGCTTTGTTCTCAACCCCAGCAGCCGAGGGCATCACGCGTTCGGGCGCAT
>Ga0181574_10004132_pt1 | contig 12648 bp, 11 predicted proteins | sample 101ome_24_FD_145600 | JGI IMG/M metagenome (GOLD analysis project Ga0181574, IMG submission 145600) | Coastal salt marsh microbial communities from the Groves Creek Marsh, Skidaway Island, Georgia - 101410AT metaG (spades assembly) | ecosystem: Environmental > Aquatic > Marine > Intertidal zone... | reverse complement strand
ATTGACGGCGGCGCAGCGTGAGGTCAATCTGGCCTTCGCCGATCGATACAGCGACCGCGTGGAATGCACGGTGCTTTTTGCTGACGCGCCCGCTGCTCAGATTCCCGTTTGGTCACGCTACAACCGAGGCACCTTACCCAAAACCGGGACGCTTTCCACCGATGCTGCCGGAACCTGTTCGGTTGAGCTCGGGCAATTCGAACCCGGCGTCCGCTCTTCAGAATTGCGGTTGGAACTGCGCCTGAGTGACTTGGTGCCCCGTTTGGCGGAATCTCCGGTGAACATGCTCATCAAACAATTGCCCACCCCTAGCCTGACCGTGCCCATTTTCTTGGCATCGCCTTCGGTTTTCTTGTCCACGACGGAGCGCGTCAAAGGGAAGGAGGATGGCCGTCAGGTGCTGCGCAACGCCATCGCACAAGGACTAAACGCCCGCGGCATTGATTGGGTCGAGAATCGGAAGGCGGCGGACCTCATTCTCGAATTGGATGCCGATACACGCGAGGCCGGGTCAGCGGCAGGATTTTTCACCGTGATGTTGAACGCGTCCGCCGTTTTGAAAACGCCAGACGGTCGCCCGGTGCTTCAGCAGAATTTGGAGGATGTCAAAGGCGTGCAGCTCAATTGGGAGGCCGCCCACGCTGAAGCATACCGCAAAGCCCAACTGGAAATCCAAGGGTCATTTCTCAAGAAGTTAATCCAAGCTTTGTATCAATGACCCCGAATGAATCGAAAAAATTGGCACGTTAATTGACTACCTTTCACCACAGCAAATGAATTCCCAACCCATGAAAAACAAATTCTCAACGCTCGCCATGCTCGCTGCAGGAACGGCCCTTGTATTGTCTGGATGCAAAGGCAACAAAGAGACCGCCTCGACCCCTGAGACACGCGGAGAAGTGCGCATAGTTGAATACTGCTCAGGCCCGGATTACCTCACGAATGGCGAATACTTCCGAGCATCTGCCACAGGAACCAGCCCGCAGCGTGAAATTGCGAAAAAGATTGCGCGCCAGAACGCTGAAGCCACACTTGCACGTGCCGTGGAAGCCACAGTTGAAATCGTCGCTGAAAACCAAGCCACACAACTCGGCTTCGGCACGACCGAAGAAGCAACAAGCAAGTTCAACGAACTTTCGCGCACTATCGTCAATAAGAAACTCACCGGTGCCATCACCATCTGCCAAGAGTTGACCATGACCGAGGACAAAAAGTACATCGCTTACCTCGCCGTTGAGTTGAGCGGAGCCGAATTGGCCGATGCCTACGTGGAAGGATTGAAGCAAGAGGAGCGCATCCGTGCGGAATACAATTATGACCAATTCAAGGAAACCTTTGAAGAGGTGATGTCGAATTACCGAAATCAGTAATCCTACTAATTCGGTCTTGCCAAGCCCCAGTTCCCTCGCGGAGCTGGGGTTTTTTCGTGCCCTTCTTTTGCGCTGACTCGTTTACTCTTCTTCCATGGGACCCCGCCACACCGGGATGGCCGTTCGTTCAATCGGGTGTTTGTCCCGGAAGGCCTTGACGTGATCAATCCATGTGCGAATCAGTTGCTTGCCGATGGGTGTCAGAACGGACTCTGGATGGAATTGAACCGCTTGAATCGGAAGATGTCGGTGGGTCAATGCCATGGGCAATCCGCGGGCGTTTCGAGCTGTAACCAACAAGTTCTTCGGCAATTCCTCGTCGTCGATCACCCAACTGTGGTAATGTCCGACCTGCAACGGAGCGCTCAGGCCCTCAAAAATGCCCACCGGCTGAATGGAAGTGAGTTGTGTGGCTTGCCCATGCAACACTTCGTCCAAATTGCGGAGGGTACCGCCGAAGTGTTCAGCAATGGCCTGCATGCCCAGGCACACCCCCAGCGTCGGCACTTGGTGCGCAGCCGCGATGGGAATGATTTGCATGAGTTGGCCAGCCTCGCTTGGCAGTCCGGGGCCGGGAGATAAAATCAATCCATCGAATTGGACTACCGCATGCGGATTTACGGCATCATTGCGCACAACATCCACCTCCACACCAGCGCTTACCAGCATGTGCTGCAAATTCCACGTAAAGGAATCGTAATTATCTACCAATAAGATGCGCATCTGCGAACTTCGAAGTGCAAAGGTGGGAAATCCCTGCGTAGTTTCGCACCATGTCAGATCGCATTTCATCTTCCGATGCAGCGGCACCTGTAGCAGCCTATAGCCAAGCCGTATCTGCTGGAGATTTGGTATTTGTGAGTGGTCAAATTCCAATGGACCCCGCCACTGGTGAGCTCGTATCCCAATCGGTCGAAGCGGCCACCCGCCAAAGTTTGCGCAATGTCGAGCGCATTCTCCAAGCAGCGGAATTGTCATTAGAACATGTTGTGAAGGCCACCGTGTTCCTGATTGATTCAGCAGACTACGGGGGAATGGATCAGACGTATCGGGAGATCATGCCCGAACCCTTCCCAGCGCGCGAAGCCGTTTTTGTCGCTGGCCTTCCCAAAGGAGCTCGCGTTGAAATTTCTGTCATTGCTCACCGGAACCGATAACCTACGGCCATGTTTTTCAAGAAAATACTCTACTACCTGAATCCTGCAAACCTGTTTCACCGCGATCCCGAGGCGGGCATCAGCTTGCGGATGATGCACGGGGTCAACAAAATCAGTTTCTTGATGTTTCTGGTTTGCCTGTTGGTGATGGTGGTCCGTTGGGCCATGCGCTAATACAGGAACGGCAAATCGCTATCCCGGAATTCCAGCTTCAAATCCTTCAGCATGGAGGCTTTGATGTTAAGTCGCAGATAAATGCTCTTGCGAATTCCAATGGGCACCCAATTCACAGACAGTTCCCAGCAATGTAAATCGAGGTAAACGTCGAGCTGAGTGGGCGTGAGTTCTCGGTTGACCAAATCGTACCCACCATTCACATCAAACCGCCATCGATCAGCGATGCGTACAGAGCCGCGAATACGAGCAGACTGGGACATGATGAGTGTATCACGCTGGGTTTCTGAAAGCCAATTCTTTCGCAAATCGAGGTTGTAATCCACCCGACAATCCCAGGGAAAATTGCTGTTTTCTCCGCCTGAAAAATTGCTTCCAAAAGCTGCATTTGCCCTGGTCAACCGCAACAGACCTTCCCCCGCATCCCACAAAAACACATCGATCCGCTGCCCCGTAGAATCCCGCATGTACGCGCTGTGTGTCGCTCCCACGTTGATGCGCATGCGGTTGAAGAGATCCGTATTGGCGCGGGTATTGATGTCACTAAGGCCCAACGAATCCGCAATCAGGTTGTAATTCGCGGTCGTCACAATGTTGTCAATCAGCCGCACCTTCTTGGAATCGCCAGAAACCTTGTCGCGAACCTTCGCTTCGAGATTCTGTGAAATGCCCAAATTGATGGCCCCTGAAGCTCGGATATCTTGCGGACCAAACCGGTTGAGGCTATAGGGATTGTATTCCCAAGATTCGTCGTTGAGGCTCACCTCTTGCGTGCGCTGGCGTTCCGGCGTATAACTCAAGCCCACGGTAGGGCTGATCACATGGCGTAACGCCTGAACCCGTTTTTCCTTGCCCCGTTCGAATGTCCCATAAAACCGAGTGGAGGCATTGGCGGAAATGCGCCAATCGCGCGTGGCATTGAAGCCAGGTATGGTGTCCAACACCTCGACCACCCCTTCTTCCGTCGGTTCCAAGTCACCCTTGAGCGTCTCAAAGGCCCAAAATTCATTGTAACTCAACGATGGCGTCACGCTCACAAACCCCAACCGCATCTGGCTCGAGGCGGAGGCCGTATGCTTCAGCCCGTTGCGAAAAGCCACTTGATCCCAGTCTCCCGAGAGGAATACGCTGTCCGGCGCTTGCATGGTTTGCTCAAAACGCGACGAGCCGGTGATTGCGATTTCATCCAACAACCGATTCCCAACTGAACTGGACCCGATGAGTTTGGCGAGGCTGGTTCGTTGGAGGTTGAAGGTGAACGCAGGCAGCGTCAAATCCACATTCCCAGTCTGCGAGTTTTGCGAATGGCGAGCACTCAAGGCCACATTGAAGGGTTTGCCGGGAAAATTTCGCGACCATTGCACGCTCGACTGGAAGGTATTGGTGAGGTAATCCTGCTGCGTGCTACTGAGGTTTGATTGGAAATGGTTGTTGGAACCGAAATTGACGCTTGTGTTGAATCGGCTATTCGGACGGGCCCGGTTATCCTGATTGTGCGTCCACCGAACGAAGAATTGATTTTGCTTAGTCAGGCTAGGCAATCCGCTGAATCCGATGCGTTGGCGTTGGTAGCTCAAATTCAAATTCCCGCTCGCCCAATACCGCACTTTATAATTGGTGCTGCTACGGATGGCCCATGAACCGCCCGTGTAGATGTCACCTGTCAGCCGCGTGTCGGCATATTCGCCGATGGGCATGTAGTACCCCAAGTCCTTCAAGAAGAATCCCAGGCTCCCTCCATCACCGTACCCTGGCATCAACAGTCCGTGGCTGCGCTTTTCGGGTGGTGTGGGGAACCACCCAAATGGCAAGGCAAGGGGCGTCGGAATTTTCCGAAACTTCAGGTAGAAAGGTCCCGAGACCACCTTTTCTCCGGGAATCATTACAGCCCGCTTGAGGTGAAAGTGAAAGTGCGGGTTTTCTGCGTCGCACGTGGTGAATTTGGCATTCGCAACGTGGATGCGTTCGTCGGCTTGACGTTTCGCTAATTCCGCGTGAAATACAGCCTCTCCTTGCACGGTCACCGCTTCTCGGCTCAGGCCGCGCCGAGATTTCAAGTCGAAGCACAATTCGTCCTGTTCGAAGCGCTGCCCGCCTTGGGTCAACACCGGCCGCCCAATCCACGCCCCTATCGAGTCTCGGCGACCGTAAGCGCATGCTTGATTCGTTTTCGGTGAATACACGATGCGATCGGCTTCCAACCGAATGTCGTCCAACGCCACAAAAGCCCCACCCGAGAGTTCAACGTTTGAGGTCGCAGCATTTACCCTGGAGGAATCCTTAGCCCCCCAAGTAACCTGAAGCGTCTGCTTCGACGAAGGAGGCTGAACTGAATCAACAACCAAGGAGTCCAGCGTACCGTCAAGGGGTTCCTGTGCAACCCCGCAATAGGGTACGCTTATCCACAGCAAAGCACGGAAAATCCTCTGAATACAGACGATGCGCGCACCCCTTGACGTTTTAGATTTGAACTTACCCATGAAACGGCAGTCAAAACTAACGAAACGGACGGTCCTGTGCGCGTTGGCAGGCCTCATATTGCTTTCGGTTTCATTCACACCTGTTCCGCCGAGCATGGTTTTGGTCATTGACGCGGGCCATGGCGGCTCTGACCCGGGCAATCTGGGTACCGGCCGTTACCGCAGTACGGAAAAGGCTGTGACCTTGGATGTCGCCTTGTTACTTCAGCGATACATCTCTGAACGATTCCCAGACGTGAAAATTGTGATGACGAGGACCGGAGACTCCTACCCCACATTGCAACAGCGGGTGGCCATTGCGAATCGAGAACAAGCCGATTTGTTCATGAGCATCCATTGCGATGCATTCACCAACCCCGGTGCGTTGGGTTCCAGCACCTTTGTTATGGGCATGCATAAATCCGAGGAAAGCCTTCGTGTAGCCATGCAAGAAAACGCCTCCATCTACCGCGAAGAAGATTACCAAAACCGGTATGCAGGATTTGACCCGGAAGATCCGGATACGTTCATCGCCCTGGCACTGAAACAATCCGTCTTCCTCAACCAGAGCCTTGAATTGGGCAGTCTGATTCAAGACCAATTCAAACAACGCGTCGGTCGCAAGGATCGCGGGGTGCGGCAAGCGGGGTATTATGTCATCAGTTTCACGCAAATGCCATCTGTTCTGGTTGAGTTGGGGTTCCTGACCAACCCCGCAGAAGAAGATTTTCTCAACTCAGCCAATGGAAAGGAATTGATGGCGTCTGCCATACTCCGCGCGTTCAGAACGTACAAGGAGAAGCATCACCCGGGCCCAAATTCAACCGAGCCTGCTACTGAAACGAGCGTTCCGGCGCCCGACCCAACGCCGATTGCATCCGGAAAAACGCTCCCATCTCCGACATTCCGTGTGCAGTTTTTGGCTTCTGAAGACCCCTTATCCACAGACGATTCACGGCTTGCAGGGCTCACGCCTGTGGTTGAGTATCTTCGTAACGGACTCTATAAATATGCCGCAGGCGCGTTCAGCTCTTCCGTTGAAGCCAGTGTGTACAAGGCTGAAATCCAACAACGCGGATTTTCGGATGCCTTTGTCGTCAAATTTGATGGCCACACTTGGGAAGAACAAGGCGTAACCCTGCTGCAGCAAAACTGATTCACGTGGCACAAATTTCTAACGAATTTCGCATTGGCGCCTTGGTTCTCGCAGGATTGCTATTGCTTGTGCTTGGAGTGAATTACCTCAAAGGGTTCAATCCATTTTCCCCGTCGAACACCTATTTCGCACATTACGAGAAAATCGACGGATTGGCGGTTTCAAACCCCGTTTTGGTCAACGGATTTAAAGTGGGTCAAGTAACTCAAGTCAAGTTTGACCCTTCCGGCGATGGCAGCCTCGTGGTGGCATTTGACATCGACGAATCCGCCCTTCAATTGCCGAAAGATTCCAAAGCCAAGATTACTTCCAGCGATTTGTTCGGCACAAAAGCCATTGATCTCATCGCAGGGGAATCCGAGGAGCTCGCGATGCCCGGGGACACCCTCCTCAGCGACCTAGAGGTCGGTCTCGCAGAAGCTGTGCGCATCGAGCTGATGCCATTGAAAAACAAAACGGACCAACTCATCGACGGCGTTGACGACATCCTCGAAAACCTGAAGGCAGTTTTTGAGGCGGATGCGACTTTGGGACTGCCTACCGCATTCGAGAGCATCCAGCGGACAGTGGAAAGCTTGGAGCAAACATCGCTCAAACTGGATGCCATGGTCGCCGAAAATCGGACTACGCTCGCCAGCATTCTCAAGAATGTGGATGGCATCACGTCCAATTTGAAAAACCACAACGACGAGTTGTCCAATGTGATGGAGAATTTCTCGGAAATCTCGGACTCATTGGCCGCGGTAAATTTTGCTGAAACCATTCACCGTGCGAACAGCGCGCTCACCCAAGTTGACGAGATCACGCGCAAAATCAACAACGGAGAAGGATCCCTTGGGCAATTGGTCAATAGCGACAGCCTGCACGCGGGACTGGTAGCCACCAACCAAGAACTTCAATACCTGATCAACGACCTGTACTTGAATCCTTGGAGGTATGTCCGCGTTTCGGTATTTGGAAAGAAACAGGAAAAGACGCTATCCAAAAAAGAACTCGAGCGCTTGAGAAAACTCATTGACGAAGAAATCGACCTGCGCTCTCCTGAAAACCCTGAATGACCTAGCCCCCATCTCCATGATGAGCCAACTCCTTTTTTTATTGCTACTGGGCACTGGAACTTTCTTTTTCGCCCGTCGTATCGGTGTCATTCGAAGAAACATCCTCGCAGGACGGGAATGGGACGGGTCGGACCGAACGAGCGAACGATGGGCCACCATGGCGCGTGTTGCGTTGGGTCAAGGCAAAATGACGGCTCGCCCGGTTGCCGGAATCATGCACATTTTGATTTATGTCGGCTTCGTGATCATCAACATCGAAATCCTTGAGATTTTGATTGATGGTGCATTCGGAACGCATCGGGTATTTGCCTTTTTAGGCGCGGCTTATGACCTCTTAATCGCATCCTTCGAGTGGTTGGCGTTGGGGGTCATCATCGCTTGCGTGGTATTTTTTGTGCGCCGGAATGGACTGGCCATCGCGCGGTTGGTGTCTAAAGATTTAAAGGGGTGGCCCACACTGGATGCCAACATCATATTGGTGGCGGAGGTCCTGCTCATGTTTGCATTTCTCAGCATGAACGCCGCGGATGCAATCGCGCAATCCCGCGGACTCGAACACTATGTGAATGCCGGATCTTTTCCCGTGAGCAGCTGGTTGGTTCCTTTGTACGCAGGGCTGTCGGATGCAGGTGTCATTGCCGTGGAGCGCGGCATGTGGTGGTTTCATATCGCTGGGGTGCTTGCGTTCTTAGTTTACGTCCCCTACTCCAAGCACTTCCACATCATATTGGCATTCCCGAACACGTACTATTCAAACCTCCATCCGAAAGGCCACATGGACAACATGGCCGCCGTGAAGAAAGAGGTAGACCTCATGATGGATCCCAGCGCAGATCCCTATGCTGCTGCGCCAGCAACAGACGCGCCACCTGCAAGATTTGGAGTCAAGGATGCAACGGATTTGACTTGGAAGCAACTGCTCGAGGCTTATACGTGCACCGAATGCGGACGATGCACATCTGAATGCCCAGCCAACCAAACCGGTAAATTGCTCAGCCCACGCAAGATCATGATGTCAACGCGAGATCGCATTGAGGAAATTGGCAAGCACCGCGAGGTCCAAGGGGGCGAATGGAAGCCGGACGGAAAAAGTTTGCTGGGAGATTGGATTACGGAAGAGGAATTATGGGCGTGTACAAGCTGTCAAGCTTGCGTCGAAGCTTGCCCCATCAACATCTCACCCATGGGCATCATTTTGGACATGCGGCGCAGCCTCATCATGGAAGACAGCAAGTCGCCAGAATCCATCACCTCCATGTTCAATAACATCGAAAACAACGGTGCACCGTGGGCATTTCCCGCTGGTAGCCGCGGCGATTGGACCCAAGAAGTTTGACAATCAGCATGAGTACATTTCACATTCCCACGATGGCCGAAATGACGGCCGCAGGACAAAGCCCCGAAGTGCTTTTTTGGGTTGGTTGTGCCGGCAGTTTTGATGACCGTGCCAAACGCATTACCAAGGCCATTGCACGCATTTTGCACGCAACTGGAACGTCGTTCGCCGTGCTTGGCCAAGAAGAATCCTGCACAGGCGACCCCGCCAAACGAGCCGGGAACGAATTCTTGTTTCAGATGCAGGCTGCCCAAAACATCGCGACGCTGAACGGGTATGGCATCCAGCGCATCATCACCGGTTGCCCGCACTGCTTCAATATTTTGAAGAACGAATACCCCGAATTGGGCGGAACGTACGAGGTGTTGCATCACACCCAGTTCATTCGGGAGTTGATCGAAAACGGGAAACTCCGGATGAAAGGAGATGCTCCGTTCAAAGGGCGCCGCATTACCTTCCATGACCCTTGCTACCTCGGTCGGGCCAACGACGAATACCTTGCCCCTCGTGAAGTCATTGCCAAGCTTGACGCAGAATTATTGGAAATGCGCCGATGTAAGCAAAATGCCATGTGCTGCGGAGCTGGCGGAGCCCAAATGTTCAAGGAAGCCGAGGCTGGTGATCGGGAAGTCAATCATGCCCGCACAGACCAAGCCTTGGAAACCCAACCCGAAGTCATCGCAACCGGTTGTCCATTTTGCAACACCATGATGACAGACGGCGTCAAAAACGCCAACCAAGAATCAAACGTTGAAGTCAAAGACATCGCAGAACTCATCGCCGAATCCGCAGATTTGCTCGAAGTCCCTGCGTCATAAATGAAATCCATGCTATTAGAAGGAAAAGTCGCCATCATTACCGGCGCATCTCGCGGAATTGGAAAAGCCATCGCACAAGAGTTCGTACAACAAGGAGCAACCGTGGCATTCACCTACCATTCATCGGAAGAGAAAGCCCGCGCATTGGAAGCCGAACTGACCAAAAATGGGGGCAACGTTCGCGGTTTCAAATCCGATGCCGCTCAAATGGACCAAGCCGAAACACTCGTGAGTGATGTGGTGAAAGCCTTTGGAACCGTCGACATTGTCGTCAACAACGCCGGCATCACGGACGACACCCTGCTCATGCGGATGAACGAAGAGCAATGGGACCGCGTCATCAACGTAAACTTGAAATCGTGCTTTGCACTGACAAAAGCCGTTATGCGGACCATGCTCAAAGCACGCTCAGGCAGCATCATCAATGTGAGCTCCGTTGTGGGAGTTCAAGGAAACGCTGGTCAAGCCAACTATGCCGCATCCAAAGCGGGGATCCTCGGCTTCACGAAATCGGTGGCGCTGGAATTGGGCTCACGCAACATCCGATGCAATGCCATCGCCCCCGGGTTCATCGAGACGGAAATGACTGCCGCATTGGATGAATCCACCGTGCAGGGCTGGCGTGATGCCATTCCACTGAAGCGCGGCGGCCAACCCGAAGATGTGGCCCAATTGTGCACCTTCTTAGCAAGCGACATGAGTTCATACATCACGGGACAAACCATCTGCATTGACGGCGGTATGATCACTGCATAAGGCAATGAACATGAGTTTTCCGCGGGACTGGGTGGTGGATGCAGCATGGTGGCAATGGGCGCTCGTCGTCGGAATGGCCGCGCTGACGGCGGCTGTCCTGTACGGTTGGAAAACCGGCATCGCGCGGAACACAACAGGTGGAGGATTGACCCCCATCGGTCGCTTGTTTTTGGGGACCCTTCGGTTTGCGGTATTGGCGGCACTGGGATTTTTGCTGCTCGAACCGCTCATTCGCAATCAGACGTTCGACGAGGAGCGCCCGGTGGCCATCGTGTTGATGGATGAAAGCCGATCGATCACTGCTAGAACAGATTCGACCGCTTTCGCGGAATCAGCAAATCAATGGACCACACAGCTGCAGGAGCAACTTGAAATGGCAGGGTTGGATGTGGAACTCTACGGTTATAACAAGGAATTGCGCTCCGTAGACCCTGAGGGAAATTGGAATTGGAACGGCAGCCAAACCAACCTCTCTGCAGCCATTCAATCGTTGAACACGCGCATTGAAAATCGGAATGTGGCAGGGATGGTCCTGGTCTCCGACGGCCTAGTCAATCGCGGAGCTGCACCAGATTACGGCATCGCATGGCCAAACACACCGGTTTGGACTGTCGGAGTCGGTGACACCACAGTAGTCCGTGACCGTTGGATTGGAAGGGTTCAACACAACACTGTAGCTTACCTCGGCAATCAATTTCCGGTGGAAGTGTATGTGGAAACCCAAGGGTACCAAGGCGCAACGACACGTGTGGAAATTTACCAAGGGGCTCAGACGGTCGCGAGCGCTGAACGCTCCGCTTCTTCGAATCGGGAAACACAAAAATTTTCGTTCATGCTCACGGCAAGTCAGCTCGGCATGCAAGCCTTTGAGGTTCGCGTGGCTGCCGTCGACGATGAATTCGACAAGCTAAATAACCGCCGCGTGAATTACATCGAAGTCCGCGAAAGTCGACGTCGAATCACCTGCATCGCCAACGCCCCAAATCCCGATTTGGGTGCAATCCAAATGGCCCTTGCTCCGCTTGAAGCATACGAGCTTGAGACGTTTGTGCTGTCGACCCTGAAAGATGGAGCAGCCCTCACTGAAGCCCTCACCAAATCCGATGTCGTCATCGCGCACAACTTGCTAGGCACTGCCTTTGGCGGTCTGTCGTGGCTGCGGCTCCTCGGAATGAACGAAGTCCCGGTTTGGTGGATAGGCGCCTCCGAAGCAACGACCTCTTTCCTCCAATCTAAGAACACTTTGGGCGTACAGCTCACAAACACGGGAGACTTGAGCCAGACCCATCGCTGTCGCTTGAACCCGAATTTCAGCATGCTCTCCTTTCCCGAAAACACGGAGGCAGCCCTTCGGTCATACCCGCCTTTGCTAGGTCCTTTTGAACAAGCGAACTGGACACCCGCTTGGTCACCCATTCTGTTTCGGCAATTCGGGGATGTGGAAACCAACGATGCGTTTTGGGCAGCGCGCAATACCGCAACCAGCCCAAGGCAAATCTTGACCATAGGTGAAGGCATTTGGAGGTGGCGAATGCGCGGATTTGCTCGTGAAAATGACCACACCTTGTTCAATGAATTCATTCAACGACAAGTCCAATTTCTCGCAGCGAAAGATTCACGCAAGCGGCTCACCGTCCAAACCGAAAAACGCACCACCACAGATGATCGCGTTTTGTTCCAAGCCCAAGCATTCGACGCAGCTTGGAACCCCACTGCTGATGCCACCATCCAGCTAGTGCTCACCGACGAACGCGGGCAAGTTTTCTCTCAAACCATGCTACCCGCCTCCAATGGCTACGCAGCTGATTTCGGAAGAATGCCCGAAGGTGCCTACCAATGGACAGCCGAGTGCAACCTGCAAGGGACGGATTACACGTCATCTGGCAACATCATTGTTGAAGACATCCCCATCGAGCAAATCAGTTTGGCTGCTGACTTCGGCATGCTCACCCGCATCGGAAGCTTGACCGGTGGTGGATTTCTAGGTCCGTTGACTGCGACTTCACCCGAAAGCATCGTGAATAGCATGCAAGCGGAAGGCATCCCCTCAATTATCTTGCATGAACAGACGACACTCCAAGATGCAGTTGATTGGTGGGTGTGGCTCATCCTGTGCTTGACGTTCCTTAGTTTGGAATGGGTTTTACGCCGAAGGTCTTTGGGCTATTAACAAACCTCCAATTTTTATGAAATCCGCTCGGGTCAGGCGGTGAACTCACTAGGAAGGTGTAAATTACCTGCATGTCACAACAACCCAATCCCGCAAACATGCGGCGCCTCCTCTACCTCGTTCTTGCTTTTGCTCCTGTACTCTTATTATGGGGCTCATTGACGGTCACCATTCCGTCCGGATATGCTGGCCTG
>Ga0181574_10004125_pt1 | contig 12655 bp, 8 predicted proteins | sample 101ome_24_FD_145600 | JGI IMG/M metagenome (GOLD analysis project Ga0181574, IMG submission 145600) | Coastal salt marsh microbial communities from the Groves Creek Marsh, Skidaway Island, Georgia - 101410AT metaG (spades assembly) | ecosystem: Environmental > Aquatic > Marine > Intertidal zone... | reverse complement strand
TTGGGACGAACCAGCACTTTAAGCAAATGTGTCACATTCTTAAAAATTCGAAAAACGTGTGCTCTAACCCGCGCCCACAGCTTGCTGTTGTGCCTCGCTGATAGATCCTGGCTATTATTCTTAGCGCGGTCACCCAGGCCTGCGAATTCCTACAATCTCGCGACGCCGAAGGTATTGCCTTGCGTGCCGCGATGGGGAGCCTCAAGGCAAGTCTCCAGCGCAAACAGTACGACGTTGCGCGTGTCAGCAGGGTCAATCAAGCCGTCATCCATTAAGCGCGAGGAACAAAACATCGCTTCAGAATCATGCTCCATGGATTCGACAATACGCTCTGATTGAACCGCGAGGGTAGCTTCCTGCTCGTCGCTCAGTGGCTGGCCCGTCAGCGCGGCCCGATCCTCGGCGACGATTCTTAATACACTGGCCGCTTGCGCGCCGCCCATGACTGCTTGCCTGGCAGTCGGCCACGAGAAGACAAACGCGGGCATCAATGACTTAGAACACATGGCGTAATTCCCTGCGCCATAAGAGTTACCCACGATAATGCTGATCTTTGGCGGCCGAAAATTTGCGACCGCTTGGATCATCTTTGATCCGTGTTTAACCTGGCCCGCCTGCTCGGCCTCAACGCCTACTAAAAAACCAGTGGTGTTGTGTAAGAACAACATCGGCGTATTACTTTGATCGCACAGCTGGAGGAACTGAGAAGCTTTCTTCGCTCCTTGGGGAGTAATTGGCCCATTATTAGTAATAATTCCCATTCGCCAACCACCAACGTGCACATGGCCACAAAGCGTCTGTTGATCAACCACGGGCTGAAATTCATCAAACCGCGAGTCATCGACAATCCGCATGATGACCTCCCGCATATCGTAGGGAATCCGTTTATCCTCAGAAACAATGCCGCGGAGCTCAGTCGCTGGGTAACGGGGCATGAGCGCGTCTTGGTCGGGCGATAGCGCTCGACCGGCATCGGGTGGAAGTTGGCTGACCACCATCCTTGCGATACGAATGCCGTCTTCGTCACTTTCTGCTAGGTACTCTCCCGTCTGAGAAACGGTGGCATGCATTTCTGCCCCGCCTAGGGTTTCGTGATCGGCGACCTCTCCCGTTGCCGCTTTAAGAAGCGGAGGGCCTGCGAGGAACAATTGTGTTTGGCCGCGCACCAAAATCACGTAGTCCGATAGAGCGACCTGATAGGCTCCGCCTGCAGTCGCGTTGCCGTGAGATACGGTTATTTGAGGAATCCCGGCGGCGGACAACTGGGCTTGCTGGCCATACACTCGACCACCGTCCAAAAACCCATGGACCCCCCACGGGTCTGGGTCACCGTCCCCGGCGAGGTTTCCCCCGCCACTTTCACTCAGCGAGATCACCGGCAACCGCGCTGCGAAAGCGATCTCCTGAAGTCGCAAATTCTTCTTAGTGGTCACGCTCGATATGGTTCCGCCCTTAATCGCATAGTTCCACACAATCACCAACACTCGGCGCCTCGACACATAGCCAATGCCGACAATGATATTTCCGCCAGCGGTTGACCCATCTTTGTCCCCATTCATCAAATAGCCTGCAATAGAGGACAGCTCTAGAAAAGGCGCGCCTGGATCCAGCAAATGGGCCAACCGCTCCCGAGGAAGCAGCTTACCCCGCTTCTCTGCTCGAGCCCGATAGCGCTCTTCGCTCGCTCGGATATTTCGCTCTACCAACCGAATTTTCTCAACGTAGGCCTCCATAAAAGCCATATTCGCGTGGAATTCATCGCTCTCAGTATTCAAACGGGACGACAATAGGGTCATGACGTGACCTCCTCTCCATCTAATTCGACGGTCATGAGTAACTGTCGATTCTTCACCTGCTGGTCGACCGCGACGTGCGCACGGACGACTCGCCCGTCGCCATCGGCTAGATGTCGATGTTCCATCTTCATCGCTTCGACGATAACCAGTGGCTGATCCTTGACCACAAGATCTCCCTCTTCCACTAGAAGCGCGGTGACCTTGCCCTCCGTTGAAGCCATGATTTCGCCGCTTCCAGCAGCGTCTGCACTGACGGGTGGCTCATAGGTGGCACGCGTTAAAAGGAGAGTCTTTGAACCAAAGTCGATGGACAATTGGTCGTCAACCAGTGCGTAAGCAAGGGTCGACGACACCCCCTCCAAGATATACTCCAGGCGACCATTGGCAACCGCTTTGACTGCGATGCGCCTCGATTCATCTCCAACCGTCACCCCAAAACCGCTGGTTGTCGATAACAGCTGCACAACCGATCGCTCTCCTGCATGCTCAAATACCTCTCTGCGAAGCATAGGTTCAGCGTTACTCCAGTTGGCCAACTGCCCACGCCCGGCATGTAGCGTCACCGCAGCGAGGCTCAATTCATCAATCGTCGGTACGGCAAATTGTGCGGCTCGATCGAGTACCGCATCGTCGATCATCGCGGTTGTCGCAGATCCCGATACGAAATCAGGATGCTCTAAAAGCTGCAAGAGGAAGGCCTTGTTCGTAGTAAGACCGAGAACCGTTGTCCCTCTCAATGCATTCACAAGGCGTCGCCTAGCAACGTCGCGGGTATCGCCCCAAGCAATTAACTTAGCGATCATCGCGTCGTAGTAAGGACTGATCTCAGAGCTTTGGCGAATACCCGAATCTACTCTGATGCCATTGCCGTAAGGCGCCTCGTACATCAGGACAGCACCCGTCTGAGGCCTGAAGGACTGGCTAGGATCTTCTGCGTAAATTCGCACCTCGATCGCATGCCCCTTAAGCGTTACCTCGTCCTGAGACAACGGGAGCGCGCCGCCCTCAGCAATCGAGAACTGCAGCGAGACCAAATCAATTCCTGTGACACACTCCGTCACAGGATGCTCAACCTGAAGCCGCGTATTCATCTCTAAGAAGTAAAACTGGCCGTCCTCATCTAATAGGAACTCAACTGTTCCGACGCCCACATAGGACACAGCCTTCGCCGCCAAGATTGCGGCTTCGCCCATGCTCGACCTCAGCGCCTCCGTTAGACAAGTAGAGGGCGCCTCTTCAATAACCTTCTGGTGACGCCTTTGAACACTGCAGTCGCGCTCAGCTAAGTGGACGACGTTGCCGTTTTGATCGGCAGCGATCTGGATCTCGATATGACGCGCGCCAACAAACGCCCGCTCGAGGATCACTTCCTCTGAACTAAACGCATTTAAACTTTCAAGGCGTGCTGAGCTGATCGCCGAGGCGAGCCCTTCAATGGTTTCAACAAGTCGCATGCCTCGACCGCCACCACCTGCCGCCGCCTTAACCATGAGTGGGAATCCCACATCGACTGCCGCGACTAACAATTCATCATCGCTGGCATTCGGCGCTTCAAAGCCAGGTATACAAGGAACCCCTGCCTCAATCATTAGCCGCTTGGCAGTTCCTTTGTTCCCCATGATGTCGATGGCAGAGGGGGATGGCCCAATAAAGGTGATCTTTGCTTCGGCGCAAGCGCTCGCAAACTCAGCATTCTCAGACAAAAACCCATAGCCAGGATGAATGGCATCCGCGCCCGATGAGCGCGCCGCTTCAATGATGAGTCCAATGTCGAGGTACGTCTCGCTGGCCGCGTTGCCATCTAATGCGACAGCACGGTCAGCCATGTCCACAAATGGACTATCTGCATCGGCCTGACTGTAAACGGCGACGGTTTGATACCCCTCATCCTTCGCCGCTTGAATCACACGACAAGCGATTTCGCCCCGATTAGCTACCAGAATCGTCTTCATAGCGCCCCCTTTCCTTCTGCACTCAAAATACCCAAGTTCGACATGTCACGCCACTGATGATTGCCTCTTCATCGACAACAAGAGCCGCGCCCTAGGGAGCTCAGCGATGATGTAAAGAACCCATCTTTCCCCTGCTCCTCGCTTCGTCTAGAGTGCAATCCACGCTCCGTAACTAGAGATATCTCGATGCCGCTTTTCCACAACAACCCGACTTACAGCCGCAAGCCAACCGATACCAATCAGACGCAACGCTTAGCGTCCTCGGTGCGGCGAGCCGATGCTGCTAAGACTCATCGCGGCGCTCTAGCGGTCGTCGCGTTGCTCGTTGGCTGTTTAACCGCTTGTAGTGATACTGCAGTTACACCCGATCTCATGGTTGAGACCCGCGAAGGCCCAGTGCTCGGCAAGGCAGAAGATGGCGTGAAGCACTGGCTAGGGCTACCCTTTGCGGCCCCACCCATCGGCGAACTCCGCTTCAAAGCGCCTCAGCCCGCTAAACCCTGGGGCGAGTTACTCGAGACGACTGAGCATCGCTCGGCGTGCGTGCAAAAAAGCGGCTTTTTGAATCCCTCAGATGAGACGTATATGGGCAGCGAAGACTGCTTGTACCTCAACGTATATGCCAAGGAAGGCCTGCCGGAAGACACCCAGCATCCCGTGATGGTTTGGATCCACGGTGGCGGTAACACAATTGGCTCGGCTGAAACATACAACCCCTCAGACCTAGTGCGTGACCAGAACGTCGTCGTGGTAACGACTCAGTACCGCTTATCAACCTTGGGGTGGTTCAGGCATACAGCACTTAGGACAGAAGACACGTCAGCCATGGACCACTCAGGAAACTTCGGTACGTTGGACACGGTTGCAGCGCTCGAGTGGGTGCGAGACAACATTAAGGCCTTCGGCGGGGATCCTAATAACGTCACCATCTTTGGTGAATCTGCGGGTGGGCATAATGTGGCAGCGCTCATGGCGTCACCACCTGCCCAAGGGCTGTTCCACCGAGCCATTATCCAAAGTGGCATTATGAGCGTGGGCGATCTTGAAGACGCGGAGTCACCCTACGGGGAAGATCGATATTCCCGCTCCATCAGCAGCTTTGAGCTCGTTAACGAACTACTCATCTTGAACGGCTCAGCAGCCGATCGCATTGAGGCGGCCACCCTTCAGCGATCGCTATCCTCGGCCGACATCAAAACGCTCTTACTCGATGCTGAACCCACTCTGTTACTCGATGCTGAAGCGAACGCTCGCCCCATTGGCGCTGGCATGACCCGAGCTTTTCCTGATGGGGTCGTCATTCATTCTGAGGGCATTCTTGGCGCGCTGCGCGACCCCTCGTGGAAACATGTCCCAGTCATGATCGGCACTAATCGCGACGAGAACAAGCTATTCAATATGCGTAACGAGGAATTTGTGCGTTGGGGCGAGCCTAGCGCCCTACTGTCTTTCTTGCCCAATATGCCAAAAGCCATCATCAAGCCTGACGAGTATGAAGCCCTTAATCGGTTTGGCTCATCGCTCTGGAAACTGCGCGCCGGCGACGACATCGCGCGTCTCATGGCTGAGCGACGCGACGTCGACCTCTACTTGTATCGCTTTGACTGGGGCCACTTCGATACCGTGGGCGACGTCGATCTCGCAGACTTGCTCGGCGCTGCCCACGCAGTAGAGCTCATGTTTTTATTTCCAGCAGCGCTTGAGAACTTTATCGTCAAGTGGGCCCTCTCAACCGAGGCGCTAGCTGACGCAAAATCGCTCTCAGCTACAATGCGAGACTACTGGGCGAGCTTTGCGCGAAGTGGCGCTCCAAGCGCAACGAACGGTAGCGTCCCAAACTGGCCTGCGTTTACCGATTCTCAACCCGCAAGCATTCACCTCGATGGCGCGATTGGAAATGGGGTGACCGTTCACAGCGGCGCGCTGACACTAGATGATGTCCTGAATGAACTCGGCTCGGATGACTCGATTACCGCGGATGCCAGATGCCGGATCTTCACGCGCGCCACCTTCGGGGATGGCAACCGTCTCCCCGAGGCGCGCGGCAAGGCATTTTATGATCGCTATTGCGTGGACTTTGATCGCGATGGCTTTATCAGTAAAGAACTCGCTAAGTTAAGGGATGAAAGAAGCGAGGTTGACCCTAGCACTGAGCCTAACGAGGCCTAACCGGAACTGTGGGATCGTGCTAGCCGTTTGTCCCGGTTACTGTCACTGCCCTGACTCAGGAGGGGAACAAGCGTAGGTTTACCGGCCTTTAAATTCCGGCGGCCGTTTCGACAAGAAAGCGTCGATGCCCTCTTCCTTATCCTCAGTTTGCAGTAACGCGCTCTGAGCGAATTTCTCCATGGCGAGCGCCGAGGCCGAGCTTCCTTCTAACCCTTGCTGGACCATGACCTTCATAAAATGAGGAACGAACGGGGCAAAGGTTGCGAGATGCGTTGCCATGGACTCAACCTCAGCTAGCAAACTTCCGCTTTCAACTAGCCGAGTCACCAGGCCCATCTGGAATGCCTGCGCAGCCGTCATGGGCTCTCCCATCAAGAGCATTTCAAGCGCCCAACCCTTGCCAACTAATCTCGGCAGACGCGCGGTGGCGCCTCCACCGGGGATAATTCCGAGCTTGCCTTCGGGCGTGGCAAACCGGCTCTCGGGCGTGCAAATCCTCAGATCACATCCCAGCGCAATTTCGAGCCCACCTCCCATGCAAATCCCGTCAATGGCGGCGATGGTCACCTTGGGGCAGGCCTCCAACTTCGCGGCTAATCCCTGAACGATGGGTTCCATTCCTTTCTTTAGGTCTCTGTCCGCGACCTCACTAAGGTCCGAGCCCGAAGCAAAAGCACGACCGCCTGCGCCGGTCACGCCGATGACACGAATCCGCTCATCACCCGCTGCGCGATCCACTGCAGAATGCAGCTCCTCAAGCGTAGCTAAGGAAATAGCGTTGTGCTTCTCTGGCCTATTGATCGTGATCAAGGCCAAAGGTTCTTCCAGCGATAGTGTTATGTGTTGGTAGCTCGAAAGCATCCAGGCCTGCCTGCTCGTTTATCGTGAGGGGCGGCAGCATACCGGACATCAAGACGGGTTAGAAGGGTGCGAAAGCTACCAATAACTGCCGAGGTTTTTCTTTAGGCTGCTATAAGCGCGTTCACAAAGGTTGCTCATGAAAGACCATCGGAGAGCGACGGAATCACTTGGGAGCCTCTGCCCAATAAAACCCGGCTTTGTTCGGCATAGCGACATCCGCAAGGTTCTCATGGCCTACGACAGCATCGCTCTCCAATACGCCGCTCAAAAACAACACGTAAGCGGTGACCGCGTAAGTCTCATCAACCGTCAGCCGACCAGAATCCGTGTAAGGCATGGCTCTTCGGATGTAGTCAAAAAGCGTAGTGGCCTCAGGCCAGTAACTACCAACCGTGACATCGGGGCTCGCCGATTGTATCGAGCCTACCCCCCCAGCCAATCGGTTATTAAGTCCGCCTTTGCCTTCCTCGCCATGACAGGCCATACATTCACGAAGGTAGACAGCTTTTCCCGTGGATACAGACCCCTTGCCTACTGGCAAGCCTTGCCCATTCGGTAGGATCGTTAGATCAAATGCAGCAATCTCCTCGGCGGACAATGCGCGGCCGAGGTTAGGGCTCAAAGGTTCCAGCTCTGCCGTTACCACACTCGACAAGAGAAGCAAAAAAAGCGCTGAAAGCAAACACGTCCCCGCACCAGGCGACTGTGGGGTTTGCCCCCGATTAAGCGCCAACGCCGGTTTACCGGTACCCAATAACGCCAGTCGGTGGGCTCGAATCAACTGACCGTGCTGGAGAGTCGAATCAGCAGGACTACTTCTTGAAGCGTTACACATAAACATGGCTCACAGTTCCGGCGTTGTCGACATGCCACGCTTGCATGCCATTGTAATGATAGAACGCGCCTACCCCTCTACCCTCTAGTGCTTCTGCTCTTGTCGGCTGAACAGCGCCGCGCTCATCAGTCGCTCTGGACACTAAATCGAGCGGTTGCCCGCTCCACTGCAGCGGTATCCTGAATCGGGTCAAACTCTTCGATTTCGCCTCGCTATCAAGGGCTGCTGGCGCCCAGGTCCTCCCGCCATCGGCTGAGACCTCGACCGACTTGATCCGCCCCGCACCGGACCACGCCAGGCCAGACACTTGATACACCCCATGCCGACTCATATCGAGTTGCAGTGATGGCGAGGTGATGACAGATTTAACGCCCATCTCGAACGTGAACATGGCTGCGCGTCCGTCTGCGTCGCGATCCGTGTACTTCGACGTCTCGTCTTTGCTGTAAGCGGGCTGGTTCGTCACCACGAGATTTTGCAACCACTTTATCGAGGCGTTGCCTTCCCATCCAGGAAGGAACAATCGCATCGGGTAGCCGTTCTCTGGGCGAAGGGGCTCGCCATTTTGATAGAGCGCAATGATCGCGTCGTCAAACAGCTTTGCGACCGGGATACTGCGTGCCATGCGTGCTGCATCCGCTCCATCGGCGATAACCCAACCGCCTTCAGACCGGATGCCCGCCTCTTCAAGCAGATAGCGCACAGGGACGCCGGTCCACTCACTCTCGGAAACTAGCCCGTGGATGCCGCCACACGTATTTTGCACGGGCTCAGGCGCAATCATCACCCCAGAGTTCCCGGAGCATTCTAAGAACTGATAACGGGTGACCATAGGATATCGAGCGAGCGTCTCAACCTTGAAAGCAAGTGGTCGGTCGACCAGCCCATACACTCTTAACTCGTGCGAGCCAGGGTCGAGCGTTGGAACACCCGCGTGATGACGCTCAAAATGCAGCCGGCTCGGTGTAAGCGTTCCGGACAGTTGTTCAAGCGGCGTTCGGGATGCGCCGCTACCTACGGTTCCCGGCTGGCTGCCGATGCCAATTCTAGTTAACGCTTCACCCTCAGCCGACAAGCGACCAACCGGCGTCATGGGCCCGCCTGGGGCTGCCCCCAGCACCTGCTGACCGGCCACTAGGAGTGGCGCAGCTAATGATGCGCCTAAAAGATGGCGACGACTCAATAAGCCATTGGCGGCTACAGGTTTGAGCAATTGACTCATGACTTATTCCCTTTAGTCTACGCTGGCCTGCGCGCTTAGTTCCCCATCACTACTCATTTCTATGGCGCCCCAGCAACGAACGCCAGTCGCGTCTTTTGCACACGTGTGATGACCACCAGCACTGATTTCCGATGGTTGATCCAAGAAAGGCACATCAAGCTGACCTTGATCATTGCTTCCCCAACAGTGAACGCCAGAGTCGTCTAGCGCACAGGTGTGCTCATAGCCAACACTTATGTCAACCGGCTGTACCATGGGTAGTGCCTGGGCTTGACCCCGACGATTATCGCCCCAACACACGATGCCTGTGTCGTCGATGACGCAGTTGTGGTTCCCCAATCCGCTAGCAAGGAACTTCGGATTTAAAAGCCGAGGGATATTGGTCTGCCCAAAGGTATTCCCTCCCCAACATTGGACACCACCTTCAGCCAACGCACAGGAGTGATATAAACCTGCTGTCACTTGCTGAGCGCTTGTAACGCCAGGTGGATTCGATTGACCGTTGAAATTCCAGCCCCAACAAATCACCTCTTGCCCGTCGATCACACAAGCGTGTCTACCTCCGGTTGCAATTTGCCTAGGTTTATCAAGCGATGGCGGCTCCAGCTGACCGGCGCTTCCATCACCCCAGCAAGTCACGTCAGAAGGGGTCGCCGCACATGAGAATGCGAGCCCGGCGCTCACAGACCTAGGATCTACCAGCGACGGCGAATCAGTCTCTCCGAAGTTATTCTCGCCTCGACAGGTAACGCGCCCCTCTTCTAACACGCAAACGTGACTGCCGCCGCTACTCATGCTCGAATCATGCCCGGCCGCCTCACTTGAATTGTCCGCAACCGCTGGATCCAAAGATGAGGACTGATCGCTTAGTAATGATTCCCTCTGCCGACTGAAATACTCATAAAGCGACACGTTATCGCGAGCACCATTACCTCCATCCGAGCGAATGGCCAGTGACAAAGCGCCCGCATCATCGATATAACTGCGGGATCGTCCCCAACAGCGAACGGTTGATTGATCGAGCAAACAATTGTGACCACTCCCTGACACCAAATCGCGAGGGTCGAGCGTCTCTTGCGGCGTAATGGTCTGCCCATGATTATCGTGCCCCCAACATGTCACCAATGACTGGTGAATCGCGCAAGAATGAAGTCCGCCGACGCTAACTTCTGTCACGTCAGAGAGTGAGGGAGGATCTGCTTGCCCGAACTGATTTTGCCCCCAACAAACGACTTTACCGTCTGATAGCACGCACGCGTGAAATCCAAGCGCGACTGACTGAACGGATTCGAGCGCTTGGTAGACCTCACCCTTTACCCATGAATCGCCCCAGCACGACAAGCGCTGAGCGGAAATTGCGCAGCTTACATCTACGCCAGCAGCCAGTTCAGTGACTTCATCCAAAAGTGGAGCGGCGAGTTGGCCGAGACCACCTGCGCCCCAGCACTTAACACCTGATCGATCTGCGGCACACGCATGGCGTCTGCCCACAGCCACGAGGTAAGGAGCATCGAGAGCGGGCACATTTAAAATTTCACTGCTTCGTGAGCCCCAACAAATGACCTCTCCTTCCGCGATCCCGCAGGACGCTGACCCTAGACCAAGGCTAACCTGGTCCCAAGAAGATACCTCTGGCGGGGCGGGCTTTGATGCTACCTCTCCTGCGCAAGTGAGCCGCCCGCTTTCTAACAAACAGCTGGTATCAATCCCTAAAGCGAGTTTGGGTGACGATTCTCCTACAGCGGTTGGCGCTTCTTGGGCTGTGGGCACAACTTGAGCTGTGGGCACTGCTACCGCTACTGAGACCTCCAGTAGTAACAAACACAAGACAACCCAAGCGCATTGTCTAATCCCTATGCTAGCGCTGATTCCTCTTTCCCTCATCTCACGCCTCGCCATCGATCACGAAGTTCAATTACCAAACCATTCAGGAGCCTTGCTAACTATCCGAGCGTAGACCATTACCAAAGCCACTGTTTACCGCTTGCGCGAGCCTTGATTGAACTTTTCTCTTGCGGCGAGCTTAACTGCGCCTTACGTTAGCCATCCCAACTGCACTTTCGAGTTGAAGGAATCCTCCACTGTAACTGACCAGCGTTCATCATCGCTGGTAAAGACCAACGCGTAACCGCTAGCCCGTCTCGAGAATTGTAGCGCTAATCTGCCAATCCACACAGCAGATCGCGTCAGGACCTTTTCGGCTTATCACGCGCTTCTGCAATCGATCAGGTCCTACAGAACGAGCAAACCTCACCGGTTGAGGCCCTTTCATCAAGCTCTGATGCATGACACCTGCCCATGGCAAATCGCGCCAAGGGGAACGCGAGCAAACAGCGTGGTCATGATGCTTATTGCTGGCACAGCATTGCTAGCACAGTACTTAAAGAGATCTTGGCTCAGAACGACTGAGCCCCAACTGCACACCATTTCACACCAAACGGATTGGACACATGGCGCAATGCTGGCTTGACTTACACGCATGTCTTTCTTACAACCATTGGCATCACTGCCATAAAGGCCGTTCACATGACGATCCAATTCAAACCCCAATCCAATGTTGCTGGGGATTCACGCAAGGCGCGTCAAGGATTTGGCAAGCGATCTGCGAGCCACCCCCCCACTTTTTGCCTGCCAGACGACCTAACAGAAGCTTCACAGTACTTCGCGACCCACGGGTTTGCCGTTTTGCGCCAAGCACTAACAAGTGCCGAAATATCACAGCTCAATACATTCTTTGATCAATCGCAATCGGCACATCCGGAGCAGTGGGGGCTTGGCAGCAAACGGAAGCCCCATCACAGAAACCAAGGTTTGATATTGTCGCAGCCCCTCTTAGATCATCCAGAGCTTGACGCGTGGCTTCAGCATCCAGGCGCCTATCCCTTGATCGAGGCAGCGCTTGGCGGCAGTGATGCCGTTCGCTGGAGCGAGTTTAACTTCCGAGAAGCACCCGCGGGTGCTGGGCCAGGCCAAATGAATTTTCATCACGACGCAGTCATGGCCGATCGGTTCACCCGAACACCCTATGGGCCTTGTGATTGGGTGTGCTCCATTCACTATTTAACCGATGTCGATACCGAATCACCCGCTTTTTGTGTGGTTCCAGGCACTCATCGTTTTGAGTCCCTCCAAGACGCCTACGAGACGTTAGGGGATGCCTACGTTGAAGTGCCTATCTATGGCGAAGCAGGAACCGCGATCATCTATGACACGGCGATTTATCACACCAGGCTAGATGGTACCGGAACGAAGGGGCGGCGCACGTGGCATCAATACTACGCAAGAGGCGGATTCGTAAGGAGCGCGCTGCCACAGACCAATCGCTACGTAAGACCGCCCAGCCCGCCCCTAACCGACTGGAATCTGATACCCAAACGTCTTGCTGAACACGCTGACCCCTTCATGCGGCTGTTCTTTTCGCACTGGAATACCGCGCAATGCGAGTGGGTTGCGCGGGGTTACGATCCTCTTTTCAGGGCAGAAATGCCTCGGGGCGAAGTGACGCAGTAGCGGAGCCCTGTTTCTTATCAGACCGAGAGCAAAAAGCACCGTTTTGGATCACGGCCTTGCCTCCTGCGTTCGGCAGGTTTATAACGTTGCCAGGGGAATAAGCTAAGACGCAAACCGAATAACGGGAGTGGGTTATGGAGCATGAATTAGGCCGCCGAACATTTCTTAAAGGGGCTGGCGCTTTCGCCGCTGCTGGGGCAAGTGCCGGGGTGATCAACCTCGCAGGCCAGCAAAACGCACTAGCTGATCATCACGCCAGCGCTATCGGCGGTGGTACTTACGATTTCGATGCGATCTACGATCGTGTGGG